>Ga0209427_10000281_pt1 | contig 51801 bp, 44 predicted proteins | sample DeeMarSWOR136_30_FD_187465 | JGI IMG/M metagenome (GOLD analysis project Ga0209427, IMG submission 187465) | Marine sediment microbial communities from White Oak River estuary, North Carolina - WOR-1-36_30 (SPAdes) (version 2) | ecosystem: Environmental > Aquatic > Marine > Intertidal zone >...
GTGGTTTACGAAACCAAAGAATGAAAAATGAGAAAAAGAAAAAAGTTATATGGGACTTGCATTACATCATCATAGAAGTGATCGCGTATACTGTCCCCAAATTAGAATTAATTAGGATTAAATAATTGTCAACGAAAAAGGTCGAGTTTGCGTTTTGATAGATGAAATATAAGTAGATGAACGAAAGAGCTATTGTACAGTCTGCCCAACAGGGTGATACGGAGGCATTCCGCATGCTTTTTGAACAGAACAGACAAAGGATATTTTCGCTGGCATACCAGTACACAAAAAATGCCGAGGATGCCGAGGACATACTGCAGGAGACATTCATTAAAACATACAGCTACCTGGACAAATATCAGACAGCAAACGACTCCAACTTCTCCTCTTGGATCTACCGGATCGGTATCAACTGCAGCATCGACTTTCTGAGAAGACAAAAAAAGAGAAAAAAGGATTTTTCTGATTGGGACAGCGTGGAAAAAACTTATTCCGATGACAATCACTCTAATCCCGAACATTCGACGCGTCTTGAAGAACTTCGCGAAAAAATCTCGCTTATCGTTGAAATGCTGTCTCCCCGACAAAGAATGATCTTTATCCTTAAACATTACCAGCAGCTCAATATCAAAGAAATCGCTGAGCTGCTCGACTGCTCTGAAGGCAGCGTGAAAAAACAGCTCTTTCGGGCGATATCTTCGATAAAAAATCCCTTGAAAAAACTTCTCTGGGAGAAGGACTATGGCCTGCAAAAAATATAGAGAAAAAATTATTCTGCACCTGTACGGCGAGCTTAACGAAGAAGACACAAAAAAGCTTATGGAGCACGTTAAGGAGTGTGTGGAATGTGCAGAGGATCTCGCTTACACGGAAAAAGTCTTTCACGTGCTGGACGAGACGAATACAACAGAAACCCCCGAAGCACAATGGGAAAAATGCTGGAACACGATAGATGCTGAGATCAAAAAGAAACAAAGGAAACAGAAAAGTTTTCTGTCTTTCCCAAAATGGGGATACGCCACTGCAGCCATGATCTTGGTTTTTTTAGTGGGTCTGTACATCGGGAGGATCGCCTTTCTGCCCAGCCAAAGCAAAGGAGCGCCTCTTGAAGGAACCCAAAGTGCTTGGGATCCCACTCTTCAGGAACACTTAGAAAGCCTCAAACCTGTGCTGGTAGAATATGCCAACTATACGGGATCTGAAGAAACGGGCACTATCACGATGGATAAGGAACTGGTTCGCAGTCTGATCATCCAGAATATCCTTCTCAAGAGAATGATCGCAGAAAAGAATCCCTCTGTGAAACAGCTCCTCGAGGATGTTGACCTCGTCCTCAGAGAAATTGCCAATCAGGAGGACGACGATACCGACACCCTGGCTATGATCCAGGAGATCATCCAAGAAAGAGGAATTCTGTATGAGATAGAAGTCTCTGAGACTATATAAGGAGGTTTGAAATGAGACATATAAGACTTATCTCCATAATCCTGGTATTCTGCCTGGCTTCATCGGGTACACTTCTCGCTCAACAAAAAGAACAGGAAAAGCAAGCCTATGAACAAGCCAAGCGGGCCTACGAACAAGCAAAACAATATGTGAACAAAGAAAATTGGAAGGAAGCCGTAGCCCAATTCAGAAAAGCGGTCGAGATGTATCAAAAGAGCGAATACATGGATAAATCGCTGTACTACCTGGGCTACAGTATGAACATGCTGAGCCGAGAAATGGAAAATCTCGAACAACAGATGGAGACCAAAAAAGAGGCTATCAAATATCTGAACAGGCTTATCAGCGGATATACCAAAAGTCCGTGGGTTGACGATGCCAAGGTTCTCAGACTCGAGATATCAGAGGAACTGGTGAAAGAAGGGATCCCTGATTACCGAATTTTCATCAACGGAAGCCTGAAATCCCTGGAGGGTTTGAAGGCACTTGAATCTCTCAAGACCTTGAACCTGGAAGAATTGCAGCTAGAAGGAGAATTGCAGCTAGAAGGACTTGAAGGATTAGAAGGGATCGTCGCTTTGGAGGATCTTGAAGGCTTAGAAGGCCTGGTAATTCTCGGAGGGCTAGAAGGCGGAATTATAGGAGGAATTCTAGGCGGAGTCGGTGAGGAAGAAGAAGATCCTGAACTTGAACTTAAACTCGTGGCTCTTGATGCGCTCATGAACATGGAGGAAGAAAAGGCCTTTCCGATTTTGGAAAAGATCATCAAAGAAAATGAAAATCCCAAACTTAGAAAGCGGGCCTTATTCATCATCAGCCAATCTAAAAATCCCAAGGTTTTTCCACTCATAGTCGACGCAGCAAAAAGCGACCAGGACAAAAAAGTCAGACAGCAAGCGATCTTCATGCTGGGGCAGAAGAAAAACAAAGAGAGCTTGGACGCATTGATCGATATCTATGACACGGTTGATAATACAAAAATGAAAGAGTCCGTAGTCTTCTCTCTCTCCCAATACAAAGACAAAAAGGCATTGGAAAAACTGATAGATATTGCCAAAACCGAACAGGACCTAAAGGCAAAAGAACAGGCCATTTTCTGGATTGGCCAACAGAAGGATAAGGAATCCACCGATCTTCTGATCGACCTGTATGATACATCCATGGATCAGAAAATAAAGGAGCGGCTCATATATTCTCTCTCTCAGAAGAAAAACGATGATAGGGCCTACGACAAAATTCTCCAAATAGCCAAAACAGATCCAGACACCAAAGTAAAAAAGAACGCGATTTTCTGGCTGTCACAGATGAGAAAAGATGATGCCAGCATCCAAACCCTTGTCGACATATACGACACCACAGAGGATCTCGATATCAAAGAGCAACTCATTCAGGCTTTCTCACATAGCAAGACTAAGAAAGCAAAGGATAAACTCTTTGCTATCGCAAAAAGTGACAAAGATATCAAAGCCAGATCACAGGCTATCTTCTGGCTGGGACAGGAAAAGGGCGAAGAGATGTTGGATATTTTTAAAGACATGTATTTCAAGACCGAGGAAGTCAAAGTAAAGAATCAGATCATCTTCTCTCTCTCCCAGTACAAGAGCAAGCGTGCAATCCGGGAATTGATAGAAATGGCCAGGAAAGAGCAGAATCCAAAATTAAAAAAACAGATCATCTTCTGGCTTGGACAATCTAAAGACGAAGAGGCCATGAAGTTCTTGAAGGAAATAATCGAGAAATAAGAGATCATCAAATGACAGGTGAATGCTTCATATGAAAGGAAGGGAAATGAAGAAAACAGCAATCCAGGCTCTGGGGTTGACAGCCATCTGCGCCCTCCTTCTCCTCCCCCTCCAGGGACAAGGAGAAGTGGATTTCCTGAAAGGCAAGGTCCACTATTTGGATAAGGATGGCTTGAGCCTTACAAAAAAAATTGAGAGGGCCGAGCAGGAATTCAAAAAACTTGGGAAAGGAGATGTGTATTTCACGGGATACACCTACCTAAGCAAACACGAAGTCCACCAGGGCAGCATCCACGACGAATCCAGACCTTTCACCATCTCGGTCGAGAACGGCAAGATCAAACGAAGAAGAACCTACAAAAGGAAAGACAGCGAGACATACACCACCGAAGATGGAAACGAAGTTGTGGGACTTATCTTCCTCCACAAGGTTACAGGAAAGACAGCACAGATTATGGATGTGGAACTGATCGACCTAGACAATACCTACGAATTCACGGAGGAACCCATATACTGGCTTGGCGATGGGGAGAACGAGGAGAGCATCCGCTTCCTGGAAAAAGAATTTGAATCAGGAGATTATGGGCTCCGGAAAACCCTGGTTTTTGTGATCAGTTCACATGACCATGCCAGCGCCTACGACTTCTTGCACCGAGTTGCCCTTGGTGATTATGAAACCAAGGTGAGAGAAAACGCTATTTTCTGGTTAGGAAACTACAAGGATGAGAGAAGTCTCAAGGACCTCAAGGCCATCTACAAGAAAACAGATGAGATCAAGCTCAAAAAACAGATTGTTTTTGCCTTCCAGATGAGCGACCGGCCTGAAGCCATCCAAGAATTGATCCGCATCGCCAAGAAAGACGACGACCAAAAAATCAGAAAAGATGCCATCTTCTGGCTGGGTCAGAAAGCATCTGAGGAATCTATCAAAGCTCTTAAAGATGTCGTGGAAGATTCTGACGAAAACACAAAAGTGAAGGAATCTGCGGTATTTGCCATCAGCCAACTCCCCCAAGAAAAATCTGTTCCCATGCTGATCGACATCGCCAGGACGAACAAAAATCCCAAGGTGAAGAAACAAGCTATCTTCTGGCTAGGTCAGAAAGATGACGAGGCTGCTTTGAAGTTTTTCGAGGAGATTCTCCTCAAAAGATAAGAGACAAAAAATCTGAAGAACTTTATATTATTGGCCAGGAGAGGGGCATAAAGAATTTTTCATATAAACGAAGGGCATACCGGTCCGTCATCCCTGCGATAAAATCCCCTGCCCTCTTTTCCAGTGAATCTCCCTCAGGATAGGATTTAATATACTCCTCTGGATGCTTCAAGAAATGGGCGTATAAGTCAGACACTATTTTCTCTGTTTTTTCGAGCTCCTTCCGGGAATATGGATTGTAATACACCCTGTCATTCAAAAACTCCCGCAGTTCGGATACCGCCTTTTTGATTTCTGCAGTCATAGTGATTTTCTCTAAATTGGAGGCAAGAGATGCCTTTATCACATCTTCGACCATCTTATCTATCCGTGCTGCATGATATTTTCCCAGAATCCCTATCAAAGAGGTTGGGATGTCGCTATCGTTTATCACTCCAGCCCTCAAGGCATCATCGATATCATGATTCACATAAGCAATGACATCAGAGACACGGACGATCTCTCCTTCGAGGGTCTGAGGCTTATCATACGTATCCACATCCAGGATCTCGCCCATTCCTTTTGAGTGTTTAAAAATGCCATCGCGAACTTCAAAAGTCAAGTTCAGCCCCTTTCCTTCGTATTCGAGATATTCCACGACCCTGAGGCTCTGCTCATAATGGCTGAATCCTCCCGGGAGAAGCTCATTCAGGATTTTCTCTCCGGCATGCCCAAAAGGTGTGTGGCCGAGGTCATGGCCGAGCGCGATGGCCTCGGAGAGATCCTCGTTCAGCCTCAACGCCTTGGCAATCGTACGTGCTATCTGGGAAACTTCCAAAGTGTGCGTTAGACGCGTGCGGTAATGATCGCCAAAAGGCGAGAGGAAGACCTGGGTCTTGTGTTTGAGTCGGCGGAAGGATTTGCAGTGGATGATCCGATCTCTATCCCTCTGGAATGCAGTCCGAAACAGATGGGGCTTCTCCTGTCTGACTCGCCCTTTTGTCTCTGAACTAAGACAAGCCCTCTCAGAGAGAGTCTCCCTTTCAATCTTCTCCAGCTTCTCTCTTATGGATTCCAATCCTTCACCTTTCTCGAGCCCTCTCCTTTTGGCCCAAAGCTAATTAACTTTACTATTGCTTGGCCCATACTTCCTGCTCAGCCAACAGATCTTACCCATCTATTCTATCAATAAAAAAGCATAACGGTTCATCTTTTGTGAATAATCAGATAACACCTGAATAAGATATCCCACTTTCCGGACCGTGGTGTACACATCCACACCCAGCGCTTCTGGAGTAGGGCGTGCAAGCTTAGGTTCCTTGCAATCCTTTTTTTCCCCTGAACAGGACCTGCAGATATTGCAGCTATCCATGAACAGCAGAAACGCCTTTTCGAATCCCGAACAGAAGACCTCCTTCTCGAGCTTCAAAAGCCTGAGATTCGTGTTTCTTGTCCAGGCAAAGCGATCCTCAGGCTTCTTGACTTCTTTCGCAAAGTGAAAAACCACTGCTTTGCTGTATTCTCGGAAGAATCTCTCACATTCCGACACACTGGGGACTTGGGGTGGACAGGTTGCCGTTTTTCCATACTCATCACACCCATACAGACATTTCATCCTTACCCAGTGGGACACAACGATCTCGCAGGGATCTATCCATTTATAATCGCTGTAATCGTGCTTCTTGATGATCGACTCCACTCTTTCATTTGTGTCCATCTAAGCCTCCCCATACTGTCTCCGAATCTTCAGACGGTTGTTGATATATTTTCTCAAAAACTTCACAGCAATATCTGATCGGCGAAAGGTGGGTACTCCCGCCTGTTCCAGACAATCCACCATGGGCTTGAAGATATCCCCGGCATCTATGTTGACCACAAAGGGTTTATCTGTCTTATGAAAAATGTCGATCAGCCTCATGACGATACTTTGGGGGTGATACACATTCTCTTCATGAAACCGACTGGGTACGAGAGTCTGCATCGAAGGAGACATAGGTACAGGGGAGACAATCGCACAATCAACGTTTGAATCCTCGAGCATAGCCCAAACGCACTCAGCGAACACAGCATCATCAGCAACAGGAGTCGTGTCCAGAGGATTGCGGACATCCTGGAGACGGTGAATCCCGAGTGTCTCGATCAAGCCGGATATCTTTCTTATCGTTTTCGATGTCAAGGTCGCCAGTACAAACTCCTGATCATTCTTCAAGTTATCGGCCATGGTGACACACTCAAAACCCGCATTGCTGATCAGACCAATGCGGTTGCCGCGAATCTGCTTATCCGCTAAAAAGGAGAGATTCCTGACATAGTTTTCAAAATCGAATATGCTGTCAGCCACGATCACACCTGCCTCCTCGCATATAGCTTTGGCAATCCTGTAATCTCCAGCTACTGAAGCTGTATGGCTGGCTGTGGCCTGTCGTCCCTCTGGAGTTCTTCCGGCTTTGTAGAGCACGATCATCTTCCCTTCCTGCTTGACAATCTTGCAGGCCGCTTCAGCGAAAGCTAGGCCATCGGCAGGCAAGAATCCTTCCACATAGACACCAAAGACCTTGGCTTCTTCATCATCCTTAAAATAATTCAGATAATCGGACACGGTGAGATCGATCTGGTTTCCGATGGAGATGGCATAAAGGGGCTCGATATTGGGGAGCTTGCTCATCCGAGAGATCATGAAGGCTCCGCTTTGACTGATATAGACGAGATTGGACTTTCTCCCTGTGACCCGCGGAAGTTTGTAATCTGGAACAAAAGTCGTGTCGTATTTCCCCGGTTTGGAGAAAATTCCCAGACAGTTACCCCCATTCACAACTGGAGTGAGCCTTCCTTTTTGGATGCCCTCACTAAGGAGCACTTTGATCTCCTCCTCTAAAAACTGTGTCCCTTTCTTCTCTCCCAAACCTCCGGCAATGATAATTGCTGACCTTGCCTTTTCGTGTTTGATGAGTTCTTTCAGTACTTCATAATTCTGTTCGGCGGCCACAGTTATCACAAAAAGATCAACAGTCTTTGGCAGGTTCCGAATTCGCGAGACACAACGGCAGCCCTCGATTTCTTCCACACCGGGCTTCACAACATATATATTCCAATTGGGGAATCCCTGCTGGAGAATATTATTCAAGATGATGTGTCCCACATTCATTTTCTCAGATACGCCGATGATGCCTATGGTATGCGGCTTTAGAAGATAATCAATATCCTTGAACCGGCTCTTTCGAGGTTCCTGATGATCTTTAGAAAATCGGCAGAGGCCGTCCAGTGCAATCAATTTCTTATTCTGAGCAACAAAAGGATTGACTTCGGCTTCTTCGATGACGTAAGGATGATCGAATCGATAGGGAGAAAAGTAGGCCCCCAACTGCAGAAAGCGAAAATAAGTTTCGACCAATTCATCTTGGGTAACGAGAGCTTCTCTTCCTCTGACTTTTCCGACCAGCTTATCATAGATGGCCAGGGGCTCGAGGATGCGCAAAATATCCTTTTTGAACAGGATATGGGGAGAACCTATGGATACGGCTTTGCCTTCTTTAATCCTTTCGCTCAAATATTCTATTTCTACCCCCCCAACTCCTATTGTGGCGACAGGGCCAAACTCTCTGGAGTTCCGAAGCCCCATAAGGAGTTCAGTGCCGAAGCCTGTTTTATCGTAATCGATCATGTCACAGACGAGAAATCCCCTGATCTCCTGTTCGATGCTTTTGAGTGTCCATCTTTTTTGGATTTGAGAATCGGGAAATTTCCTCACCCACTCTTTGAATCTCCTGGGAATGGTCTGCAGCATGGTCTGGCAGGCCTTGTTAATTTTCACGGCGCTGCGTTCTACGAACTGAATCCCTCCCACATCGGTTTTGTGCGCGATATAAGGATTGATAACTTTTAAGACCAGTGCATACTTTCGGAAATCCTTTAAATCCTCCTCTCTGACCTCCTGTCCTTTTCTGACAAAGAGACATTTAGGAATTTTAATGCCGACCTCTCCAAGTATGTGATAGACTTCATGTTCGAGGAGAAAATTCCGATCCTCTTTTTCTGCTTGTTGGAAAATGTGATTGATTTTTTCAAAATTAATTTTCATGTCTCTTTCCTAAAATCTATATTGCACCGTTACAACATATTCCTAGCCCGTTGAGAGAACAGTCCCTCCGACTGGGCTCTATACAGCAGCATGGCGGCCGAGATCAAAAGCCTTCAGGTTCGTTGCAACCATTTTTTCTCCTCGAGGCCCGAAAAGAACACGGACAAACTTCTTCAGAATTTTCTCACTAAGAATCAGGTAAGGAGAAGCAGCCCCCAACATGACCATGTTCTGGGCTCTGGGGGAGCCTGCTTCCTTGGCCAGGTTTTCCGAATCCACGATCAATTTATTCTCCACAGTTTTAATTTCTGTCAACACTTTCTCAATATCGGGGTAATCGGGAATATTGACAAAGGGCGATCGGCTGGTCACAATAATCCCATCAGGAGAAAGATAGTCCAAATAGCGAAGGGACTCAAGAGGCTCGACACTCAAAATCATATCGGCTCCTCCCCTGGGGATTAGGTCGCTGTGGATTGGATCGCTCGACAGCCGAAGATGCGACTGGACAGCTCCACCTCTCTGTGCCATTCCATGCACCTCGGCCTGCTTAAAATTCAAACCCTCCTCCAACGCCGCATTATCGATAACGAATGCGATGGAGAGGATTCCCTGTCCTCCCACTCCAGCCAAGATGATGTCCTGTCTCATTCGGATTTTCCCCCTCTTCTTCTTCGGGCTTGTTGGACACATTCTCTGGCCGCGATGATCACGGAAAGACCCTTGTAATCGAATTCTTCTTTCATGACCTGTACATTTGCTACATGATTTTTTGGCAATGGGATGATGGTCCGAATATGGTCTTTTTCTACACCCAGCCCTTCGATCACTCGCTGCAGTTTCTCTCCCGATGCAAATGTAGGTTGTCCTCCAGTCATCGCAACCGTGGCATTGTCCAGAATGAGGACGTTCATGTTTGTGTTCACAGCGGCTGCATCCAGAAGAGGAGTGAGTCCTGAATGGGCAAAGGTCGAATCCCCGATCACTGCGACAGAGGGATACACACCCGCCTCGGCACCTCCTTTAGCCATACTCACACTCGCTCCCATACAGACACAGCTCTGGATGGCATTATATGGAGGCAAAGCCCCCAGGGTATAGCACCCGATGTCGCTGAACACATTGGCCTGAGAATAAGATTCCAAGGCCTTGTTCAAGGCTCTGTATGTGTCAGCATGGGAACATCCCTGGCAAAGCTGGGGTGGCCGTGCCGCCATCGGAAAAGCATCGATCTTTCTCTTGGGCAATGGTGTCATCTCCAGCCCCTGCCGCACAACCTCTGGAGAAAGCTCTCCTGTCGAAGGTAGATAGCCGTTCAACTTTCCCTTGATCTCTTTGCCGGTAATGCCAAAAAGACCTTTTATGTTTTTTTCGATGAAAGGATAGCCTTCCTCCACCACAAGGATTGTATCGACATGTTCCACAACCTTCTTTACGAGATCTTCGGGCAGAGGATAGGTCGTGATCTTGAGTACGGAAGGAGGGGGTGCTTCGTCTTTGAAGTTTTCCAGAACATAATTATAAGCGATTCCTGAGGCTATTATGCCAATTTCTGTATTGCTTTCATTGATATCGAGGGAATTGAATTCTGATTCATTGGAGGCCTTGATCAGGTCCCTCTGTTTATCAATAAGAATTTTAAACTGCCTTCGGGCATTTACAGGAAGAAGGGTCCACTCCTTTCCTTCTCCATATTTTAAAGGATTTTGTTCCCGGGGCGGTTGCGGCTGTACTCGGGAGCGACTGTGGGAAAGGCGTGTTACCATCCTGACCAGAACAGGAATGCCAAGCGTCTCAGAAAGATCGAAGGCTTGGCGGGTCATGGCATAGGCCTCCTGATGGTTTGAGGGTTCAAAGCAGAAGACTTGGGCGAACTGGACAAAGTAGCGGCTATCCTGTTCATTCTGTGAGCTGTGCATTCCAGGGTCATCGGCCACTACGACCACCAATCCTCCGTTCGCACCTGTCAGGGCCGAATTCATGAAGGGATCAGCAGCCACGTTGAGACCCACATGTTTCATAGAGACGAGAGCTCGTTTCCCCGCATAAGAAACCCCCAGAGCTTCCTCATACGCCACTTTCTCGTTGACCGACCAGGAAGCCACAAACTTCTTGCCACCATCAGAGACTTTTATCAAATATTCCATGATTTCTGAAGCTGGAGTTCCCGGATAGGAATAGCCTCCAGAGAGACCGGCATGGATGGCACCCAAAGCTACGGCCTCGTCACCCAATAAGACTTCTTGTTTCATTCCTTGTTCCTAGATAAGGAATTTTCGCGTCAGGAAAAGGCTAATTATCGTTCAATTCGATTAAAATACAAGATACAAAGTCCCACGCCCTGTGTCAAGATAAGCAGAGGAATAGACTGGTTTGGTTTGAAAGGATGCGGTTTGAAAGAAAAAATAGAACCGTCACCGTTTTTTCTGCTATAATAGCCGCACAAATGCCGAAACATAACATCGCTATAGTCGGAGCCGGACCTGTAGGAAGTATCATGGCCGCCTACCTCGCAAAAAAAGGAGAAAACATATTTCTAATCGATATCAAAGAAGAGCTAATATCAGCCATAGAACAGAATGGCCTAAACATCCTGTGGAAAGGCGAAAAATTCAACGTCCGAGTGAAGGGCACAGGATATTTCACGGCAAGCCTCAGCCGTTTTCATCCCGATCTGATATTTATCGCTGTCAAAGCCAATTATAATGATCCCCTACTGGAAGAGATCAAAATGATCTACAAGCCAGAACAGAAAATCGTTGTGGCCCAGAATGGTATCGATAATGAAGATAGAGTAGCGGAAAAATTTGGGGCTGGTGCGGTAATGAGATTCGTTATCAATTACGCCGGAATGATCTTGGAACCAGGTGTGGTTAAGATGAGCTTTTTCCATCCTCCCAACTACATCGGTATCCTCTCTCCTGAGAACGAATCTTTGGCCAAGGAGATCGCTGCCCTTATCACAGAAGCCGGCTTGGAAACTCAATTCGTTCCTGATATCAAAAAATACGAATGGAAAAAAACCATCCTCAATGCAGCCCTGATGCCGGTGTGCGCCACGACAGGTTTGACCATGAAGGAAGCCATGACAACAGGAGAAACCCGCTACCTCTGCGAACAAATTCTGAATGAGTCTATCCAAGTCGCCAAAAAAGTCGGATACGAATACGGGGAAGATTTCTTCGAACAGAGCCTGGCCTATCTCTCTGGAGCCGGTCATCACAAACCTTCTACTTCCCTCGACTTGGAGGCAGGAAATCCGATCGAATATATCTTCCAACCCATCATTGCCTATGGAAAAAAAGTCGGTTCTCCAACTCCTTATCTCGAATCGTTGACCAAGGTCATGCAGACCCTGGAAAACCAAATAAGAAAAAAATCCTAGCAGACGAGGTCGCCATGAAGGCCATCCCAAACTATCCCTATTGCTTCGTGTGTGGAGACAAAAACAAAAAAGGGTTGAATGTCAGGTTTTTCTTCCACAATGGAAAGGCTAAGGCTGAGTATACGCCAACAAGAGAGTTCGAAGGCTATAGAGATATTCTCCATGGCGGAATCATCTCGGCCCTTCTGGATGAGGTGATGATCCAAGCCATCATCGCTCAGGGGATCTTGACCTTCACCACCCAGATAGAAGTTAAATTCAAAAAGCCCGCCAGGATCGGAGAGAAGCTATTACTGCAGGGTAAGGTCACAGGAGACAGGGGAAAAATCATCATGACCAGAGGAGAAGCCGCGAAAGAAGACGGGACAATCATCGCTACATCTTCAGGTAAATTTTTTAGAGCCACCGAAGAGATGAAAAAACTGCTGGAACAGCAAGGAAGCGGTTTACAAAGCCGACGACGCTGGGAGTGAAACGAGGTTATTCCTGCTGCAATAATTTGTAGCTTTTATAATGGTGGATGGCAAATCCACGAAAACTCGGGAATCGTCGAAATTCTGATTCAGCTTTTTCCATCACTTCGGCCAGTTCGCTGATATTTTTATCTTTAAAGGTCAATTTTCCTGAAGGAACGAAGGTCTTTTTCTTTTGAAAAAGAAGAGCGCCGCTTTTTGGATCAGTTCCGCTGAGCTTTGGAATCCATTGCAGAAGAATTTTTGTTCCTTCTGATTTTTGTAAAAGAATCCCTGAATTTTCTTTTCCCCGCCCGAATTCAAGAATTGTCTCATCCGGGACATCCGTCGTTTCCAGGCCCACAAAAACCTTCTTGCCCTTCTTGGAAGCATATCCAAGCTCACCGAGGGCGTGGGCGATGACACCATCTGCACCATAAGCCTCGGTTCGATAATCCATGATTCCGATATTGTCCACGATATCTAAAATATGCTCGGTTAGAGGACGTCCTTCCAGTTCAGTGATAGGCTCGAAGAATTCATTTTTCTGATCGAACCAGAAAGGGATATCCACACCAAACTCTAGACCTGCAGACTCAGATATGCTTTTTGAGGTCTTCAGGAAGTTTAAATACTGTTTGAGAATGGATTCTTTCAGAATTCCTGCAAAATTCGGCAACAAATATGGTTCGTTATCATAACGTATTGCATCAAACCGCTCACCAGGCTCTACCGATTTATTGAACTGCACGATGGACTGGATGGTGGCGATGACATGGCCATGCCACTCACGCAGTGCAAACCTTGGATCTCCATCGAGTGCGTGGATTCTGATCTCTGCACTGTGAAGCTTGAACAGCAAAGACCTTACCTTCGATCGATCCCAGATTATCTCCCTTTCCCCCTCCTTCTCTTCTTTCTCATAAGGCAACTGCAAAAAAATTTCGGTGATCCCCCTTTTTTGGCAGAAGTCCAAAAGCTGATCCTGACTTTGATCGTCTCCAAGCAATTCTTTGGTTTCCCACAACCACATGGCCCTGTGGGGAGAGGGCTTATAAATCCTATCCTCTCTTGCACTTGGAATCCGCACATCTTTCCTTGTGGTGAAGGCGATATCTCCGATAGAGATCCTTCCTCTTCCCGAGCGGGCCAGAAATACCAGGCTTGCTAATTCTTGCCTGTCTATGTTCTTAGGAATTTCCTCCAAAGGAATCCAGACACGCTGCCAGTCCTTTGTGATCCTTCCTGAGGGCATAAAGCGCTCCACTGAACCGATTTCAACAGAATCCTCCCTTTTTTCCCAGGAATAATCAGCCACCTGAAGTATCAATGTCTCATTGCCTTCTCCACCCCTGATAGTAAATGTGAGATACCTAAACGGAGTGGCATCCAGGAATATTCTGTCCACTGGGTGGGCTTTGAAATTAAAGAGATGGATCCAAAATCCGGAAAAACCCGGCGGTTTCTGATGATAGGAGAAACACAGGGATTGAGATCCCTCTAGAGATGTCTCGATGGTGATGCGTGACTCAGAGGGAGACTTGAAAAAAGAACTGAAGTACCCACCTAAGCGATTGACATTTCCCTGGTGAAAATCATCGACGAGAAAAATGTCGTCCCGAAAAGGAGGTATCTGACTTTTTGGCTTTGAGGGCTCTTTAATGCGTGGCCGCTCCTCTCGGATATCATAGATCTTGAGCTCATCACCGCTCTTTTTGTGTAGGATACCAAGCGAGACATAGCCGATTTCTGAAGGATCGTTAAGTCCCCAATGAGCCAGATCGACTTCACAGGTTAAAGGAGTCTGATTATGATTAAAGAGACCGTTGGCATGTCCAATAAGGAGGGGAAAATAGATCACCAGAGAGGAACAAATTGCAGAGGGGATCTTTTTCTTCAACCTGTTCCAAAGCGTTTCGACCATGACTGATATTATGCGTCATTGCAAGAGCAGCGGGGCAATCTCTTAAGGAGATTGTTTCGTTTCACTCGCAATGACGTGCATTACGATATTTATTTTATTGGTTGCACCAATCCTTCAATCTAACACAGTAAAGGCTTAAAACGCTACTTATTAAAAAGACTCTCTTCCATTTATTGTGGGTTAGCTCCAATGGAAAAAGAGATCAGGTATGTCCGCAGCGCCATTGAGGATCCCGACCCAACCTACCCCAACCTTCACAAATCGTTCTTCGAGGGAAGCAATATGGATTTTCCCATATTGTCGGCGAGTATGTATTGAGCACGACTTTGCTAAAGGTGGGAAATCCTGTCAAACACGGGAAGAGAAGCCAGTGTTGGAGGGATTAGGAATAAACGTGCGGAGTTACGCAGCCGCCGAGAAGGGCGATGAGGGAATGGCGCTAAAGATCCTCACTAGAGCGGAGGATATAGCTGATGGCAAAGATAATCTTGAAAGTCATGCCTACACAAAATGGAAGAGAGCCATTAAAAAAGTTCATCGACGTCTTCACAATTTTTTCTTTTTCTTTTAATGCGAAATCGGTTATCCTATTTTCGTTCAAAGGAGTCAGAGAAAATCTAGAGACTGCCTTTTTATCTCGAATGAGCCAAAATAACACATTTGATGTCATCGATTTTCACATCCATATCGGTCTTAAAGAACATTGGCATGATTGGATCCACGATTATCAGGAGTCCTCAAAATCAGAATTTTACGAACGCTACGAAGAATTGACCGATCCAGAGAAGTTCGCCAAATACCTCAAAAAACACAGCATCGTCAAGGCCGTTATACTTCCTGATATGTGTCCCATCACCACAGGAGTGGTTCCGAATGAGTATGTTTTCGAGTTTTGCAAAGGGCAAGATGTCTATCTCCCCTTCTGCACCGTCAATCCTTCCCTTGTTACCCACCCGGAGCAGGAATTGAAGAAATACATCCAATCGGGCGCCAAAGGAATAAAGCTCTATCCTCCGTATAACCATTTCTATCCGAACGACAGCCGGCTTTATCCTCTTTATGCCCTGGCCCTAGAGTACGGGCTTCCCGTGCTCCTTCATACAGGATCATCTGTGTTTAAAGGCTCCAAGTTGAAATATGCGGATCCGATTCATCTGGATGACGTGGCTTCAGACTTTCCTGATCTTGTCCTCGTGATGGCTCACAGCGGAAGGGGCCTCTGGTACAACAAGGCCTTCTTTCTCTCTCGGCTCCATCCCAATCTTTTTTTGGAGGTATCAGGACTGCCTCCCAAGAATCTTCTGAACTATTTCCCGGACATGGAAAAAAACATCGATAAGTTCATTTACGGATCGGATTGGCCGGCCATTCGAACGATTTCCTCTAATATCATGGCCATACAAAAACTCCCTCTCTCTGAGGAATCTAAAAGGAAGATTCTGTACGAGAATGCCGCAAAAATTTTAGGCTTATAAGGGACCGGATTCTTTTCATATAGAGCTGATTGAATGTCTGATAAGAGAAGCGGAAAGATCGTCGTCGTCTCCCACTGCATTCTGAACGTCCATTCTCTGGAGGACAACCTGGCTATCTATCCTGGCCTGGAAGAGGAAGTTGTGGAACTTCTCCTAAAAAACGGGGTGGGTATATATCAAATCCCCTGCCCTGAGATTGAACTGTCGAGTATTTTCAGGAAGGCTCTTCCAAAAGAATCCTATGACCACCCCAAAATCAGAGAGGCGTACAGAAGACTGGCAGATAACCTTGTCCAAACCTTGAGCTCCTACACAAAAAAGGGCTACGCGATATCGGCCGTGCTCGGAGCCGAAGGAAGCCCAACATGTGGAATAGACTCTGTCGGCAGATGGAAAAAACATATCAAGGGGAAAAAAGAGTTTCCTCGAGACATTGAATTCGTTCCTGGAACAGGGGTGTTCATGGAGGAATTCAAGGCCAGCCTCGATAAATTCCAAATCTATCCGAAATGGGTGGGGATACCAGGCAAGTCAATCCGATCCATAAAACCAGATGCTTTTGAACAAACGCTGCAAAAGCTGGAAAAAATTCTCTAGTTAATAAAGTGGGACTCTACGAAATACTCGAAAGTACAGCAAAAAATTCTCCGAAAAAGACCGCAGTCATATGCGGAAATCAGCGGTACAACTATAAAAGATTCAAAGAGAGGGTTGACAGACTGTCATCCAGCTTAAAGGCTTTAGATATCCAGAAGAATGACAGGATCGCTATTATTCACAGAAACTGCCATAGGTATCTCGAGACCTATTATGCAGCGGCTAAGATGGGGGCCGTCCTCGTATCGCTCAACTTCAGGTTGAGTGCAGAAGATTTTTTGTATATCCTGAATGATTCCTTGGCCAAGGTTCTGATTGCTCAACCGGATCTTGTATTATGTCTGGAGGGAAAGAAGGATTCCCTTCCTAGGTTGGAACATATCATCCTGACTGAGTCTGAGCCGAAGGGTGTTTGGCCGGTCTCTTTCGAATTTGAATCCCTTATGCAGGAGGCGGAATCCGGCGAAAAAAAACTCTTCACAGTCGACGAATCAGACACCGCACAGATTTATTACACAAGCGGAACCACTGGCAGGCCCAAGGGTGTCGTATTGACCCATAAAAACAACTCAGCCCACGCTGAGGGCACGATACGGGAACTGAAACTGTCAGCAGAAGACCGATGGCTCCATGTCTCTCCAATGTTTCATCTTGCCGATGCATGGGCTGTGTGGGCCATCACCAGAGTGGCTGCCACCCATGTGATAGTACCTGGATTTGAGCCGGAATCCGTACTCGAGGCCATAGAAAACCATAGAATAACATTGAGCAATTTCATCCCCACCATGCTCAATATTCTGGTTAATCATCCGCAAGTGGACAGCCACGATTTCTCCTCATTGAGACTCATTCTGAGCGGAGGAGCTCCAATCGCCAAAGAGGTGGTAAGAAAAGTCATCGAGGTGTTTGGCTGCGGTTATATCCAAACCTACGGATTGACTGAAACGAGTCCTTTCCTGACCATGTCTATTTTGAAGGAGGAGATGAACGCTCTGTCTTTTGAAGAAAAGCTGAAATACATGGCCAGCACTGGAAGGCCCTTTGACAAAGTCCTGCTCAAAATTGTGAAAGAGAACGGAGAGGACATCCTCCCGAATGAAAAGGAAGTGGGGGAAATCATAGCCATGGCAGAAACCATCACGCCGGGATACTGGAGGCTTCCTGAAGAGACAACCCAACGCATTGTCAATGGCTGGTTCCACACCAGGGATCTTGCTGTGGTTAATCCCGAAGGCTATCTGACCATAGTGGACCGAATGGACGATGTCATACTCACTGGAGGAGAGAACGTCTACTCAATCGAAGTCGAGAATATCCTCTACTCCCATCCCGGTGTTTTAGAAGCAGCGGTTATCGGACTTCCGGATCCGATATGGGGAGAAAAGGTTACGGCTGTGATCGTTGCCAAACCTGGAGAAAAGCTCGATGAAGATGTAATCATCCAGTTTTGCAAAGAAAATATGGCTCCGTTCAAGGCGCCAAAAAGGGTCATTTTCACCGACCATCTCCCAAAGACCGGCTCCGCAAAGATATATAAATACAAACTTCGTGAAAAATATGGAAAAAATAAGGAAAATTATATTGAGTGAATGATGGAGATCATTAAGGCTATAGCCTTAGAAATCAAAAAGGCCAAATATGGCGTGGCTTTTACAGGGGCAGGAATTTCTGCCGAAAGCGGGATACCGACATATAGAGGCGAAGGGGGTCTCTGGACAAAATACAATCCCAATCTCTACGCCCACATCGGCTATTTCCGCCAAGATCCTTCCTACTATTGGAATTTTTTCAAAGATGTGCGCTATCCCATGCTGAAGGAAGTCAAGCCCAATAGGGCGCACATTGCCTTGGTTGAAATCGAGACCTTTGGGTATCTCAAGACAGTGATCACACAGAATATCGATGGATTGCATCAAGAGGCGGGTTCTTCCTCTGTCATCGAACTGCATGGAACGACCCGAATCATCACCTGCATGGATTGTCCCAAGGAATATCTGATGGATGAAGTCTTTGTGATGCTGGAAAAACAAATTCCGCCTCTGTGTTCAAAGTGCAACGGAATTCTGAGGCCTGCGGTGGTGTTTTTTGGAGAAATGCTTGACCCAAAGACAATCAACGATGCTTATGAAGAAGCCGGGAAAAGCGATTTTCTTCTGGTTGTGGGAAGCTCTCTGGTTGTCCACCCTGCTGCTGACATACCTCTTAGAGCCAAACGGGCCGGTGCCAAACTGGTTATCATCAACAAAGGAAGCACCCCCCTGGACTCAGCGGCCGATTATGTGATCAACGATGCGGCAGGAAATGTCCTTCCTCAAATCGTCCAAAGCTTGAAGGAAGCTTAGTTTTTCATAGTCCTGCTAAAGCGCCACTCATCTTCGCGAGCTCCCAGAGGCGAAGCACGCGCTCAGGATCAAGATATTTCCAATTTTGATAATTAAAAAGTTCTATAAAATCCGCGAAACTCATGTTGGATGGCAATGGAAAGGGAGCCGGTCCCCCACGAGTCGCTTTGTGCAAAGTATTGATAGTATTGACACAGTTCGTACGGATTTGCTGCCACTGTTGTTCCGTGTACTCTGTCGTATCCTGATGAAACCCGGTATCCATAACACCCAATGTCTCCCCGCTCTGCAGGTTGACTCGCCACCAACCCAGACGTTGTTTTCCCTCGATAACCACTGGTCGGTCCGGCACAACCACTGCCCATCTATCTAAAAGGCTCTGCTGGATACGTACACGCACATCCTCTGACAATCTCCACTTCTTCCAGTCTTTGTCTTGAATTTCTTTGGCCAAACGCCAGCCTATCTGTTGATCCTTCGCCAAATCGAATAAGTAAATAAGATTCATGTGGGGTTCGGGTCCAGGGACAATCATTGCCTCTGCCAGTGTATCCGCAACTCCTTGATTGAGCCTCGCCACGGGTGGGGAGGATTTTTCCTGAGGGATTATCGAAACGTCATTATTGACGATATCAAAAATACGACGCAGCAAAAACTCTCCGCTGGCAGTTTCAACAATCCGGGTTCGAAGGTTGACGATATTTACTGAGCTATAATAGGTACTGCTTGCGTACGGATTCCACCTTGGACGCAAAAGAGCCCATTTGAACAGAGGAGAGTGGAGTGCTTCTGCCGCCATCCCAACCCTGATGTTGAGATCCTCAACAGGATTATCGTCCTCCAGTTCTTTCTGAAGAATTCGGAGTTGATCCACACAGTATCGGGAAGTGACCTGATCTGCAAATTGAGAGGATATCTGACAGACCACCGGAAGAATTTCAATAATCCCGAACAGGCTGTATGCTCTTTCAAGCTTTTGATCGTCGTTAAAATCAGGTTCTGCAGCCTCTTCTTCCGAACGGGCTGCTGGACCTAAGAGGTCAAACAACTCACGCCGTATCGTCTGATCATCCTGACCTGGTAAATGAAGATCATACTCGAGCCACCCTGCGGTTAAATATCCCTCTTCCTTATCCTCGTCTTTGCGACTTCCTCCCATAAGTCCACCTGTCATTCCTCTGAATACTCCCCGAGTGGCTCCTCCAGCCTCAGCTTCGGGGGTAGGATTAGGATTCTCGTTAATCCCTCCTTTATCTGTAAAGCTGCTCTGAACGATCATATCTGAGCCGACTTCAAGAACAGGCATCCACTCCTTCCCCTCGAGAAGAGCATCCTTGAAACTCTCAGGAAATCCTTCTTCGTCAAGCCGCAGATCTTCAGGCCAGTTTAAAGACAGGTTATAAAGGATGATCCGCTGTCCCAATAACTCACAGGGACGCAGTGTGTGTTCGAACGAAGTGTGTTCTTCGAGGTATCCATCTTTCCACTGTTCCGTCACAACCCGGACGGTTATCAAATGCAAGAGGTCCTCATCCAAATCATCAATCTCTACTGTCTCCTCTGCTTCTCCGACAGCCTCTCCTGATTTTCCTTGGGGGAGAAGAGGGTCGAGGTCCACCCAGCCGTCTTGGGTTTCATATTGTACCCACCAGTGGTCACAAAGAGCCTCCATATCCATTTTATCTGAGGAACTACCTTTAACCATCGACTCCCCGATCGCTTTCATCAACATTTCTGCTTGATCTTTTACTCTCTGTTTGGCCTCCCTATCATTCTTATTATTTATTTGCGATAACTGCTTAAGACCTTGCTGCATTTCCTGTGTATTCATCTGTACGCGCAATGCGATATTTTCAAATTGAGAGATTTCCATTTCTTTATAGGCTGTCCCTGGGAAAACTTGAGTATCCGAAATCTTCTGGATATCATCCCAAAGCTTTCTCGCCAGGTTATCCGATAAACCGACATGCGCCAACCGCACCTGAAATCCAGCTGAATCTAATAAATCTGCGAGCAACAGAGACCGATCGAGACTATTGCCCAGCCGGTCCATGAGAACACCAGCAGCTCCTCGAAGCGATCCTTGATAGGGAACCCAAAAAGTGTTGTCACGAACCCACTCAAAAAGGTTGATGGGATCCTTGCCAACCTCCTGGATAACCGTTTGGCCATCGAAATTCTCTTGAGATCTTTGCTCCCCGGTACTCTCGATTTCATTGATGATGGTTTCCAACCATTCCACAATTTCATCCTCTTTATCCAATCTGGAATTGGACAGATTTTTAGTATGCCCGAAGACAATTCCCTGCAGACACCAAAAGCAAAAGATTATCACCACTAAAAAGATCGAGAGGCTTATCAGAAGAGTTTTTATTTTCATTCTATACGCTCCTTTTCCCCAATATTTCTTTCTATATCATACATTCTGCTTTTTAACAACAAAGGAAAACTATCCAAAAGCGATTCAATTTCCGTGATATTTACAACAGCATTTAAATACTTCTTCCCAAACAATACCCTTCAGTGTAAAATACTTGAGCGTTATTCTTCGCTATGGAGGAAGAGATGATAAGGGGTAAATTTTCATACAGGAAAAGTCTTTTCCGGCTTGTCTTAGTTCTTTGTCCTCTATTCTTGGCAGCTCAAGAGCAGCCTGCGGGTGGCATCGATTCTTCTTACTTCTCTGGACTGAAGGTTCGGTCCGTCGGTCCAGCAGGGATGAGTGGCAGAATCGCATGTGTGGACGTCGCGGTCGACAATCCGAGGATCATATATGTGGGTGCAGCTACAGGAGGCATATGGAAATCCATCAATGGTGGCGTGACATGGAAGCCAATATTCGACGACCAAAGTACTTCCTCCATCGGCGATATCACCATAGATCCAACCAATCCTGAAGTGGTATGGGTAGGCACCGGAGAGGCAAATCCCCGAAACAGCGCAGGTGTAGGGAGAGGAGTCTTCAAGACACTTAACGGAGGAGAGAGCTGGGAGTTTCTAGGATTGGAAAAAACCGAAAAGATCAGCCGACTTCTCCTCAATCCGAATGATCCAGATGTTGTTTTTGTGGCCGCCCTTGGAACCACGTGGGGCGAAAATCCTGAGCGGGGTGTTTTCAAATCAGTGGATAGCGGAAAGACCTGGAAAAAAGTGCTGTATGTCGATGAGAGAACAGGGGCTGCGGATCTCGCTATGGATCCGAGCAATCCCAATCGGCTGCTGGCAGCCATGTGGGAACACAGGAGATGGCCCTGGTTTTTCAACTCTGGTGGGCCTGGTAGCGGACTCTACCTTAGTATTAACGGCGGAGAGACATGGAAAAAACTGACCCCAAAGGAGGGGCTTCCTAAAGGAAATCTGGGTCGAATCGGCATCGCCTTCTCTCGAAACCGCCCCAATATCGTTTATGCCCTGGTGGAAGCTGAAAAAAGCGCCTTGTGCCGCTCTGAGGATGGCGGAGCGACCTGGACCATCGTCAACGACAAACCAGGAGTGAGCCCCAGACCTTTCTATTACTCTGATATTCGAGTTCACCCCACACAAGAAAATACCGTCTACAGACTGAGCAGCCCTCTGGATATCAGTATCGACGGAGGAAAAACCTTCAAGCGCCTGATGCCCTTCTTTGCCATCCATGTCGATTTTCATGAGCTCTGGATCCATCCAGAAGATGGCGATTTTATGGTGGTAGGCGGAGACGGTGGAATCGGAATAAGTTATGATGCCGGAAAAAACTGGAATTTTGTCCAGAATTTGCCTCTGGGCCAGTATTACCACATAAGCGTTGACCTGGAAAATCCTTACAACATCTATGGGGGTCTGCAGGATAACGGGTCCTGGCGTGGTCCCAGCCGTGTGCTCCAGGGAATGGCGATCTTCAATTTCCACTGGCAGCCAGTTGGCTGGGGAGATGGATTCGGCACGCTGGCCATCACGAGAGACCCAAAGCTGGGATACTCGATGTCACAGGGAGGCTGGCTGATACGTTTCAACACCGTGACCGGAGAACAGAAAGACATCCGGCCGCCTGCACCAGAAGGAATCAAGCTGCGTTTCAATTGGAACTCAGCTATCGCCCTCGATCCACTGGATTCCAAAATTCTCTATTACGGCAGCCAATTCTTACATAAGAGTTCTGACGAAGGAGAAACCTGGCGGATCATCAGTCCAGACCTGACAACAAACAGCCCTGGAAAACAGCAGCAGGCAGAAAGCGGGGGTCTCACCCGCGATGTTACCAACGCGGAAAACCACTGTACGATCTTGACCATCTCCCCGAGTCCAATCCTAAAAGGAGTCATATGGGTGGGAACTGATGATGGAAAGGTCCAACTGACTCGAAACGGAGGCCCCGCATGGAGAGACCTGTCTGCAAAATTTACCGGGATGAAAGAAGGAGGTGTTCCATCTGCTACTTGGTGCCCTCATATCGAAGCCTCCTCCCACAATCCTGCTACGGCCTATGTAGTTTTTGATGACCACAGGCGGGCGAATTGGACTCCCTATGTGTACATGACAGATGATTACGGAGAGACCTGGACCAGTCTAATCACCCCTGACATCGATGGATTCGTCCATGTGATTCGAGAGGACCCTGTACAAAAAAACCTTCTTTTCCTGGGAACCGAGTTTGGTCTGTATGTCAGCTTCGACCGGGGGAAGAATTGGATGAAGTGGACCCATGGGCTCCCGACCGTGCCCGTCAGGGACATGGTCATCCATCCTTTTGACAATGATCTGGTAATCGGAACACACGGCCGGTCAGTCTACATCCTGGACGATATCCTTCCCTTGCGCGAAATCACACCCGAGATCAAGAAAAAGAACCTGCACGTCTTCTCCATCGATGATGCATACCAATTCAGGACATCATTTTTCAGCTCCGGATACCTAACTCCCGGCAATATGGAGTTTCAAGGACAAAACAAGCCCTATGGCGCACTCATCCCCTACTCCATCGGCGAATTAGAGGTTTTAAGCCAGGAAGAGAAACAGGCTGAAAATAACCAGGGCGGGCAGGAGAACGAATCCCAGAACAAAGACAAAAAGACCATAGAGATCGAGATAACAAGCTCCACAGGTGAGATTGTACGTACACTGAAAGGACCGATTGAGCCGGGACTTCAACGGGTAGTTTGGGATCTGCGCCATGAACCTTTCAAATCGTTAGATGATCCGTATGAAGGATTGTTTCCGCCCTCCGGTCCTTTTGTCCTTACTGGAACCTACAGAGCTAGGATAAAACTCAATGATCATGTCGTCGAGGAAACCTTCCAGGTCCTTGCCGACCCCAGATATCCGGTGACAAATGCAGATCGAAGGGCCAAGTATGACTTGATCATGAAGAATGGCAAATTCATCGAAGCGGTTACAACCGCATACGAAAAAATTGAAAAAGCTCAAAAAGCACTGGAAGAGGTTCTGAACAGACTCGACACTCTGGATGAAAAGCAGCGGGAAACTATAAAAATAAAGGCCAATGCGCTGAAGGAAATGTTACAGGCGATCAAACTTCGTCTATCGCCTCCTAAAGACCGTTCTGGCATCTACGAGGAGACCGAACTTTCTTCGCGTATTTCCTCACTCCAATCCCGATTAGAGTCTTCCTTCGATGCCCCGACAGAGGGACAGCTCCAAGAATTTGAACAGGTAAAAGCCGCCTTCAACAAGGAAATCATAAAACTCAATACTTTCTTCAGGGAGGATTTTCCAAATTTCATACAAGAAGTCAAGGAAGCTGGATTTACAATATTCCCTGATATTGGGCCGACGGTTATCAAATTTTAGCTTTTTTTTGCTCCGCGCAGCGCGAGATACAGCTCTGTCCCAAGACAGTTCTCGGCGGCTTGAGACCACTCGGCACAGCCAAAATCCTTTAAAACCCGAGTGTCATCTTTTCGAACCTTGGCTCCACATGAGCGGTATTTATGCACCCTGTCATCAAAAAAGAACTCCACTTCTGCATTACAGGATGGACAGGGGAGGTTGCAGACAACGTCCTCGATTTTTTTTCTGCTGAGGTCCTGGCCAGGGCATTTCTTGAAAACCATTACTTTTTTATTTAAGCCTGCAGGATGAGAATGTCAAGCCTTATGCCTCAGGATAAATTTTGGAAAAAATATGATATCATAGACTCTGATGAAAATTGCTATAAGCGGAAAAGGAGGTACAGGGAAGACGACTCTTGCCGGAATTCTGGTGCATCTTTTTAATAACGATGGTTATAGAGTTTTGGCCGTCGATGCGGATCCCGATGCAAACCTTGCCTCTGCGATTGGCATCCCACCTGAACATGCCGTCTCCATCAAGCCGATATCCCGGATGATTTCAGCTTCGTTTTCCAGGGAATAAAGCTCCTGGTGATGGGTGCTGTTCGAAAAGGAGGAGAAGGCTGTGCCTGTCCGGAAAACGTGCTCTTGAAGAACCTGCTTTCTGAAATCATCCTGGAACGCAAAGAAGTCGTTATTGTCGATATGGAAGCCGGTATCGAACACCTCGGCCGGGCCCCGCCCGCTCCATCGATAGCCGGTAAACACCGACAGGAAGATGCTCGACTAAATCCTCGTATCTTTTCTCGCTCTCCAGAAATTTTTTCTTGACAGGTTCTTCATTCAGATCTTTTTTATAGCCTTAAGGATTTTTTCCGGCGTTATCGGGAGCTCCTTGATCCAGACTCCGGTCGCATTAGCTATCGCGTGGGCTACGGAAGCCAATACAGGCAAGGTAGCTCCTTCCCCGACTTCTTTGGCCCCATAAGGACCTTCCGGTTCATAGGATTCGACGAGACCGCTGAAGATTTCAGGAGCATCCTTGATGGTCATCAGCAGATAGTCGTGGAGATTGGGATTGAGGATATTGCCTTTTTCATCATACAGTACATCTTCCATGATGACTTCACCGGCACCCATCACTACTGCTCCCTCCACCTGCCCATGGACAGCTTGGGGATTGATCGGGATGCCGCAGTCGTGGAAATCAGTGATCCTCTCTAATCTCACCTTTCCGGTTTCCAGATCCACACTGCACTCACAGACAGAACTGGAAAAGGAAAAGGCAGGACTCGTTCCGACTGCTGCTCCTTTATAATCACCTCCTAGCCCCTCAGGGGGCTTGTACCATCCCGTGCCCACCAGAGGCCCGCTGTCATTGAAGTACTTCCGTGCTGCCTCTGCCCATTCCATGATTTTGGATTTATCCTTTCTGTGAAGGATCTGATCATTTTTAGCTTCTAGATCTCGAGGGTCACAGTTCCACTCTTTCGAAACAACAGCAAAAAGTTTTTTTAGCACATCCTGACTTGCCCGAACCACAGCATTTCCTCCCATCAGGGTCGTCCGTGACGAATAAGCCCCTAGATCGAGGGGGCTGATGTCTGTATCTTCGGACCGGATGCGGATCCGGTCAAGGCTGATGCCCAGTGCTTCTGCGCACATCTGGGAAAGCACGGTCAGGGCACCCTGTCCGATTTCAGCCGCTAGAATCAACAGGACAGCGGCGGTCCCATCCTCGCTGATCTTCACGATGGCATTGGAATGGGGAAACTCAGCCTTTTTGACGAAAGGTTCAAGTTTTTTCTGAGAGCTGAGCTGGACTTGCCCCCTGTATTTAGCGTATCCAGCCCCTGAGACAAAGCCCCCACAGCCTATGCCGATTCCTTTTCCTGGCTGAAGCTTTCCATATTTGTCCTGCCATCCGGATTTCTCCCTCACCTCCTCCAAAGTCTTCTTAAACTCGCAGCTCCGCACATCCAGGTCATTGCAGGTGCGGGTGTTGGGTTCCATCGCATTGCGGAGCCGAATCTCGATGGGATCGATTCCCAAATCATCGGCAATCATGCTCAGAAGCGATTCGAATGCAAACCGTGGCTGCGGAGCGCCGTGTCCCCGCATGGCTCCACAGGCCGGTTTACTGGTCATGATTCGAAAGCCCTCGTACTTGTAGTTCGGGATCTTATACAGGGTGGGAATCATGCTTCCCGCATAATAGGCAGTAATGACTCCGTAGGATGTATAGGCCCCTCCATCGAGATAAATCCGGCTCTGGACAGCGGTTAGGGTTCCATCCTTTTTCACACCGATCTTGAATCGCATATGCTGCTTGTGCCGGCCTCTGCCGTGAAGAAACATCTCCTTGCGGCTGTAGACCATCTTCACAGGCCTGCCCAGGTTTCTGGAAGCGATAGCAGAGACAAGGTCAAGGGATGTGGTGTCGAGCTTTCCTCCAAATCCTCCTCCGACCGGGGGGCGGATGATACGAATCCGGCCCAGAGGGATATCCAGTACCCGGGCCACCATGTAGTGAAGATAGTGGGGAACCTGAGTGGAGGCATACAGCACCAGTGTGGAGCCGTCATTCTCCCAGAAGGCGATGGAGGCATGGGGCTCTATCGGGCTCTGGTAGACATGATTCCCGACAAACTTCTCTTCCCGGATATAATCTGCTTCAGCAAAGCCTTTCTCCACATCCCCAAAATGGTGATCCACTCTGGTGTTTATGTTGTTTTTGTATCTGTCATGGATTTGAGGTGCTCCTTCCTTGATTGCTTCCTCAGGATCGAACACGGCCGGAAGCTCCTCATAATTTACCTCTATAAGGTTGAGGGCCTTTGCTACGGTCTCCTCATCTACAGCGATAACAGCAGCCACTTCGTCCCCTACATGGCGGACTTTTTCCTTGGCCAATACATGTTCGTCATAACGGGGCGGATTGATCCCATAAGTGATATCCGGAACATCTTTTCCTGTGAGGACAAGTTTGACACCAGAAAGTGCTTCGGCCTTGCTCGTATCGATGGATTTGATCCGCCCATGAGCGATCGGGGAGGTCAGGATCTTTCCATAGAGCATGTTCTCGAAATAGAGATCGGCCGTGTATTTGGCCCAACCCGTGACTTTATCGGATGCATCCACGCGGGGAAGGCTTTTCCCGACCGTACTGTATTTATCCAGATCCTGGGAATCAAGAGGAGGTTCATCGGATGTTTTGTATTTTTTCCAGTTCCTCACAGCATCCCTTATCCGCTTGTATCCGGTGCAGCGGCAGATGTTTCCGGAAAGGGCATCCTCGATCGCTTGCTCCGAAGGATTCGGATTGCGCTCGATCAGGGAACAGGCGCTGAGAATCATCCCAGGAGAACAGAATCCACACTGGATAGCGCCATGCTTGATGAAGGCGCGCTGGAGAGGGTGGAGCTTGCCATGAATAGCGATTCCCTCGATTGTCGTGATCTGCGCTCCATCGCAGGAGGAAGCAAGCAGAAGGCAGCTGTTTTTAGGCTCCCCGTCGATGAGAACAGTACAGGCCCCGCACACACCCAGGTTGCATCCCTTCTTGGTCCCGGTCAGCCTCAGTTTATCCCTGAGTACATCCAGCAGGGTATCCCCGTCTTTGACAGCAACTGTGTGCCTTTCGCCATTGACATTCAGAAAAATGATACTGTGGTCAACTTTCTCTTTGCTCATGTCTCTTTCATAACTCCGTCTGAATTCCTCATGTCTGTACCTGCGCCCGGGCCAGCGCCTCATCCAAAGCACGGCGGGCTAAAACCTGGATCAGCTCCTGCCTGTACCAGGCAGAACCTCTGATGTCAGAGATGGGACTTCCTTGCTTTTTTGCCAAGGAAGCGGATTCGTCGAACAGCGCCTCTGAAGGCTCTTTGCCGATCAGAAGATCGGATGCTTTATCTGCCAGAAGAGGTGTAGGTGCTGCCGCGCCGAGAACGATAACGGCTTTTTCTATCTTTTCCCCGGTCAACGTAATGCGGGTAGCTACTCCCACCACAGCCAGGGCGTTGGCCTCCCGAAGCGTCAGTTTTTTGTAGGAAAAGCCCGTTCCTCGAGGAGGCAGGGGGAGATAAACAGATGTCAAAATCTCTCCTGCTCCGCAAACTGTTGTCCTCGGTCCAGTGAAAAATTCAAAGAGACAGACTTCACGGGGACTGCCGCAGTCCAGAATAACCGATGCATCCGCAGCCATGAGCAAAGGAGGAAGGTCGGCCGATGGAACCGCACTTGCTATGTTCCCGCCGATAGTGGCCAGGGCACGGATCTGAGTCGATGCCATGGTCCGGGCCACATCAGCCAGGGCTGGCATATACTCGTTGATGAGATCGCTGGATAGGATCTCGCGAGGAGTCACCATCGCTCCGATCCGGATCCTCCCCTCCTCTTTTTCGATTCCCCTGAGTTCTTCGATTTCCTGGAGAGAGATCAGGTTTTTGACCCGGATGAGATCCTGTTTTATGTCGACGAGAAGGTCTGTTCCCCCGGCTAGAAGGCGCGAATCTTCCAGCTCACCGAGCAGCTCCACAGCTTCTGAAATGCTTCGAGGCCTGTGCAGTCGAATATCAGAAAGGCTCATCTCCGTAAAAATTTATCTATTAAGGTTTTTTGAAAACGTAGTTGAGCTGTCCGTTGGGAAGCTTATTGGCTGTGGTCACCATCTCCATTCCTAACTGGATCTCCTCCTCTGGGATCTCACTGGCAATACGGCCAAAGACCTTATAATCGCCGTAATCCAGGACCGCGATACAATAGGGCAAATCATTCTCGAACCCGACTGGAGCATACTTCAGTTTGCTGTAGGTGATGAGCTTTCCCACACCTTCTACCTCAAACCATTCCACATCGCTGCTCAGGCAGTAGTAACAGTCTGCCCTCGGCGGGAAATACACCCTTTCGCAATTAGTGCAGCGGGTTCCCATGACTTTTCCCTGTTCCAAATGGTTAATAAAATCATTGACCTTTGTGACAGAGGTGAAGCTGACTGTTCCGAACTTTTTGAAACGGTCATCAATTTCTTTTTTTTTACTCATCTTATTGCCTCCCCAAGATGGTCACTGTTCCATAAAGGCCCACGCCACCGATATTGTGAATCAACCCTATCTGTGGGTCATCCACCTGCATCTCTCCTGCTTCGTCTCTGAGCTGGAGCACGATCGTCCGGATCTGAGAACCTCCAGTCGCTCCGATCGGATGTCCCTTGGAGAGCAGCCCCCCGTCCACATTGACCGGTATGACTCCTTCTTTGTAGGTTTCCTTGTTCTTTACAAGGTTTTTCCCTTCTCCTCGATACGCAAATCCCAGGTCTTCATATGCCAGTATCTCAGAGATGGTGAAACAATCATGGACCTCTGCGACATCAATATGTCTCGGCTCGATTCTGGCCATTTCGTAGGCCTGCCTGGCTGCCTCCTGGGCTACGGCCAGTCCTGTGAACTGGTCGCGTCCCGACATATTTACGCTGGCAGAGGCTGCACCCAATCCAAGAATCCACACCGGTTTCTTGCTTAACGCCTTAGCCTTTTCTTCGCTGGCCACGATCAAACTGGAGCTGCCATCGGCATTGGCACAGCAGTCTCCTACCCGGAGCGGACTCGAGACCGGACCAGACATGAAATGGTTTGGATCGATAAAATTCTCCGCAGCAACAGGCTTACGGAAGAGGGCCTTATCGTTGATCTGTCCGTAGGTGGCTGACTTTACCCGCACCAATGCCATGTCCTCCAGGGTCGTGCCGTATTTTTCCATGTGCGCTTTAGCAAACATGGCATAATAGGCGGGCATCATCGTGCCAAACGGGCTTTCCCACTGGATATCCGCCCCACGCCCCATCCTTTCTTGAGACTCAGCCGATGAGATCTCCGACATCTTCTGGAAACCTACTACAGCCACGATGTCGTGAAGTCCGGATTTGATCAAGGAATAGGCCATCCTCAAGCCCATGCTGGTCGATGAACACAGGCTTTCCAGATAAAAAGTGGGCTGAGGCGTAAGCCCGAGATATTCGGCGAAGACTCCGGATGGAGAGCGCTGCTTGTCATATTCAGGAGCCGAACAGACGATGGACGCATCGATATCTTCAACTGGAATCTGGGCATCCTCCAGGGCTTCCTTGAAGCCTTCGAAAGCCAGCTCTCTGATCGATCCTGGATAACCTCGAACGAACTTGCTCTGCCCTACTCCGATTATAGCGATTTTTTCCATGTATTCCTCCATTAAATGTACTGGCCGCCGTCGACCTTGATGACTTCGCCGGTGATGTGGCGGGCTTTCTCGGTACAGAGGAATGTCACCAGATAGGCAATATCTTCAGGCTTTCCAAGTTCATCAAAAACGGTCTCTGCCTTTGATCTCTGTATAAAATCTTCCGGCATGCTCTTGATCATATCTGTCTCGATCAACCCGGGTGCCACGGCATTCACATTTACCCTGAACCTCCCCAACTCTTTGGCCACAGTCTTGGTCAAGGCGATGGCCCCTGCTTTGGCTGCAGTATAATTGGACTGTCCGAACCTTCCCCTCATCGCATTTATCGAGGTGATGTTCACGATTTTTCCTGACTGCTGCTCCTTGAATATTGGAGAGACTGCCCTAATGAAATTGAAAGTCCCCTTAAGGTCGACATTGATCACCGCATCCCACTGTTCCTCGGTCATCTTCCAGACGACTCCGTCCCAATTCATCCCCGCATTGTTGACCAGAATATCCAGATGGCCAAACACCTCCAAAACATCCTTCACCAGGTTCTGGGCTGCCTCGAATTCGGAGACATCCACCTTGTAGGCTTTTGCTCTGCATCCCATCTCTTTTATTTTCTCGACGACCGCATTGGCCTCGTCTTCATGACGGCGATAGGTCAGCGCGACATCCGCCCCATTTTGGGCTAGATCGAGGGAAATCGTCGTGCCTATACCTATGCTTCCGCCTGTGATCAGGGCGACTTTTCCTTGTAGACCCATTATTTCCTCCTTCTTTCTTTCACGATATTATAAACAAGAAGTCAAACAAACATTCTTCTTCATCCTTGTTCCCATCTTCAAATCACTTTCCTATCTCTGCAAATGGAAGCCAAGGCGAAACTCTGACCTACTCCTTGGGTTTGGGCATGGCTGCCTCTATGAATGCCTCATCGACCGATTTTCCCTCGGCGATCATCTGCCTGTACTTTATAAAATCGATCACATCCTGTCCTGTGATCTTCTTGGTGTTGAAAGCATGGAAGCCCATGAACGCTTCGGTCATCATGTTCACCGCCAGCCAGTGCCGATTGTAGTTTTTAGCCATATCCCAGAAAAACTTCTTCTTGGCCCTCACACTGTCTATGGATTTTATCAGACAGCCAGGAAAGAGATTGGCGAATTTCCATACGACATCATGAATGGCCTTATCCAGAAGTTCAAAATCGATCGTCGCTGTCTTGAGAAATTCCCTTGCCTTTTTCCCTTCTTCTCCCTTTACGAATTCGCCGAATACGATCTCTCCATCTTCCACATATCTATCGATAATGACTGCAGGATTACGAACGAATGAGTCATCCTGTTTGATCACAGGAACGACCTGACTGACAAGGCCCAGCCTCTTCATCTTATAAGCGCTCCATAGTTCGCAGGACACGCAGTTCCAAATGGCATCTTCGATGCTCAGAAACCAGGGAAGAAAATCGGATGACCCGCCATCCGGAGCCGAGCCATGACGGGGACCGGCCTGACCGAAAATGGCCGTATCCGCAGAAATCGCTATGTCACAAGCCATTCCAATTTCCTGTCCTCCGGCAACCCTCATTCCGTTCACACGGCAGAGGGTTGGCTTCTTACACATCAAGATCGCATCCACCATTTGGTTGAAAAGATCCATGTATTCACCGTATTCATTGGGTCTTCCTGCATAATACTCGGCATACTCCTTGGTGTTCCCACCCGTGCAGAAAGCCCTATCACCGACTGCTGTAAAAACGACAGCAACCACGCTTCTATCCAGTGAGGCATTCTGGAATCCTGCTATCACGCCCTTAACCATCTTGGTGGTGTAAGAATTGTATTGAGTGGGATTGTTCAAGGTGATCCACGCCGTCGACAATCCCTCGATCTCCTTACCGGAAGCGTCAAGGACCGGCTTCTTCTCATACATCGTGCACGGGGGTTCTGTGTCCCAGTATTCTTTACCCCAGAGCAGATGATCCTTGAGTTCATCATCTCTCTTGAGCCAATCTAAACTCATCTCTTCCTCCTTATAAGGCATTTCTTTTCCGTGATTCTATATCACGCTGAATACTACTTTGCTCTTGAAAAAGTGTCAAGCCGAAGGCCGTATGATTTGTCTTTTATCAACTAAGGCCACAATAAAGAAGGTGACAAGACTGACTATCCAACAAAAGTAAATGGGATGCGGGAGATTGATTCTCTGAAAGAAAATCCCGATCTGGGGAAAAAGCAACCACAGAGCAAGGGCTGCCATGGCCATAAGAAGAGTCCATGTGGCATGAGAACGGCGACAGATTTGGGGGCAGAAAAGGGTCATCAAGGTTACCAAGGTATAGGCTGTCGTCAAGGTTAAGCCGACAAGCAGCGTCTGGAGTATACCCCGTACAAAGATCGCAAGAAGGAAAGTCAAAACGCTCAAGATAAGAACCGAAATTCTGGAGACCAATCTCTCTCCCTTTTCTTTGAGGTCTGGAATCCAAAACCTTTTGATCAAATCCCCCACCACCAAAGTGGCACTTCCTATAAGAAGGGCGGATGCCGTGGACACATCTGCCGCCCAGAGCCCGGCTAAAACGATGCCTGCCACAAACGGGCTCAAACTGAGGACAGTTCTTGGCAGAGCTTCCGTAGGTATAATTCCGGGCTGAAGCACTGTCGCAGCCAGCCCGATCAGGGCACTGACGAATCCTACAGGAAGAATGATCAGTCCGGCAAGAATAAATCCCTTTCGCGCCGATGCAGAATTTTTGGCTGCGAAACTGATCTGGACCACCGACTGCACTGAAAAGGCCATGGTGCACATGACCAAAAACCAGGCAAAAACGAGGCTCCATCCGATCGCACCTAAGTCAAAACCCGGATGGTCTGCAGGCATCTTCTGGATAAGTTCTCTCAACCCCCCCACCTTTCCTATAGCCAGGACAGCACCCAGAAGAACTCCAAAATAGATGAATATCACGTTGATGATGTTGGTCAGACCAGCCGCCCAAAATCCCCCGATCAGGGTGATGCCGACAAAAACTGCGGCTGTGACAAGCATTCCGGTCTGAAATGTGAAAACATCGGGGAGAAGAGAAGAGAGGATGGCACCTCCGGCCACGTACTGAAGAGATGTGATTACGATCTGGAGGAGCAGTTGTCCGAGCACTCCAATAACCCGTCCCGCTGTGCTGTAATGCCTCTCGAACAGTTCTGGGAGGGTCGTTACCTCCATCTGACGGTAGCGATGAGCCACAAAGAGGCCGACCAATATGGCACCCGCAGCCCAGGCTGCGTTGTACCAGCCAGCGGCTATCCCAGAATTGTAAGCTCTCTCAGCCACCCCTATTGTCGAGGCCCCTCCGACGGCCAATCCGGTTAAAAGTGGGGCTATGACCCAGAAAGGGAGACCTCGTCCCGCTAATAAATAGGCTATCATCCCGCCACGACTGAGCCTGCGGGTCACCCAGGTGAGCCCATACAGAAGAATGATGTAAAGAACGACAATACCAAGAGGAATCCAGTTCATTTTAGCCGATTAAACCTATTGGGGCCGCTGAATCAAATTCTGCACTCTTTTAAGATTTCAAATCTATTCGATGGATTTGATGATTCAAATCCTTAGGGTGCGATTTTGAGGCGGGCATCCACGACAGCCGCGCCCATTCCTTTCTCGAATGCAAAAACGGGATTCAGATCCATCTCATCGATCTCGGGGAAATCAGAAGCAAGCTGACAAATACGAAGGAGAATCTCAGCGAGTTTCTCGATGTCTGCAGGCTTTTCCGCCCTTGTTCCCGCCAAGACAGGAAATCCTTTGATGGATTCTATCATCTCCAGGGCATCTTCCGGACTTAGGGGAGCGAGTCGAAACTGAACATCCTTCAGCGTCTCGACAAATATCCCGCCCAGTCCGAACATGATCGTGTGCTCGAGCCCTTTATTCCTTTTTACACCCATGATCACCTCTTTACCGGCATCCAGGTATTCCTGAAGGATGAAAGCAGGCTTTGCCTTAGCGAATCTTCTTGTTAAATCCCCAAAAGCAGCCTTAAGGGCTTTCTCATCCTTGATATCGAGCACCACACCTCCGGATTCTGTTTTGTGAATGACCTTTTCCGAGTCTACCTTTAAGACCAAAGGATATCCGATTTTTTGGGCAGCCTTCTCAACTTCCGATTTGTTCCTACAGCTTATCGTCTTGACTGTTGGGATACTATAGGATTCGAGGATTTCAAAAACATCCTTTTGGGCCAAAAAGACATCCTTTCCTTTGTATGGTTTAAAGATCGACTCCGGCTTTGTTTTATTTATCTTAAACTTCTTGTATATCGGAGGCTTCCTGATTGCCACCTTTCCGTATTCGGTCATGGACGAGAGGACTCTGGCCGCTGTCTCCGCATAATCATACACCGGGATTCCGCTCTTCCTGATGAGGCGGATAACCTCCTGCCATTTTTCTATAGTGATCACCTGGCAGACGATGGGCTTTTCAGCAGTTTTGCCGATCTCGCCAAGCTTCAGGGCAATTCCTTCGCAGTCCACAAAAGGAGCTGTCACGAAAACGAGGAGGAGGGAGTCGATGTTGTGATCTTTCAGTAAAGCCGCCACTGTCCCCCCGTACTGTTCAGGCCCGGCTGTAGCTACGACATCCACTGGGTTGGAGACTATGGCTTCCTGGAAAACGAGTTTTTTAAGGGCATTCTTGGTCTTGGCGCTCAGCTTTGCTAGTCGAAGTCCTGCTGCTACGCATTCATCTACAGCAATAATTCCCGGCCCTCCTGTGTTGGTTACGATACACACCCTGTCACCATTCGGAACGGGTTGGGAAGAGAAAGCGATAGCAGCATCGATCATATCCTGCTGGGAATGAAAACGCAGGACACCTGACTTCTGGAAAATCACATCGGCGATAGTCTCCTGTTCGATCAGCGAACCTGTATGGGAAGCGACCGCTTTTGTTCCCTCTAATGTCTTTCCTGTTTTAAGGGCAAGAATGGGCTTTTTCGGAGTCACCCGGCTGGCCACTTCGAGAAACCCAGCAGGATCCTTGAAGGTCTCGATGTGAACCATGATGACTTTGGTATCCTCATCCTGGCCGTAATAATCGATGATCTCGTTCATGCTCACATCTGCTTCATTCCCGAAACTGGAATACATTCTTATCCCTTTGCCAATGCGGTAGAGATGGAGTTTCAATGTCTCTCCGACGCCTCCGCTCTGAGCAACGATAGAGATGTTTCCGGGAAACATGGGGACGAAAGTGAAGTTGGCATAAACAGAGATTTCCGGATCTGAATTTTGAATTCCCTGTGAATTTGGGCCGTAGATTCTCATCCCATATTTATGAGCGATTTCCACTATCTGTCTCTCGAGCTGAAGCCCTTCCTCCCCGACTTCCTTGAACCCAGCCGTGTGCACGATGGCAAACTTTACTCCCTTCTTTCCGCAATCTTCAAGGACATACGGAACCAGAGTGTTTTTAATGGAGATATTCACCAAATCCACATCATCCGGTACATCTTTGATAGATGCGTAAGCTCTGAAGCTCTTGATGAATCTGGATTTGGGATTGATGGGGTAAATGGGGCCTCTGAAGTTATGATCCAGAAGGTTTTGCATAACTATGTGGCCGATACTGAGAGGATTGTTCGAAGCTCCTACGATAGCCACGGATTTTGGTTTAAATAAGGCATCAAGCATGTTAACCTCCTTCGTTTTCTAAAGCATAGAGAGCCGCTCCGAGAGCGCCTGTGAGCTGTGGCAGGGGAGGCACAAAAACTTCTCTACCCAATCTCTGTTCAAACATTTTGACCAGAAATGGATTATGAGCCACAACACCCCCGCTCATTACGATGTCCCCCTCTAAGGGGTCCATCTCTAGAGCTCTTTTGATCACGGAATCAAAAATTCCCTTGATAATATCTTCGACTTTTATATTTTGGCGGATCTTGGTCAGGATTTCCGTGGCAGTGAAAACGGTGCAGTAGCTTCCGATTGGAACATCTTTTTTGGCTTTTTGGGCGAGCCCGTCGAGTCGTCCGATTTCGATTTTGAGACGATTGGCAATCTCCTCGAGAAAGGCACCTGTTCCGGCTGCGCATTTGCGGTTCATCTTGAACCCGATACGCTTTCCTGAGCCATCAATCTTAATTATTTTACTGTCCTGCCCACCGATATCCAGCAGAGTATGGGCGCGGGGATAGTGGTGAAAACTCCCCTTGGCATGGCAGCTGATCTCAGTTTTTGTGGATTGGGCAAAGGGAACATTCCTTCTTCCATATCCTGTGCTGACTACAGTTTCATCCCTTGAAAGCTCTAGACCGCTCATCTTCAACGCCCTGTCATGAGCTTTTTCTGCAGCCGCTTGAAAATATGCTCCAGATGAAAGGACTGCATGACCAAGGATCTTTTTCTCTAGATCGATGAGAATAGCTTTGGTGGTGGAAGCGCCGACATCGATTCCAACAAAGTAGTCCATGATGTATTATCTATTTAAGCTCCAATCCGATCCAGGGGTTAAGCAGGGCTGTTTCATCTTCCAGCTGGAGAGACGGATACCGAATACATAGGCTTCCTTATCTGCTTTCCAACTGCTCGACAAAGGCCTCGATATTGGTCTGAGCCTGTTCCTCAGAATAACAGCGCAGATCGTTCAGGTCTCCATTTATGGTGAGGGCAGGAACACCAAGCTTTTCCGCGAGCCTCTCCGGCATACCATATCGGTTGTTGGAATTGTTGGGACAGGTCTTGGCATCATGAAACAGGAGTCCGTTGAGTTTGTACATATTGACCATGTTTTCGATGTACTGCTCCTTAAAATTCTCGTCCCTGACTATGAATATCTCGGTATAGGCACGCGCCATACTCATGAAAGGGTCTTTAGGATCGAAAGAATCAAAGATCCAGCTGTTGCAGTAGGTGGAGGCTATCACAGCCGTTTTCAGACTGATAAATAACTCTGCCAGGTTCCTGAGTTTACCCCAGATGGGCATTCCTTCCCAGTAAAGCCGGTATTTTTCTCCTTCCACAGCTCCGTCCTTTTGAGCCACCCGCTCCTCCAATTCCAGGAGCAGCACTTTGTAGTACTCCACGGCTGCTTCGGTACCCCTGAGCACCACTGCCGGTCCCATATGGATGGTCTCATCAAAAAAGCTTATCGGAGCCGGAATGGTTTTATTCGTCTCGAGAACTTTTTTCCACAACTGGGTGCAGTCATATGAAAGCCCCAGAATATGCCGGAATTTATCTATATCAAAGGTGTTTCTTGAAATCTCCTCCAACTGGGGAATCAAGCCTTTGATCTGTTTTTCTATGCTGGCCAGGTGATCGTTTGTTATCGTGCCGATGTTGCGGTATGTGGATATCCCAAGTGCAGGCACCTTCAATTCACGAGAATACCAGGAAAACCAGTCCTGAACATCCCGGCACTGGTTGGTGTTGTAGACCAAAACATCGGGCAGGGGAACACTTTCGATGCCTTCATAGGCGCGAGAAAGAGGCGTCTCTTTCTTGATGAAGGCTCCCACATCGCTGGTAAGATACGAACAGATATCGGGAGAATAACCGATGGCATTGGCAACAGGAATGTAATCGGTGGCAGTGCGGGAAGAACCAAGCATAGCTCCATGATTTTCAGGATAATACACAAGAAATCCCATACTCAACAGGAGCTCTGCCGGGCCGACACTCGTACACCAGGCAATTTTCGGTGAGCCTTCTTTATATGCTTTGTCCATTTCATAGAAGTAATCGGCCATGATCTTTCTCATAAATCCCGTGGCTTGGATTTTCTTAATAGCGGGTTTTTTCTCTTCGTTCATTCCTCCTCCTATAAACAAAAGACAGAGTATCTTTCAATATTTCGAGATGATTCGTTTATCCTGATGGGGGGATTCCAAAATTTTGTTCCTTCACGAGATATTCAAAATATCAATATTACCTACCCAAGTCAAGAATCTTCCCATATCCGAAGTTTTGCGAAAGCTTCATCGATCGAACAATCCAGCTGGTAGTCATTCGCTTGACTGCAACATTCGTAGATGATAAAGTCACTCTGGATGTCGATCGATGGCTTCATTTATGAAGAATAAAGCATTCTCCACTCGCAGAATATGAATTTCCTCTCTGCAAGGCTCTTATCATGATTTCTAGACTCAAACAGAAACTCTCATCCGACCACAAAAAACAAATTCTTATCGCCTCAGGGAGGGAAAGAACATCTCTCTTATCTCTAATAAAAAAATCCCTGCAAGCGGTTCTTCGGGTTTTTGGTTTTGAGGTACGAAAGATCCCAGATTTAGCCCAGCAAGTCAATATTCTTGATATTCCTCTTGAAGACCCTGAGGCCATGGTTAAGGAACAATTGCAGATATTCAAAGCCGTAACCGGACAAGAATATGAAGCGACAGCAGAAACCAGGTATCCAGTCAATCATGTGTATGAAGTGAACAAACCTTTCAGCGACCCTGAGGGTCTGAGTGGAGATCTTTTGATTGCAACAGGCACAATGATAAAATTACTACATCTTGCCCCTGGGGCATCGGTGCTTGATCTGGGATGTGGCTGCGGTTGGACTTCGATCCTCCTTGCCCGCTGCGGATTCCAGGTAACAGGAGTGGATATAAACTCTGCCTCACTCTCCATAGGCCAGCGCAACGCCGAGGCAAGCAGCGTTTCGGTGAAGTTCCTAAACGAAGACATGCAGAGTTTCACAGTCGATTACCCCTTCGATGCTGTCGTTATATTCGATTCTTTGCACCACTGCCTGAGGGAACGCTTGGTTCTCGCAAGAGCCGAGTCTGCGCTCCGTCCCGAGGGGAAGATTCTTATGTGCGAACAGAATTATCCTGACGAGGATAGGGCAGGCATTCTGACTCACAAACCTGCTATCCAGACCATGCGTAAACATGGGATACTCGAAAAGGGTTTAGGGACAAAGTATTTAATTCGTGTCTTATTCGACTGCGGTTTCGAGATGGCGACTGTGTTTACATCGCAAGGGCACTATCGCACATGGGTCATGGCGCGCAAACCACTGCCCGAAAAGAGAGCAGTGCAAAGTGTCATCTATACATCAGACCTTAATGAGGCATTAAAGGCCTATGAGTGATTCTCCGAACTTCAGCTCCGGCCCATCAGAAAGCCCCCAGAGGCCACACTTGTTGACATATCGCTTAATTTGCGCCCAGCGCTATAAATAGAATATTTCTATAGCACACTCCCCTACTAAATCACATATTTTTAGACACTTGCCTACACTGTTCGTATGCAGACTTGGAAATGCATAAAAGAATGTCGCTTTCTCCATGAGCGTTATAATGAGACGTCACCCGTACCTGACACATTCCATATTAAAAGCATGGCGAGGGATGCTTGACAGGGGAGGAAGCACATGATATGTATGGTCTCCATGGGCATTAGAGCAAAGAGAGAGGGGAAACATGAATTATGAATTTATTGTCTTCGAGGTAAAAGAGAACAAGGCTGTTTTGACTATCAACCGTCCTCCAATGAACATTCTGAACATAGCCACTATGGAGGAGATGAACGATGCTTTGCGCACCATTTCCCATAATAAAGATGTGAAAGTTTTGATTGTAACCAGCACGGGTGAAAAAGCTTTTTCAGCAGGAGTGGATGTTTCAGAACACACAGAAGATAAGGTGGAGCGAATGCTCCATGTGTTTCATGATATTTTTCGCAACCTCGTAAAACTGGACCAGGTCACAGTGGCAGCCACGAAAGGATTTACCCTGGGAGGAGGATGTGAGGTGGCCATTTTCTGTGATCTCATTTTTGCCGCAGACAATCTGAAGATCGGCCAACCGGAAATCCAGCTCTCTGCCATCCCTCCTGTAGCCCTGTTGATCATGCCCCGCCTATTGGGTTTAAAGAAGGCATCAGAGCTTCTCCTGTCAGGGAAAATCATCGACGCCTCCGAAGCTGAACAGATAGGTCTTGTCAACAGAGTTGTGCCACTTGATTCTTTTGATTCCGAATTGGAAACATTCATTCATCCCTTTACAGAACTGAGCTTGATCGGACTGAAATATTCAAAAAAAGGTATCCAGTTGGGCTTGAAAGAAAATTTTCTGGAGGGCCTGGAAAAAATCGAAAAAATGTATCTCGAGGAACTCATGGCCTCAGAAGATGCCCATGAAGGGCTCAAAGCCTTCATGGAAAAGAGGAAGCCTGTCTGGAAAAACAAATAAAGGAGAAAAAAATGAAAGCTGCAGTATTTCATGGACCCAACCAGCCCTTAAAAATCGAAGAGGTGGAAACACCGAAAATTGAATCCCACGAAATTTTGGTTAAGATCACAGCCTGCGGCGTGTGCAACACAGATCTGCATTACATAGACCACGGTGTCCCAACTTTCAAAAAGCCGCCCATGATCCTGGGCCATGAACCGTCAGGGATCGTGGAAGAAATCGGATCAGCGGTCGAAAACTTCAAAGCCGGCGACAGGGTCCTTATTCCTCCTGTGTTCTCCTGCGGATACTGTGACAACTGCCGCCTCGGAAAGGAGAACATCTGCTTCAACATGGTAATGCTGGGAAACCATTTCGATGGCGCTTACGCTGAGTACACGAAGGTCCCTGCCAAGGACTGCCAGCACCTGCCAGCGAACCTTCCCCTCGAAGAATCAAGCATTATCGCTGACGCGATCTCGACTCCTTTTCATGCAGTCAAGAACAGAGCCCAGGTCCAGCCGGGTGATTCAGTCGTTGTTTTCGGCTGTGGTGGCGTGGGTATCAATGTGGTACAAATTGCAGCAGCTGTGGGAGGCTCAGTCATTGCTATAGATATCGTAGAGAGCAAACTCAAAGTGGCCCAAAACCTCGGAGCTCAGCACACGATCAATGCTAAAGAAATGGAAGACAAAGCCCTCCTCAAACAGATACGTTCGCTCACTGGCGGAGGTGCAGATATTGCTATCGAAGCCATCGGCAATCCTAAAACAATCGTACTCGCGTCCAATGCCGTCAAACCCGGGGGCCGTCACTGCCAAGTTGGTTATACCCACCATGATGTTCCGATCAATGTCGGGAGACTCATGTTCCGTGAGATCGAAATCAAAGGGTCTTTGGGATGCCGTCCGGTGGATTATCCCAAGCTTATCGAAATGGTCAGAATAGGAAAGATCCAGTTGGAACCAGTTGTAACCCATAAATTCAGACTGGAAGACATCAATGACGCTTTTGAGCTTATGAGGAAGGGCGAATCTCTGCGATCCATCGTCGTCTTTTAGAAATTCAGATTCTATCCCAATATTGAATCCCTCCCCAAAATGACAAATATTGTCAAAAAAGGAGAAAATTTGTCAATATATACAAATAGAACAAGTCATATAATTGCATAATTCTTTTTTTTTGAATAACTTACAATTTATTCTCTGTGGCATATCATTTGCTGGTATTCAAATTGGGTCTTCCCACTTAAAACTATTGAAAGGATAACACAAAAGATAGATGTCAAGAAAAATAAGAGGTTTCACACTCATCGAGGTGCTGATCGTTGTCGCTATCATAGGAATCCTTGCTGCACTTCTCATCCCCAACGCCATCACTGCTATCCAGAAATCCAAACAAAAGAGCGTTATGAAAGATATCGTATCCCTGGCGACTGCGGCAACCGACCACATAGGCGATAACGGCGAATGGCAGATCAACCAAAGCGGAGATATGGTACCAGGGAGTGCCTTTGTCCAGGCTCTTTCTCCGCTCTACATCAAGGTCTGCCCTATAAATGATTATTGGGGAGAGCCTTACAAGGCCTATGTGGGTGTCGATGCAGCTATCCGAAGCATCGATCCTGCCGATGTCGGCCCGGATGATTACCTTTTCGAGTCATACGGCCGTGATAACATCTCTGATGGATGGACCTATGACCCTTTGACTCCCAATGATGACTATTATGTGGTCGACAGCCATCAGGCTTTTAGAAATGATTTGGTCAGCTGGAACGGCTACTGGATCCGGGCACCTCGAATAGCTCAGTGATTCTATTTCCCCTTAAATTTTCCTTTGCGCTTCTCCAGGAAGGCAGAAACTCCTTCCTCTTTGTCCTCTGTCGTACAGGTCAGGGCATGAAGGAAAGACTCGAGGGCATAACCAGATTCCGAATCCCCTTCTTGGCTTCTATTCACCGCTTCTTTCGCATATCTCACTGCCAGTGGGGGTCTTTTGGCGATCTTTTCAGCCAATTCCATGGCCCTGTCCATCAAATCCTCAACAGGAACTACCTTATTTACCAGGCCTATGCGGAAGGCTTCCTGGGCATCTATGAAATCTCCTGTAAGGATCATCTCCATGGCCAAACCGAGTCCGACCAAACGTGGAAGTCTCTGTGTTCCTCCATCTCCAGGAATGATGCCTAGCTTAACCTCAGGAGCGCCAAACTGTGCATTTTCCGCACAGATGCGTATGGAACAGGCTAGGGCAAGCTCCAATCCGCCTCCCAGAGCATATCCATTTACCGCTGCAATAACAGGAACAGGTAGATTTTCGATTCGCGTAAAGAGATTCTGTCTTGTTCGACTGACTTCTCTTCCGATAAGAGCATCCCGGCCCACCAGCTCCTTGATATCCGCTCCAGCCACGAAGGCTTTATCGCCAGCACCTGTGACTACGAGGGCCCGTAGGTCTGCATCCTGTTCGATCTCATCCAGAAGTTGCTTCAATTCTTCTGTTAGCTCGACTGAAATGGCGTTCAGCTTATCCGGACGGTTTATGGTGAGCACGCCTATGTTCTCTTTTTTTTCATAGATGAGAGTTTTATACATGAACCCTACCCTCCTTTCATTTCCTGGTCAAGGGGGGATCATTTCGCCCCGTCCAGGAAATCGAAATTGCCTTTATATTCTTTTTCTTTGAGTTCTTTAAGTAAAGGCTCGAATGCCAAGTTCGAATGCACCTATGATAAGTTGCTGTATCTGGGAAGTTCCCTCATAGAGGGTGTTGATTCTTGCGTCGCGGTAGAATCGCTCCACATCATATTCGCCCGAAAAACCGTATCCCCCATGAATCTGGATAGCCTTATATGCGACGCGGTTGGCCATCTCGCTGCAGTAGTATTTGGCGATGGATGTCTCCCGAGTGTTGGGCAATCCCTTATTTTTGAGATCTCCGGCTCGATAGACCAGGAGACGTCCGGCCTCGCATTCCACAACCATATCCGCAATCATCTGTTGGATGAGCTGAAAGCTGGCAATGGGTTTTCCAAACTGTATTCTTTGTTTGGCGTATTCCTTGCAAATATCAATACACCCCTGAGCCAGTCCCACACAGCCCGCAGCTACGGTGTAACGGCCAAAATCCAGTGTACCCAAGGCTAACTTAAAGCCCTTACCTATCTCCCCCATAACATTCTCTTTAGGAACCCGGCAGTTTTCCAAGAAGATTTCACCGGTGTTAGACGCCCGAAGTCCCAGCTTGTCATGCAGATCCCTTGTAGAGAAACCCTCGAATCCCCTCTCAACCAAAAAAGCTGTGATTCCTCTGGCACCTGCCTCTGGATCTGTTTTGGCATAAACCACAGCCAGATCCGCTATCCCGGCATTGGTGATCCAGGTCTTCTGACCATTCAGTACATAATGATCCCCTTCCTCCTTGGCAGTGGATATCATGCTGGCTGGATCGCTTCCCGAATTGGGCTCGGTGAGACCATAGCAGCCGATCCATTCTCCGCTGGTCAGCTTGGGCAGATATTTCTTCTTCTGCTCTTCATTTGCAAATTTGAAAATCGGAAGTTCAACCAGAGAAACCTGCACGGAATACGTGCCTCGGAGCGAGGAGTCGACCCTTCCGATCTCTTCAGCGACGATGGCATGGCTGATATAATCAAATCCAGCACCTCCATATTCTTCTGGAATAGGAGTGCCCATAAACCCTAGCTCAGCCAGTTTATGAAAAATATCCCGTGGAAATTCGGCTTTCTTATCGTTCTCACCGGCTACCGGTGCAATCTCCTCCTTGGCAAATTTTCGAATGGTATCCTGAATCATGCTTTGTTCTTCTGTCAGATCAAAATCCATGGCTCTCTCCTTTCGAAATCTTCGTGTGATCCGCTCCCCCCATCTCCTCGCATCACACCTCGGAAGCAGATGATCAGTCTATAAAGATTGTTCACTCTATAAAGAATGGATGAGCGCCCAGCCGGATCAATATTTATAGAATCCCTCTCCTGTCTTTTTTCCGAGTTTCCCCTCATCTACCATCTTTTTAATTATATCCGGAGGTTTATAACGATCATCCCTGAGCTTTTCATAAAGGGTCTCCATTTTAGCCAAGTGAATGTCCAGGCCGATCATATCGATCAAGGCCAAGGGTCCCATAGGAAGGCCCGCCCCCAGTTTCATGGCTTCATCGATATCCTCGGCCGAAGCGATGCCATCGGCATACACAACAGCCGCTTCGTTCAGCAATCCAGCCAGAACTCGGCTCACAATACCGGCAGGCGCTTCCTTAAAGGTGATGACTGGAATCTTGCCCAGTTTTTCGGCAAAGATTTTCGTAGTCTCCACAGTTTCATCCGCTGTCTTCTCTGCTCGGATAATCTCGACTAACTTCATGATCACAGCAGGGTTGAAGAAATGCATTCCGATAACCTTCTCAGGCCGGGAAGTGGCCGAAGCAATCTCGCTCACAGAAAGAGCCGTCGTATTGGAAGTCAAAATGGTCTCCAGAGAGCAGATCGAATCGAGCTTCTGAAAAATTTCCTTTTTCAACTCCAAATTCTCAGAAACAGCCTCGATTACAAAGTCGCATTCAGCGGCCAGCTCCAGGTCTGTCTGCCAATTTATCAAAGAAAGGATTGTATCCATCTCATCCTGAGTGATCTTTCCCTTTTCAATCCTCCTCTGCAGGCCATTGGTGACCTTGGCTCTAGCTTTGCCGATAATCTCATCGGTAACATCGACAACCGTGACTTCCAATCCGTGTTGGGCACAGAGCTGGCCTATTCCTGATCCCATGATTCCTGCTCCAACGACAAAGGGTTTTTGGATATCCATAGTTATTCCTCCTAGTTAATTCTCTCGACCACAATGGCCACACCTTGCCCACCGCCGATACAGAGGCTCACTAATCCAAGTGTCTTATCCATATTTTTAAGGGCATAAAGGAGCGTGGCCATTAACTTGACACCTGTCGCACCGATAGGATGTCCGAGAGCAATAGCCCCTCCATTGACATTGACCTTGGAACGATCCCATTTGAGTTCCCGCTCTACTGCCAAAATCTGGGCAGCAAAGGCTTCATTGAGTTCGATGATATCGATATCATCGAGAACAAGTCCTGCCTGATCCAGGGCTTTATTTACAGCAGGAACAGGGCCAATGCCCATTATCTTGGGATCGACTCCAGCGTGGGCATAGGAGAGGATTCTTGCCATTGGCTTTACACCGAGTTCCTCAGCTTTTTCTTTCTTGAGCACCAGAAGAGCTGAAGCCGCATCACACAGGGCACAGCTGTTGGCAGCTGTAACCGATCCATCTTTTTTAAAAACTGGAGGCAGCTTTGAAACCTTTTCAACCGTTACACCCTCCCTCGGGATTTCCTCGGTTTCAAAGATCTCTGTTTTACCTTTTCCTACAGGCACTTCGACAGGAAGGATCTCCTCTTTGAACAATCCTTCCTTCACGGCTCTAACAGCCTTATGATGGCTTTCCACAGCAAATTCATCCTGTTCTTGGCGGCTGATACCATACTTTTCAACTAGAGTCTCGGCCGTTACCCCCATCAGATGACCTGCAAGAGGGCAGAGGAAACCATCCTTGTGCAAAATGTCAATCAATTTTCCATCGCCCATACGGTTTCCCCACCTTGCTCTATCGGCAATATAGGGCACCTGGGAGCTGTTTTCCGCTCCTCCGACCATAACCACCTCTGCATCTCCCGCTTTGATCAGCTGGGCAGCCAAGGATACGGCTCTGAGCGATGAGCCACACCGCTTATTTACAGTAAAGGCAGGGACTTCGACCGGGAGACCGCTCCCTACGGTTACCAAACGTCCGATATTGGGTCCTAATCCTGCCTGCCAGCCAGTACCAAAAACAACTTCATCCACTTGAGCTGGCTCGATTCCTGCCCGGCCCACTGCTTCTTTCAGAACAAGGGTACCCAATTCCACAGCCGACACCCTCTTGAAAGATCCTCCAAAACTCCCGCCAGCGGTTCGTACAGCGCCTGCGATGACGATATCGCTCATAAATTCCCTCCTAAAATTTAAAAATTATTCTTGTCATAAAAGGCGATTTTGAGTGTTCTATTATATTTACCTGATTCTGTACCTGTCAACGTATATCCTGTTCAAATAGCTTATTTCTTGTTTGTGCAGCTGGATTGATGATTGAAAGAACATTTTGAAGGCCGAGCGGGTTCTGTTCTATTCGTCTTTTTTTTCTGACCTGCGGAATATGCGGAGAAGATCAGACAGTCTTCCTTTAATATATCCTTCTCTAACAAAATACAGCCCTTCTTCTGACTTTATCCATTTAATATATTTTCCCCTCTTCACTCCATGGGGATCTCGAGCCAATCCGATCCTGAAATCTCCCTCCTTGGTTTGGATGATAGCCACATTGACTTCCCGCTCATCTCCTGGAGGAGTGTACTGTGTAGCCGCTATGACTCTGTCCTTCCGAGGTGATTTCTTTTCGAGAAACTCAAAAAGAGGAATATGAGGCAGGAATTCCTTCTTGAGCCCTTCCCGTGTCCGAGTGGGTTCTGTCCTTTCGACAATGCCTACGACACTTGTGTTGCCGAATCCGCTCATATTGAACCAGAGACCATAATTCAAACTTTTGAGCTCCTCTCCAAACATGTCCCTGTACTGTTTATATCCTCTCATCTGCCAAACCAGCTCCACAAGCTGAGCTCCACCCGAAGCTCCTAAGGGATGGGTGCGGGCCAAAAATCCCCCTGACCGATTGACATGAGTTGTTCTCCCCATTTTATTTTTCTCTTCGAGAACAAATCGATGTCCCTTTCCCCTATCAGTAAATCCCAAATCTTCTGCCGCAATCCAGGGTACAGGTTTGAAAGCATCATGAAGCTCACAAAGGTCAATCTCGTGAGGATTCAGTCGCGCTTCCTCATAAGCTCTTCTCCCAGCCAGTACTGCCGATTCGAGATAGATCAAGGACTTTCTCTCAGCAATCTTGATGTAATCAAAGGCAGATTTGACGCTGGTCAGCTTAATATCAGTAGGCTCAGTAATAAGATAAACCGCTCCTGCTCCGTTATACGAACCGCTGCAGTCGAACTTTGTCAAAGGCCTGGCGATTGTCCGGTTTATTTCAGGATTCCTATACTCCTCCCACGAGACTGGTTCCTTAAAATATGCCATGTCGTTGAGTGCTCCATATCCGAGACTTCGAACACTCATTTCATAGCAGATCTTCCGGAATTCCTTCTCTGATATTTTGTAGGCATCCATGTATTCACAGCTGGCCAAGGCAGCCACAGCAGGCATCTCCCCCAATCCTCTCTCCCTTTCCTCCTCGGCAATCACCGTCGAGATCTGGGAAGGGATCTCTTCATTGGCAAGTTTCCCCTTCATTTTTTCCCCGAAACAGACCAAAACTTTTAGTCCGGCAGAGGCCAAACGCTTTCCAAGCTCCAATGCAGCCGCGCCAGTAGCAGATCCGAGTTCGACATGATAGATCTCTGTATCCCGTGATAAACCCAGTTCCATACCTACCAAAGAGTCAAGTCCCGTCTGCCGGGCAAAACCGATGGGATCCATGCTGCCGATAACCAAACAGTCGGGAACACGATTGCTGGTGAAGGGAACCGAATCCTGGATTGCCCTCTGACAGGCATCTGCCAGCATGACTCCGATAGGCCGGAAATCTTTGCCAAAGGGAGTCAAACTGACTCCCGCGATATAAACATCACTCATTAGACAAATGTACTCCGTTTCCCTTGGTGGAAAAAACCTCCTTACATTTTAATATGCTGACGCAAAGATTTAAAGAAAAAATCACCTCCTTGAATCCTTTAGTTAATCCTTTCCGGTATCCGGTATTCCATAGCGCGTGTAATGCAATGGTCTTGCAATTTTCCTGGCGATGAAATAAGGTAAATTCGGAAATGATCGCCGAAAATATCAAAAAGACACTGGAGGAACTTCCTGAAGGTGTGGAACTGGTGGCTGCCGCTAAATCCAGGTCACCGGAAGAGATACTCCAGGCTGCAGAAGCAGGCGTCAAGATAGTCGGCGAAAACTATGTCCAAGAAGCTCAGAAGGCCTTTGAACTTGTGGGACATAAGGTCAAATGGCATTTCATCGGACATCTTCAGAGGAATAAGGTCAAAAAAGCAGTCAAAATTTTCGACATGATCGAAACACTCGATTCAATCGAGCTTGCCGCAGAGATCGACAAACGCTGTCTGAGGATTGGCAAAGTCATGCCGGTCCTGATAGAAATCAACAGTGGAAAAGAAGAACAAAAATTCGGCGTCTGGCCTGAAGATGCGGAGAGTTTGATCCGAGAAGCAGCCAAATTCAAAAACATCCACATACAGGGCTTGATGACGATGGGGCCTGCTTTTGGTGACCCTGAGGATGCCCGGCCCTACTTTATCAAGACAAAAAGACTCTTCGATAAGATAAAAGCTCTAGACATTCCAGGAGTAGAGATGAAGTTCCTTTCCATGGGCATGACGAATTCCTTCCGAGTGGCCCTCCAAGAAGGTGCCAACATGGTGAGGATCGGCACCAGAATTTTCGGCCCTCGGGAGCCTGATTAGAGATCCTCGCTTTCTCCTGTTGCGTCTCCGCCCTTCTCTAATCTCTCGCTCTCCTCGATCGCTTCCTCTACAGCTTGATCAAAATCCTCTCCCATATCTTCGCCCATCTCCTTCCCCATTTTTTTCATCCAACGGGCCAGGCTCTTGGGATCAGTTTCATCCAAACCAGAGAGCTTTGATGGATCGGACAGGCCTTCCAGGCGACTTTCTTCAGAACGAGGAGTGGCAATCCTGGAAACCATCTTTTCCATGTCGAGCGATTTACAGGATTTACATCTTGGGGTGAAAGGTTCTTTAACGCTTAGAGTGATGAATGTCGATTTTTTGCCACAGGATGAGCACCGATATTCATATATAGGCATTTTTATCTACCTTAACGGACAATTCGAAAACCAGGTTTTTCTCTTATTAAAGGTCTGTTCAGAGAACGAATGCCCCCACCCCTAAATCAAGATACCCTCTTTCCAGCCCAATTTTATCAGCTCGATTCTGCTTGGATCGCTCACACCAAGATTGTGTTTTGTGTCTGCAATACGGATATGTTTGGCCGGAGTCTGCATTGGCAAATCCTCTCCAAAATATTCACGACGTTTTGCCTCTATGATCATCAACCCCACGGCATCCACAGCGACAGGATCCCGACTGACCATTATCCCCTTATAGTTCCACACATATTTATCATTATAGCTGTGGGGACCGACAGTGTGAAACTGGGGATTAAGCATGACCAGTATGTTCAACTTCGTCCTATCGATGAGGTTAAACTCTTTCCAAAGCGCCGCCAAGTCTGCACAGGAATCTGGATGATAAGCCGATGCACGCGGAACAAACATGATATGATTCTTGATACAGCCACCAATTCCTGACCAATGGTGTGTTCTGGCAGGACGGGCGTTTATGATAGCCGTGGCTCTCTGAAATACAGGATTGCGCCTTACGCCCCGGTCATCAATGCCGATATTTTTTTCAGGCACACCTACGTCGAGTAAACGTCTTTTTATTGCCTGTTCAACCTCTGGTGTCGTGGGCAAATAATGCATGACATTCGTCTTAATACCCACGATATCTGACGATGTTACCAATCTTTTCCATGCTTCAACGGGACCTTTCTCCTCCAACAATGTTGTGACCGCTTCATCCAACATATTTTGAACGACCTCTGGATCAGGTTTTTTGAAGGAAACCAAAGCCTTTTCATCCCGGAAAAGAACCACCCTCGATTGGCCAGAGGAGAATGCACCTTTCATGCGTTTCATTCCATGAGCGACGGCTCCGGCCAAAGGGGAGAGAGCTGCCACACGGATAAAATCTCTGCGCGTGATCACCTTTTTAGCCATTTGTTGTCTCCTTTCATCGTCATACTTTTACTCTTCCCGTTCAAGGACTCTTTGGATTATACTCTGGGCATGAGATTCAGATTGACTGTCGAAGACAATGATAAGCAAATCTTCCTTCAAACGTACAGCCGTCCATTTGCCATTCTCGGTTCGAAGGATGTCTGAATCCCTTGCCTCAGGCATGTAGGTTTTGATAAAGCTTTCATAGGCATCCATGGCCTTATCCGCTCCTGGATAACGGACGAGGAGTACATAAAGGAGCTCCTTTCCCTCTGCATAAGCTGCGAGAGCGGCTTCCGTTTCTTGTCCCAGCAGAAGGATATTTTCATCGGCAATAAAGAAATGATAATTCAAGATCAGGTGATTATAAAAAAAACGGATTCCTTTATCTCTTAGGTTCTCGAGAGGAAAGAGATCAACAAGGGTAGGGGGTTCGCCTTCCTGTTTGATCGAGGTAGCTACTATTTTCCCCAGGAGCAGCAAGGCCTTTCTGGTTTCCTCTGTTTCCTCTTCGGCATAAAGAGAGACGAAAAAACGATCTTTCCAGAAAGAAAGAAGCCCCCCTTTATATGTGGAATTCTGTCCAATGCCCACATTTTCTCCCTCGAGGTCATGGGTAAAAACGCCGTAAGCATTTTTCGAGGATCCCATATCGAAAAGATCTGCGATTATCCGCGGATTTTTATCTTTTGTGTAAATCCTTGCCAGGAGACGTTGAAAACTGTATGCTCTGTAGACTTCCCCTGCGCCGTCGATGTAATCGAAAATCGTGTCTGGATCGTAAAGAACATCCGCGTCCTTCGCCTCCCACCCATTTATTTCTTTTGGAAGAAGAGCTCCAAGATCGACCTCTCCTCCGCGCACATCATTGCTCATCAATATTGTGCCTCCTGATAAAAAAAGAAGAAAAAAAATCAAAGCCAAATTTTTCATTTCTGATGATTTTACCAGAACTTCACAAAATCCGCTAGAAATAAGAAAGCATCGTAAGTGCTCTTGTAACTATCGATAAAAACCTCAGAATTCTTATAAATTTATGTTGAAAAATATATTTTTTTTCTATATGATTTTATCTAAATTACCTGACTTTTCTTTAAAAAATGTACACTACAGATAAAGCGTACAGAAAATATAACACAATCAGGAAGTTATGGGAAATAAAATACTTGAC
>Ga0209427_10000282_pt1 | contig 51781 bp, 42 predicted proteins | sample DeeMarSWOR136_30_FD_187465 | JGI IMG/M metagenome (GOLD analysis project Ga0209427, IMG submission 187465) | Marine sediment microbial communities from White Oak River estuary, North Carolina - WOR-1-36_30 (SPAdes) (version 2) | ecosystem: Environmental > Aquatic > Marine > Intertidal zone >...
AGATCTATTGTCCCCTCGCGATACTTCTATATTCCCTCAATCGGCAGCTCAATCCTTTTGAGTTTTCTGATATATCAGATCTATCAAACAGGAGTGCAATCATTAAAAACTACAAATAACATCTTACAAAATAAATTCAAAGCCACTTTAATTATCACAACACTGGTTATCATTCTAGCTAATACTCTTGCAACGTATCAGCAAGAACAATTCTTTGGGAAAAAGCCGGACTGGAGAAAAATAATCACTACCCTTAAAACCCAATATAATAATTTTCCAGATAATAGCAGGATATATTTTATGAATATATCAACAAGAGAGATACACGTTAAAGCCTTGATGCACGTCTTTTTCAATCCAACTCTCAAGACCTTTTCCAGTAAAACAAGTAAGATAAACATTCAAAAAAACGATCAAGAAAAAAAAGAGAAGATATTTGTGTTTGACTATGTGGATGGAAAGATTATTAATCGAACCTCTGATTACATTTATTCCGATCCTAAAAGAAATCCTTATCCATAATACTAGCTATATAACTATCAGGAACTTTCCTTTGAGACTGGATATTTCTTCTTTTTTCCAGTATTGCACTTAAATCTTTATAGGCACTCAGTTTCCCCTTTATAAATGAAATGGCCGTACCCTTGTGCATCCTCTGTATTGTATATCTCACAGTTAATTCCAGCCTTCTTAAAAAGATGCGATGAAGATTTCTCAAAAGAAGGCTTTTTGGCCAGTTTTTTAACAGATAATAAACATTATTTCTGCTGTTGAGAAAGACCTCAAACTTATTATATCTCTTCATTGTATGCCCTTTTTTATGGTAAACAATTGCCCCCGGCACAAACAAACATCGATGGCCAAAGAGCTGGGCCCTAAAGCTCAAATCCACATCATCCAGATAAATAAAGAATGATTCGTCAAAAAGACCAATATCATCAAAAAGCCTTTTTCTATAGATTGCAGCCCCAGCACATGCCCCGAATACTTCTCCCTCTTTTTCAAAAAAAGGTCCATCAGGCTGCCCTGCACCAATACTTGAGGAATCACCGTTTCTCTTTATCTTGATTCCCACTGTATTTATTTTGTCCCTCTTATCATAATAAATCATTTTTGATGCACAAAACGATATTTCCGGATGATCCTGAAGTGCTCTATAAAAAGCTTCAAGCCAGTCTGTAACCACCTCCGTATCATTATTTAATATAGCGATGTATTCACCTTGAGAATGTTCAATCCCTGTATTGACCGCTGTGCAGAACCCTTTATTTTCTGAAAGGGAAATGAGTTTTACTTCAGGGTATCTACCTTTAATAAGATCTAAGGAGGAATCACTTGATCCATTATCCACAACAATTATCTCAAAATCTCTAAAGGTCTGCTTTCTCAAAGATTCCAAACAGTCTCCGATAACACCCTCTCCATTCCAGTTTGGAATCACAATACTAATGACTGGTTTCACGATAAACCTCTTCATAGAGAGAAATCGTCTCTCTAACATCTCTTTGCTTTAAAAATCTTTCAAGGATGTCTCTGTTTGTCCTGTTTAATTCTTCTCTGTCTAACTGAACAGATAGATTTATCTTTTCAGCGATTTCTTTTGCATTCCTTGGGTCCTCTATTACAAATCCATTCTTGCCTTGAATAACAGTTTCAAAGGCACCGTTCATCCTTGTTGTCAATACAGGTATGCCAGTAGCTATGGCTTCCAAACAGGCATTACTGAAGGGATCATAAATTGTGGGAAGAAGAAAGATATCACTGGCAGCATAAATGGGAGGGGTGTTAAGAAGAGGACCTGCAAAAATAATTTGTTCTCTGATAGATAGATTTTCTGTCAATCTTTTGTATCTCTTTGGATTACCTTTACCCACGATAATAAGCTTGTATTTTTTATCTCCCAGTTCTTTTACAGCTCTTATTGCATATTCTAGTCCCTTTCTCTCAAACCCGGAACCGATAAAGGAGATGAGTATGTCATGATATCCAATTCCATATTTATCCCTTATCTCTTTTCTGAATTTTTCTTGGTTTGCAGGATTAAATTTCTCTGGATCAATACTATTATAAATGATCCTTATCTTATCCTCAGGAACATTGTAATGTTTCATAATATTCTCTTTGACCATTTTTGAATTGGCAATGATAAACCGATAATTTCCTTTTTTGAAAATCCTTTTTTCAATAGAAAGCATACAGATATGAAAAGGATTAATCCTAATAATCAGATTTTTAAAGAAGCTTCTGTATCGAGACCTTTGTAAAAGCCATTCTCTATGACACCCATCTCCTGCCCTATAAATATCTTGGGATAATGTCTTTTCAAAGCTGTGGACAATATCAAATTCGTTTTTCTTTAATTTTATTTTCAGAAAAAGAAGGAAGCTCAAAAGAGAAAAAAGGGAGAGTCCTTTAAGAATAGGAATTTTATGAAATATGATTCCTTTGGCCTCTGATTTGATTTTCCAGCTATTTGCAAAGAGATGAATCTCATTACCAGAATCAGCTAACTTCTCCGCCAACCTTCTAATATAAAGCTCTGCCCCTCCAAAATCACTATACTTCTTTCTTATTAAAGCGATCTTCATTAATAGCTTCCAGTTTCTCATTTATCACATTCAATACATCATCAAGTTCTATTGCTTCAAGACATAGACTTTTTTTTGTTCCATTACACCCATCCTTTCCACAAGGACGACAGTCCATCTCTTTTGTGATGACGATATGTCCATTTCCCCATGGACCCCAATTGAATTCGCCAGAAGGCCCGAATAAAGCTATAACAGGAGTCTTAACTGCTGCTGCAATATGCATGGGTGCTGAATCAATACCAAAAAAGAGGTCGCATTTACTGGATAAAGCCACAAGCTGTTTTAATGTGGTGCTTCCTGCTAAATTAATTGGCTCAGAGGTGGTATAGCTCAATATATTTTCTATTTTCTCTAATTCCTTTTTAGAAGGAGCAGCGGTTAAAAAAACCTTTGTCTTCTTCTCAAGTTGTAAATAGTCTATTACTTCAGCCATCTTTCTGTCTGACCAACATTTAAATAACCAACGGGAGGTAGGATGGATATGAACTAATATATCCTCTTTTTGAATACTATTTTTATAAAAGATTTCTTCTATATATTTCGCGTCTTCTTCAGAAAAGTAAATCGATATATCTTTGTTTGAGGGTTTTATTCCCAAAACTTTTAGAAGAGAAAGATTATAGTCAACCACATGGACTTTTTTATCAGGAACTTCCTCTAAATGAGTAAAGATATGCTTCTTTCCCAAAAAACCTTTCCCTGAAGGATTAAATCCTAATCTGTATTTTGCACCACTCAATAAGGAGAAAATGGCTCCCCTGTCTCCTTCGGTAAGGTTGATGACCATATCAAATTTTTTTTTATAGATATTCCTTACAAAACTTATCTCTTTTACCCATCTCTTTAAAAAAGGCATACCTTTCCATTTCCTATCAAAGACAATAATTTCATCAATAGCCGGATTAAAGGTAAGCATCTCCTCAGTACCCGAGTTCACAAGAACCGCGATATAGGTATTTGGAAAATTCTCTCTGAGAGCCATTATAGTAGGCACCAAAAGCAAGACATCACCAATATTCCTCTGCTTAATAAGCAAGATTTTATTTAAGGATTCTTTTGATATCCTACTATGCATTTTCATAGAGCTCTTTTAACTTAATGTATTTCGCAAAGGTATAAAATGAGTATAAAAAAGCAAGAAGAAAACCCAGATATCCATCGAGAAATCCTCTTTTTAAGATATACATTTTGAGGAAAGTAAAAGGAGGACGAAACATTATATCAAGATAACTAACTTTTTTTTTGTTCTTATACAATTCTTCAGCTGATAAGGTAGAATATTTATTCATCCTTTTTAAAAAATCAGTTATATTTTTATAGGTATGATGCTCTAAAGGGTTTTTCAAATAACCTGCTTTTCCGTTTAAATCAATTTTTTCGTGAACCTGTCTCTCTTTGAACCTGCCCTTATTCTTTTTAAAGAGTCTCAGATTATAATCAGGATACCATCCACCATATCTAATCCATTTTTTATCAAAAAAATTTTTTCTTGCTATATAATAACCATCATATACATTTTCCTGAGCCAAAACATTTACTATTTCCTTCCTAAGCTCAGAAGTAATCCTCTCATCCGCATCTAGATTCAATATCCAATCGCAACTTGCCTTGTCAATGCAGAGGTTCTTCTGCAATCCAAATCCAAGCCATTCATTAAAAAATATCTTTTCAGTATACTCCTTGCATATTTTTACAGTATTATCATTACTGTAAGAATCAATGATAACAATCTCATCAGCCCATTTGACACTCTCAAGACAGGCTCGTATATTTTCTTCTTCATTATATGTTATGACAGTAACTGTAAGCCCTTTCATTGATTTCTCTAATTAAAAATGTATATGATTATTTTAAAGATTCCTGGTATAGTTTTTCTAACTTCTCCACCATCATCTGACAGCTAAACCTCTCTTCTACCAGTTTTCTCCCTGCTTCTCCTAATCTTTTTGCGTACTCCTTATTTCTTAACAACATAAGGATTTTCTCTGCCAAGATTTCTGGATTATTAGGTTCTATCAATATTCCCGTCTCTCCATCTATAATAAGTTCTGATATTCCTCCAACATTTGTGCCGATTACGGGTTTTTTCATAGCGAGAGATTGAACTACTGCCTGAGGAACCCCCTCTGCAGAATCAGAAACTAATACTGATATGTCAGACATGGCAAGAATTCCTGGAATATCTTCTCTATATCCAGTCATAATTACATTACGCTCAAGTTCTAGTAGTTTGATCTTTTTCGCTATATTTTTTTTCTGAGGGCCTTCTCCAACAATTAAAAACCGTGCTTCTGGTATCTCCTGAATAATTTTTCGAGCAGCCTCTAAAAATGTATCGTGTCTTTTCCAGCTCCTTAAAACAGCTATTTTAGAGATAATTGGAGATTTATCATTAATCCCCAAGCTTTCTTTCAAACCATCAGTGCTATTATTTTGTATATCAAATTTTTCTAACACAACTCCTGTTGGAATGGTGACAACTTGATTTTCTTTAACCCTGTTTGTATGGATCATCTCTTTTCTAGTCGATTCACAGGTAGTGATAATCATATCAGGCATCTTATAAATAAAATTAAAAAGATGTGTTGAAATAGGAACGGAAAGATGTCTTGTTCGGATAAGCAAGGGTTTTCTTCTTCCTATCATCTTTGAGGAAAAAGAAGCTACCCAGCTATCTTTGGAGCTATGGGTATTAACGATATCTATCTTTTCTTTTTTAATTAATCGATAAATCTTAAAAATAGATAAGAAATCAAAGTAGTTCTTAATAGCGATGGGAACAGTTCTGATACCCCTTTTTTCTGCATTCTTCATAAGACCGCTGTTGGGATAACAGCCCAATAGCACCTTATATCCTCTCTTAGAAAACTCTTCAGCCTCCATAAGAATTCTCATTTCCTGTCCTCCCCAACCATCAGAGCTCTCTGTATGCAGAATATGAGGCTTTTTATCTTTTTTATATTTATCTAAAAATACATCCTCTAAGACCCCTTTAAATTCAGGAAATGTGATATCCAATGAATAGTTACGCTCAACATACTCTCTTCCCCTTTCACCCATCTTCATCCTCAAATCTCTGTTTTCAATTAAGATAGAAAGTTTCTCAATCCACTCCTCATCATCCTTTGCTAAAAATCCATTAAAACCATCCTGAACAATCTCAGAATTGACACCGACAGGAGATGAAACGGAGGGTATACCAACTGCCATGTACTGAAGTATCTTAAACCCACATTTTCCCCTTGCCCATTCATCATCTTTTAAAGGCATGATACCAATATCAAAGCTTTGAAGATCTCTTACCTCATCCTCTAATTTCCAAAACTTCTTTTGAATAGAAAACTTATCCAAATCAATAAACTTATCACATACAATTTTTAAAATTATGTTATTATATTTTTCCTTAAGATTTTTAAAAACGTGTTTCAATAAAAATAAATATTTTAAATTCCCTTCTGTGCCAATCCATCCTATTACTATATCTCTATTATTAAGTTTATGCTTAATTACATGATAAGCTTTTGTATCAACAGGAGTCGGAATAATTTTGATATTAGTGTTAAATTTCCGTATAAATTCTGCCAGATAATTGTTTCCCGCTATGATATAATCTGCAGTATTTAAGGTTTTAAATAGTCTTTTATTCCTATTAATATTTCTTCTTTCCCTCTTTTCTTCTGTAGTCTTTTCAATAAACATGATAGCATCATCAATATCATAGATAACCTTTGATGCTAATATTCTAATGAGTACCAGCTCCCAGATATGAAATACCTTCTTTTGAATGAAAACTACATCACAAAAAAGTATAGGAAAAAATATAGAGAGTCGCCAAATAAAGTTTTTTGGTATAGCAATGACTCTATACTTTACCCCTGTCTTTTCTAAATATTTTGTATAGTTATAGCCCCTAAATCTGCTGCTCGGTGTTTTTCTGCTTTCGAGTAAAAAAAGTACCTTCATTGTATTAGATTTCTATTTTGCCTTCTTTAGTATAATGTCTTATCTTTTCATATAAGAATTCAAAAACTTTTCTAAAATTATGCTGATTTGTATTTAAAACAACAAGTGAAATCATTTTTATTTTTTTATAACACTTAAGTATTTTCTAAGAATACTGGTTATATTTATAATAAAAATATTATACCCTATCAAATATTAAAAGGATATATGTTGTTTTAAAAAAATATTTACTAGCAAATATGTTTTTCAGTTATATCTTTAAAACCTTTGGTCTAATTTACAAGCCAATCCAATCTTATATCCCTTTTGCACTCAAGCCAGTCATTCATAATGAAAGACCGTAAATCTTATTTATATGATCTTTCACACAATGATAAACCTCTTCAACAGTTATGTTATGAAAACATTCTAAAGTATCGCAATCCCTTTCAAAACAGGGACTGCATGAAAGATCCTTTTTAATAATCAGATGATTTTCCCCCAGAGGGCCTGTTTGGGATGGATCAGTAGACCCAAAAATAGCAATAATAGGAGTATTGACAGCTGCTCCAATATGCATGGGTCCAGAATCGTTCGTTACCAAAACATGGCACTTACTTAGAAGAGTAGCCAATTCAATGAGATCTGTCTTACCTACTGTATTGACTATTTTATCTTTGATCTCTTTTTTTAAGTAATCAAAAAAGTCTCCCTCTTCCCTTGCACCAACAATCATAATTTTTACTCTTTTCAGAGCCAATAATTTCTCTATAAGCCCTGCATATCTTTCTGGAAACCACCTCTTCGTAATCCCATAGGCAGCTCCTGGATTTATTCCTATCAATAAATCGTCCTTCATTACACCTCTTTTAAAGAGAAAATCTTCTGCCCATTTGAGTCTTTTTTCACCTATATCTATTCTCGGTAAATTTGATACTGTTTTATCTTGAGTTAGGTTTTTTACAAGGTCTAAATAATATTCAACCTGATGTTTCTTAAAAGTATCCTCTTTGAAATCTATTTTTTCAGTTAATAAAAATCCTCTTTTATCTCTGTTATATCCTATTCTTATTGGAATACCTGCAAGAAAAACGATTAAGGCGGAATGAAAGGAATTAGGCAGTAAGATTGCCATGTCCCAATTCCCCTTGGAGAGCTTTCGTATTAATCCCATCTCGGCTAATGCCTTAATCCCTCTTCTTTTAAAGTAGGGAATGACTTCGTCAATATGAGGGCTTACTCCCCAAAGCGGCCGTAGCCCCTCTTTTACTAGTATCCCTATGTGAGCTTTCGGAAAGATTTTTCTGATTAATTCTACCGCCGGTATGGTTAAGACACTGTCCCCCACCCAATTGACACCCCTAACCAGGATTCTTTGAATATTGTCTTTATCTAAATTTATCACCATTAAACGTCATATTTTAAAAAAGAAATTTTTAAAGGAAAACGTCTGTAAGATTTATTTTAAAAGCTTTCAATACAGGATACCTAAGCAATTCTTTATCTGAATTTTTCCCTCTAATTCTTCTGGGTCTTCCATCGCCTGTGCATCCATAACCAATTCTCAGGATACTGCCTGACATAAGATTCGATTATCTTAGTAAACTTGGCCGTATTTACCTCAACATCTCTCTTCATATCACCTGATATATCTAGCTCTACGCTCTGATCAACAACAAACTTATGAAATCCTGGCCCCTTTCTAATTAAAAAACTTGGGTATACAGGTAAACCAGTCCTCAAAGCCAAGATAGCAAGAGAAGGGGTTGTACAGGCAGGTTTTCCGAAAAAATCTACAAATATACCCTCAAGTGGTGAGGTATTCTGGTCTAAAAGTATTGCAACCGGCTCATTATTCTTGAGTACCTTTAAAACTTCCCTTAAAGCATTGTGTTTGGAAATCACCTTGTTTCCATAATAACTTCTGAGATCGTTGATCATTTCATCTATCAAGGGATTATCAATGGGTCTAGCCACAACATTTATAGGGGCTCCTTTTAGAGACGTCACAATGCCCATCAATTCCCAATTACCAAAATGTGCAGTCAATAAAAGGCAGTTCTTTCCCTTTTTATATTTTCTAAAAGCCTCATTGTAACCTACAAACTCTATATTCTTCTCACACCACTGCCTGCCATGTTTTTTAGATAGAAAAAACTCAACAAGGATTAATCCCAGATTTTGGAATGACTTCTTTGCAATATTTCTTATTTCTTTAATATCTTTCTCGCGCCCAAAAGCGACCTTTAAATTTTCAATGGCTATATCACGTCTTTTCTTATGTAAAAGAAACAATAGATAGCCCACTCCCTTACCGATTCTGGAAGCAACGGAAAAAGGTAAGAGATTTAAGGTTATATAAAGAAATCTTACCAAAAAATATTCTAGTCTGTTTAGCACAATCTAAATTTTTTCCTATTCGTGAGATAAAATCCTTCCAAATATCTGTTTTTTCAGTATTTAAATAATTTTAAATAACAGATTTAAGCTGTTCTGTCAATAAAATTAAATGTAGAATCAGAATGAATGAACGATCTTAATAATCTTGAACTCCGATTAAAAATTGATAATTTGTATCATAAGCCTTTGTAATCGCTTAATAATAGCCTTTACAATTTCATACAAATAGTGTAATGATCTCCTATCCTTTTATTTTCAAATAGATGATTTATAAAACTCATCATGAAAATTATTAATAGATATATATTAAAGGAGTTATTTTATACGTTTTTATTATCAATTTTTGTCTTTACGATTGTCCTGATATTAAATAAGGTCCTTCAATTAACTGAACTCGTAGTAAACAAAGGGGTACCTCTTGTAACAATTTTAAAGCTTCTTTTATTTCTATTCCCTTCTTTATTAATAATCATTATACCTATATCTATTTTGGTAGCGTCTATCACTACTTTTAGCCGTCTCTCAACAGATAACGAGATAATTATATTAAAGACCGCGGGAATAAGTTTATACAGGCTTCTTCTCCCCATCATTATATTATCTCTGTTTGCCTATCTTTTTACAAACTTTCTAACATTTAAAGCACTACCATGGGGAACACAATCCTTTAAGAATCTTATGTTTCAAATCATCCAGTCTAAAGCCAGCTTAGATATAAAGGAAAGAATCTTTAATGATTATTTTGACGGTCTTGTAATATATGTAAACGAGGCTCCTATGTCTAATAAACTAATGAAGGGTGTATTTATTTCCGATTCAAGAAAGAGTGAAAATCCTCAAACCATAATCGCAAAAGAAGGTGTATTGTTAACTGATCCCGTATCCATGAAGGTTCTATTAAGACTGAAAGATGGTTCTATTCATCAATTAGAGAAAACAAAAGATTCATATCAACTGATTCATTTCTCTACCTATGACCTTTCCCTCGATATTTATAAGACTTTGTCTGCTAAAAAAGATGAACCAAAGACACTAAAAGAGATGACAATTTCAGATATCAAGAAAAAGATAGGATCATTAAAAAGAGGGACCAAAGAATATAATCGTGCCTTAATCGAATACTATAAGAAATTTTCACTCCCTATTGCTTGTTTAATTTTAGGATTTGTAGGTGCGCCCTTAGGTATTGTAAATAGACGTTCAGGAAGGTCAGGAGGATTTGCTATAAGTGCTATCGTTGTATTTTTTTATTATGTGATGTTAACCATGGGCGAAGGGCTAGGGGACGAAGGAAAAATTCATCCTCTCATTGCTATGTGGTTTCCAAACTTATTATTGAGTATTATGGGCATCTATCTGGTAGTAAAAACAGGAAAAGAATCTCCCTTTAAGATATCTGGTTTTATCATTAACCATATCTTCTTTTTCATAAAAAGGATGAAAAATATATTTTTAAAGTATTATCAATAAGTAGGGATACCTCTTGAAAATTATAAAAAACTATATAAGCAGAGAATTTTTGAAAATGTTCTTCACAATATTAATCTCGTTTATCGGTATATATTTTATTGTCGAATTTTTTGAAAGAATTGATGATTTTGTCGAACATCATGCTAACTTCTATGATTCTATAAGCTACTTTGTATTTAAAATGCCACTTATTATCTCTCAAATAACGCCCTTTGCAGTATTATTAGCCACTGTTTTGACCTTTTGTATTTTTTCTAAAAATAATGAGATCATTGCAATGAGGTCATCAGGTATCAGTCTTATGGAAATCTCATCCCCTCTCATCCTGCTTTCTATATTGATTAGTATTTTAAGCTTTATTGGTAATGAACATATCATCCCTTATACTAACCAAAAGTATAATTTTATATTCGATGTGAAAATAAGGAAAAAACAACCCAAAGGAATATTTAGAACGGATAAAATCTGGTATCACGGAGAGGATAATACGATATGGAATATACAGCTTTTTGATGGAACAAAAGATATGATGCGAGGAGTTACCCTCCATAAGTTTAACGAAGAAAATGTATTAATAGAAAGAATTGATGCTTCATTGGTAAAATGGGAAGACGGAAAATGGAATTTTCTAAATGGAAATATTGTAAGATTTACCCAAGATGGTGGATTCTCATCAGAAAGTTACGAATCCAAGAATATGTTTTTCCCTGAGGAGCCGAAAGATTTCAAAAACATAAAAAAAGACCCTGAAGAAATGAGCTTTAATGAAATCTATTCTTACGTTAAAGAATTAAAGAAAAAGGGATTTGACGACACCAAATATTCTGTTGATATGTATGGTAAACTTGCTGCACCTCTGAGTAGCTTCATAATGGTTCTGTTCGGGATCCCCTTTTCCCTAAAGTCAGGTCGGACGGGAGGTATTTTTAAAGGTATTGTCGCTACAATAATAATCGGCTTTAGCTATTGGATCATATCTTCTATTGGAATAACCTTAGGACACTCAGGAACTCTTCCCCCTCTCATCGCTGCATGGACCCCCAACATTCTCTTTATTGCTATTGGGCTCTATCTGTTGATAAGTGTCTGGCACTAATGAACATCCTTGTCTCCTCGCTGTCTCATAAAGCTTTTGGCTTGACATTCGTAAGATATTCTGTTATCAATCAAAACTAAATTTGAATAAATAATTTTTTGAAAATTAAAAAGGTTGACAGATGAATCATTATAATATTCTAGGTTTAGATTTAGAATTAGAAAACGGGAAGGTCGAAGGAAAAGTCACTGGAACCCTTTCAAAATATCTTCAGGACTATTTTAATTTTTATCTAACGCAGTTAAATAAAAACAAGGTTCTTGCTGTAAAAAATGGGGGTAACGTCTATACTCTCTTTTTGCCTCCCATTCCAGGAAAGGCAGCTATAGAAGATATTACAAGAAAACTCCTTCGAAAAGCCTTTAAAAGAACTATCCCTTCAACATGCACTCTTTCAACTATTAATACCTGTCAAGCAGACTGCCTTCATTGCAGCGCAGCTCAATCTATGAAACAAACTAAAAAGGCTCTTTCAAACGAAGAATTTAAGAATGTTATCGATCAGGCAATAGAACTGGGAGTGGTAAACATCACTTTAACAGGTGGAGAACCCTTGCTTAGAAAGGATCTTTTTGAGCTCATTCATTATGTTGATAAAGAAAAGACAATCTGCTCCATGTTTACTAATGGTGAACTTCTTACAGAAGCTAATGTAAAAAAGTTAGATGAAGCAGGTATATTTTCAGTAATGGTAAGTCTTGATAGCCCTGATGCCAAAGAACATGATGAGATGAGAAGAAGGCCGGGGTTATTTAATAAGGCAATAGAAGGTATAAAGAGAATGCTAGATAGAGGAATGCTTGTAGGCATATCAACTTATGCTAGCCAAGAAAACATTGCTGATGGTAAATTAGAAAAGCTTCTTTATCTTGGAAAAGACTTAAAAGTCCATGAACTAGTCATCTTTGATGCCGTGCCAACGGGTAGATTTATAGATAAAAAGGACTGTATACTGAGAGACTCGGATAGAGAAAAGATAAGAAAGATAACTGAGGAATGGCGAACAAATCCCGATTTACCTAATATTACCGCTATGTCTTGGGTAAATAGTCCTCAAGGCTCTGGCTGTTTTGGTGCTAATGAACAGTTCTATATGACAGCTTGGGGAGATATTACGCCTTGCGACTTTACACCCCTTGCCTTTGGAAATATAAGAGAAGAATCTTTGCAGACGATATGGATGCGGATGTTATCCCATCCAGCCTATAGTACCCCTCATCAAAAATGCAGGATGCAAGATCCCGATTTTCGTAAACAATATATTGATTGTATGCCTGAGGGAGCTGACCTTCCTATCGAACTCTGGAAGGATGAAAATGCATTTAAAGAATCAAATAATGGTTTTAAACCATCGGGTCCTGCTAAAAAATCATCTATCCCATTAACGATCAGAACCTTTGGTTTTTAATATGTTTAATCTTGCAATAAGCTAACAAGATCTTCTTCTAGTTTTTTTTCTTCTATTACATTAGTCCTTATCCTTAACACCCAGAGAGGAAATTCTGTAGGTAGGTATTTGAGAAGTCTTATCCCATCCTTTTCTGTGGTTATCACAAGATCAATATTATTTGAACGAATCATATTTCGAATATAGTTCAAGTCTCTATCCGAAAAGTCATGATGATCTGGAAATATAAAGAAATCTTTAATATCTGCGTTTAAGGATTTTAGGGTAGACCTAAAAGATTCTGGCTCAGCTATACCACAAAAGGCTAACACCTTTTTGTTCTCTAAAAATGATACGTCTTCTTTAATGCTTTCATTTAAGTTTATCAATTCAGAGGGTTCAAAAGAACTATAGTAGAAAGGTATATTCTTATTAATTTTTTTCTTTAATAAATTAATTTGAGGCTCAAGAACAGAGCTATATTTTGAAAAAACAATTCTATCAGCTCTGTTAATTTCTTTTAAGGGCTCTCTCAAAATTCCAACAGGAAAAAGTTTATAGTTGCTTAATAATTGTCCTGCATCTATAAGAAGGATGTTTAAATCCCTAGTTAATTGAATATGCTGGAATCCATCGTCTAAGATGAGTACTTCTGCACCAAATTTTTCAATGGCAATAGTACCTGCTTTAAATCTATTCTTGCCAACAATGACCGGTATTCCTTGAAGGCTCTTTGCTAACATATAAGGTTCATCTCCAGCATTATAAGGATCTAACAAAATATATTTTTCATCTGAAACGATATCTACTCTATTTCTTCTTTTTCTTTTATATCCTCGACTCAATATTGCTACTTTGTAACCTTTGTCTTTTAATTTTTTAGCTAACAAAATAACAAAAGGAGATTTACCAACACCACCTAAAGTAATATTCCCAACACTGATGACTTTAGTTGGAAGGCTCTTGATATTGAATATATGAATGATATAAAAAAAACGCCTCACAAAATGAATCATTCTATAAAGTAAAGAGAAAAAAAAGAGGGGGACCGAGATAGACCTAGAAATAATATCATTCCTTTTTCCATATATTATTTCTCTTAAAAATCTTTCCATTCTTATCTCATTTAGATGAATCTGTCTAATATCTCCAGACTCTTTAATACAGAGCCATGATTTTCCTCTATAGCCTTATATGCCTTTTCTCCTGATTCTTTGAATCTCTCGTTGTTTTTTAATAATTCCTTTGCTTTGATAATAAATTCAGTTTCATTATTAATCTGAATGCCCCCACCTATTTCTTTTATTACGCTAGCGATCTCTAAAAAATTATCCATATAAGGACCAAAAAAAACAGGTCTTTTATAGATTATGGGCTCAAGGATATTGTGCCCACCAATTTTAGGTACCAGACTTCCTCCTACAAAGATTATTGTACTGATGCTATAAAATTTTGATAATTCTCCTAAGGTATCTAGAATCAAAACATTATTTTTATCTATAAAAGCCTTGTTCAATTCATTAGTAATAGAAGTCTTTCTTATTGCTCCAAATCCTTCTCTCTTTATCAAACTCTCTATCTCTCCTACCCTCTCTAAATGTCTTGGTGCAATAATAAGAACAAGGGAGGGATATTCCGTTTTAATATTACGGAACACATTTAAAACTTTGTCCTCCTCCCCTGGATGGGTACTTCCTGCAATCATTATCTTTTCATTTTTCAACTGGTCTAAGGAACCCTCTCTATTTTCTTTGTCTTCACTTGAAATCAACATCAATGCCTGATCAAATTTCATGTTACCCAATACTTTAACTTTTTCCTTTTTAGCTCCAAGCTCGATAATCCTCTCAGCATCCTTTTCTGTTTGCATACCAAAAAAGGAAAGATAGAATAACACCCTTTTCATAAAAAATCCTATCATCTTATATTTTTTAAAAGAACGACTAGAAATTCTGCCATTAAAGATTACAGAGGGGATATTTTTTGTATAAAGAAATCTTAGAAAGTTCGGCCATATCTCAGTTTCCATTGTTATAAACAATTTTGGATTCAAATATTCTATCACCCTCTTTATAATCCATGGGTGATCAAAGGGGAAAAATATAATATTTTCTGTCTCTTTTATCTTATTCCTTGCTGTATTATTTCCTGTCTCTGTTACCGTTGATACAACAATATCCAAAGTAGGATATTTCTTCCTGATCTCTTTAATGAGGGGCAGCGATGCATTAACCTCTCCAACAGAAACCGCATGAAGCCATACTGGCCTATTTCCTTTTAGCCTTTGTTTTATATCAAGAGAAATATAACCTAATCTCTCTTTAATCCCCCTTCTGTATTTCTTTGTAGTTAAGACCTTAAATATTAAAAAAGGAAAAATTATAATCGTACCTAAATGGATTAATAGATTATAAAGTAAATACATTATAATTTTCTTTTCTCGAAGTATTTATCCGCTACTTCTGTAATCTTGTTTAAATTTTTCTCTAGCTCGAGCCTTTTTCCCTCTATTGTTTCATTATCAGCATCCTTTGGTACAATTACGGGCTCTCCGTAAATTACTATGACCTTTGAAAAGGGAAGGGGAAGAAGAAACCTGTCCCAGCTATTAAAAATCTTTTTTCTTCTCGCATTATATGTAACGGGAACTATTGGCGCCTCTGAAATCTTAGCGAGGTTGATAGTACCTCTTTGAGCCTTATATCTTGGGCCTCTAGGTCCATCAGGGGTTATGGCAGCATGATAACCCTTTTTTAACTGTCTTGCCAAATTTATGAATGCACTTTTCCCTCCTCTAGAAGAAGAACCTCTTATAGTTTTGATACCCATATAATGAGTAAACCCACTGATTAGTTCACCATCTCTGCTTTGGCTGATCATCATATAGGCATCTCTCTGATTTTTATATATGTAACCAAATAAGAGAAGCCTTCCGTGCCAAAAGGCCAAGATACCATTCCGTCTACTTTTTATAGATTCTTCTATTTCTTTATTTATATACTCAATCCTTAATGTTTTTCCTATTAAGTTAACTATTAGATATCCAAGAAAGGATAATAATCTCACCGACATTTTTTATCATAAAATGAATAAGTTGTTAAAAACATTAAAATTATAGCATTGGAAAATAGGGGTTTCAACCCTTTTCTAGGTAAGCAGCAAGAAAGAAGCGATATAGCGCGGTATTTAAACTCTTATGTCTAACGAAACTTCTATGGAGAGTACAAAAAACATCCTATTGGGGTGAAGATATATCCTCTAAACAGAGGCTGTCGTTCTATTCTCTAAAAAATCAGAAATCTTTTGAGCGCACCTCATCGATGCCCCAGGCTCTCCCAGAACCTGCCTGATCTTTAAAAGCTCATCCTTCATTGAATTATAATAATTACTCTCCTTCAATGCCTTTATTGTGATCTCTGCAATCTTCTTCGGGCTTGCTTGATATTGTCTTAATTCCGGAACGATCTCCTTCCCTGCAATAATATTTACAAGCCCAAAATAAGGAATCGTCAAAAACGTCTCAACCAGAAGCCATGAGAATAGTGTTCCTCTGTAAAAGATGACCATCGGTTTCTCTAAAAGAGCTGTTTCTAATGTTGCTGTGCCTGAGACAACGATGATAAAGTCTGCAGTATTCACCGTATCATAAGTGAGATCTTCTGTGATCTTTATTTCTAGATCTTTTTTACTAATAAACTTCTCCACCTGTTGTCGATCAAGTGTTGTAGCCAAGGGAAGGATAAATTGGGATTCAGGCAGGGCTTTTTTTATGATCTCTGCTGACTGAATTATAATAGGAAAATTATGTTTTATCTCTATCTCTCTGCTTCCAGGAACAAGACAAATTATCGGTTCGTCCATCTCTAAATCAAATCTAGGACATATCTCCTCTTTGGAATAATGTGTCTTTACAAGATCAATTAAGGGATGACCGACAAACTCCACATCCACCCCTGCCTTTTTATAAAATTCTACCTCAAAAGGTAAAATAACCAGCATCTTATCCACATATCTTTTGATCTTTTTTATTCTCCACCTTCTCCATGCCCAAATCTGAGGGCTTATATAATAAACAACCGGGATACCTATCTCTTTGGCTGCCTTTGCTAATCTCAGATTAAAATCTGGCAAATCTATAAGAACAATAGATGCGTATTTTTTGCTGAGGAGTTCTTTTTTTATTCCATTAAAAACTCTCTTTAAGAAACGGAGTTTCCCAACGGCCTCAAAAATCCCAACAACGCTGATATCTTCAGCATTAAACAAGGCCTCAACGCCAGCCCCCCTCATTTTTGGACCGGCTACTCCCTTTATCTTCAGATCAGGTCTTAATTGAGAAATGGCTTTAGCCAGCTCACTTCCATAGAGATCGCCTGAGCCCTCTCCAGCTACAATCATCAGGTTCAACTTACCCTTTTTCCTCCTCCTTTGAGTCATCCACTATAATAATCGATACTCCTGCCTTATCTGCCATGGAAATCACTTGGTCTATATCCATAATATATATTTTTTTGAACTCTAATGCTAAGACGGATGCTTTATATTTAATCATTCTCTTTAGGGTCTCTATGCCAATTGTTGGTACATCCATGCGGAAATCATCCTTGATTCTGCTTACCTTTATGACAACCGCATTCTTTTCTACTAGGGAACAACCACGCTTAATAGCCTCATCTGTTCCTTCAATCGCTTCCACTGCTAGGATTGCCTGGTTTTTTACAACGATGGTTTCTCCGATATCTAATTTTGCAATTTCTTTTGCTAAAGACAAGCCATATTTTATGTCCATCCATTCTTTCTCTGTCGGTTCTCTTTTGGTTAACACCCCTTTTGGGGGAAATAATTCGTCGAGGAAAAATCTCTGATCCATAATATTTAAACCTTCTTGCTCAAAGATCTTAGCAATGCCAGACATAAGTGTATCATCATTCTTATTTATAATTTCCTTAAGAAACTTTAGGGCCTTCAGGTCAAAACCTAACTTATCAAAGATAACCTTCTTGTTAATCCTTCCAATGATGATAATATCCTTTACCCCCTCACTCTTTAGGGTATTTAAGATCTTCTTAGACTCTCCAATTCCTAGGTGATGGATTTTATCAGAATAGGGGGATAATGTCTTTTTTAGATATTTACTTAGAACAATCGTGGTTAAAGAAAATCCTTTCGCCTTGGCAGAACTTGCAACTTTTATGGGAAGTTCGCCTTCTCCGGCAATCAAACCGATCTTATTTTGCACAATATTCACCACAAATAATTCCCGTTAATTTGGAATGAATTAAGATTCTTTGAATTCAATCCTGTTTTTTTTAAATTTTTCAATGATCTCTAAAGCCACGTTTAAGGAATGAAGCTCTCTTTCAATAGAAGCCGAATTTTCCTTTTTGTTGTTCAAATGGTTTGTCACACAATCAATCAGATGTTTTATCTCCAGCTTCAAAGGGTTTTCTTTATGAACAAATATCCTTTCAATAAACGACTCCTGTTTGTATCTGAGCTCTTCTTTGGTAAGGGTGTGTTCTGAAGAAGCCTGTCTGTGGATATGAATATCTTGATCTGTATAATCTAGAAATATATAGGCATCCTTTTGGGTTATTGCCAGTGTTCTTATCTTGTTTTGGGTGGCGCGGCTCGCAACAATATTTGCGATACAACCATTCTCAAAACGTATCTGGACATTCGCAAGATCTTCATGTCCTGAAAAAACAGAAACACCCATGGCATTTATCTCTTTTATCTTTGAGTCTACAAGATCGAGTATGATATCGATGTCATGAATCATTAAATCTAAAACAACACCATCATTCTCAACCCTTGGATCATAGGGCCCTAATCGTCTTGAATCAATAAATATAGGATTTGAAACGATCTTTTTCAGTTCCTGAACTGCTCCGTTAAACCTTTCTACATGGCCTATGTTCAAAACCACCCCCCTTTCTTCAGCTATCTTAAACAATTCTCTGGCCTCTTTGAGATCCTTGGTTGCAGGCTTTTCTAATAATACATGAATTTTTTCTTTCAAAAAATCTTTTGCGATTTTGTAATGAGACTCAGTAGGCACGGCAATGCTCACGATATCTACCTTACTAAATAATTCTCTATAATCTGTATACGCTGTGGTATTATATCTCTTTGCTATCTCTTCTGCTCTCTCTTTATTTATATCTGCAATACCTACCAGTTCCACATTAAAAAGCTCGGAATAGACCCCGACATGATAGCTTCCCATACGTCCAACACCAACAACGCCTGCCTTTATATGATTAACATCTATCATGACTCACTCCTCTGTTCAAGCACAGATGCCCCGCTCACTCTTTTCTATAAATTCTATCAAATGGGCAATCTCTTTCTCCATTTTTATCTCTTCTTTAATCTTTTCCAATGCCTGAGATGTATTAAGATTAGAATGATAGAGAACTTTGTAAGCCTTTTTGATATTATTTCGAGTCTCTTGACTTATACCTGCCCTTCTTAATCCTACAACATTCACAGCCCGTATTCTTGAGGGGTTTCCCTCTGCAATAAAATAAGGAGGAATATCTTTAACCACTCTAGAAGTCCCGCTGACCATAGCTAAGGTTCCAATTCTTACGAATTGATGGATAGCTGTATGACCGCCCATAACTACTCTGTCCTCTATGGTCACGTGACCCGAAATCCCTACAAAACTTGTTATGATCACATGGCTTCCAATAAGACAATCATGACCAACATGAGAATAGGCCATAAAGAAGTTATTGTCACCGATACGTGTTGCCTCTCCTTCTTTGTATGATCTATGTATGGTAACAAATTCTCTAATAATATTGTAATTACCTATTCTAACATATGATTTTTCGCCCTTATAACCCATATGCTGAGGCGCTTCTCCAAGAACAGCACCAGAACTTATCTGACAGTTTTCCCCTATTTCAGTCCATCCTTTAATGACAACATTCGAATCTATTTTTGTTCCCCTGCCTATCCTCACATTTTCGTCAATAACAGAATAGGGGCCTATGGAGACATCAGAATCAATCTCTGCTCTCTTATGAACAGAAGCAAGTTTATCAATCATTTTTATCCATAAAATCCTTTACCCAAAAGTTTTATATATCAGTCCCCAATCATTGCCTGCACTTCTGCCTCAGCAACCAAATTATCATCTACATAAGCATTCCCTTTAAGACGCCATATCTTTCCTCTATGCTTCAACACCTCCATTTCAAACCTTATCTGGTCCCCTGGTACCACAGGCTTCCGAAATTTTGCCTTATCGATACCCATAAAATAGGCTACCTTTGTCTCTTCCCTTCCCATGGACTCCATGGCAAGAATACCGGCAACCTGGGCCATCGCCTCGATAATCAGAACTCCTGGCATTACGGGAATCCCAGGGAAATGACCAGTAAAAAAGGGCTCATTTATGGTCACATTCTTTATACCGACAATGCGCTTATCCTTTTCTAATTCTAATATTCTATCAACAAGTAAAAAGGGAAACCTGTGGGGCAGATACTTTTGTATCTCTTTTTGGCCTAACATATCACACTCCTCTTTAACACGATTTATTGAATTTTATAATAACTCCTTTTTTACAAATTTTATTTTTTATCCTTTTCTATCTTTGATATTTTCTTACCGAGTTCTTTTAATGACTTAACAAATTCCGGCAACCTCGGTAAGAGGACATAGACCTTTCTCCACGAACTGTGATCCATGGAGGGGGAACCAGACTGAATGGATTTAGGAGGAATATCATGGGTGATTCCAGATTGAGCAATTACAATAGAATGATCCCCTATCTTCACATGATCTACTACCCCAACCTGACCGGCAAGAACTACATGATCTCCAATCTCGCAGCTTCCAGAAATACCTGTTTGAGAGGCTATAATTGTATTTTTACCGATACTGACATTATGAGCCAGATGAATGAGATTATCTATCTTTGTCCCTTTCTTTACAATTGTCTCACCAAGATTTGCCCTATCAATACATACATTTGCTCCTATCTCAACATCATCCTCTATGCACACACTTCCAACCTGAGGTATTTTATAATAACTCTCATCATCCAACTTTACAAATCCAAATCCATCACTTCCGATTACTGTGCCGCTGTGGATAATAACATTTTTCCCAATCCTTACATTTTCATATATGCTGACATTTGGATAGATTACAGTGTCATCTCCAATCCTGCAGTTATCACCAACGAATACCCCTGCATACAGTATCACTCTATCACCGAGCTCTACATCACTTCCTATATAAACATATGGAAAGATAGTTATATCTTTCCCCATCTTTACATTTTTCTTTATAATCGCATTCTTATCGATTCCTTTGGGACAGGGTTTTTTCGGATAGAATATTTCGAGAAGCTTTGCGAAGGCAAGATAGGGATTCTCTACAATAATAGAGGGAATGGCAATATTAATATCTTTATTGACGATTATAGCTGAAGCTTTGCAATGCTTAAGCTCTTTTACATATCTCTTATCAGACAAAAAAGTAATTTCACCTTTTTTAGCTTCCTTTATTCCTGATATGCCCTTGATCTCAATGTGAGGCTCGCCCTTTAAATCTCCTTTAATTAATTCACAAATCTTCCCCAGCTTCATAAATATCTTTTATAAACTATTTCTTTTTTTTATGCTGTTCGTTGTATACTTTTATTATTTTATCGGTAATATCCATATCTTGAGAAAAAAAGAATAATCCTGACTTGCTTCCAAGAATGAGACTATATTTATCCTTTTTCCCTACCTCAACGATTATTTTGCCAATCTCTCTTGCTATCTTTTGACTCAGTTCATCCCCTTTCCTCTTTATCTCCACCTCTGCATCATTTGCATATCTCTTTAGCTCTCTTAATTTTCGTCTATACTCGGCCTCTTGCTCCTTTCTTACAGACTCACTCAAAACCAAACTCTTTTTATTTAACTCATCTCGAAGCTTTTTTGCCTCTGCTTCTTTCTGTTTAATTATCTTCTGTGTCTTTATGATTTCTTTTTCGATAAACTCTTTTGCCTCTTTCCCCTTCAAAGAGTCATTCATAACTCTATCAAGATCGACCACTGCTACCCTAAGAGAAGAATCTGCAAAAGCCAACCCCGAGGATAAAACACTAACAAAAAAATAAAAAAATACTATTTTGAACAAAGATGTGGGCTTCATAGATAAATAGCTCCTTATTATATTTTTTTAAGTTATAAGGCGCCCGCTCCCATTTTAAAGTGAAACTCACCTGGGCTTTCACCAGGTTTTTGATCTAATTTAATGCCGTACTCAAAACCCATCGGTCCGACAGGTGTAAAAAGTCTGATGCCAGCACCTATAGCACTCCTTAAATTAAAAGGATCAAAATCATCGATATCACTGTAGACGTTTCCAGCATCTAAAAATCCGATCCCCGTTATATTCATTACATCAACGAGAGGGTAACGGACCTCGGAACTCCACAAAAATCGAGAGTCACCACCAACAGCCTCGCCACCTTCTTGTGGGCCTACCTCATTATACGTAAAGCCCCTTATTGTTCCTGATCCACCAGCGAAAAAGCGCTCAAATATAGGGAGATCTTCACCACCAAGGCCATTAGCAAACCCGCCCTCTACTTTTTGAGCAAATACGAGCCTTTTTTTCTTCCAAAACGGGATATATTTTTTCGTTCCTACAATAGCTCTATAAAATTCATTATTACCCCCTAAGGGCCCGCCAGCGAATTCTGTACTCAAAAAAGTTCGGCTCCCTCTTGTAGGAGCAAATCTTCGGTCGCGTGTATCCCTCACTATTCCTGGCATAATACTACTCGTCATCGTGGTTCCCTCCTGAGACCTTATATAAGATGAAGTAATTCCGGGATCAATATTACTCACTTCAACATCTTCTAATCTATAATGTATGGTTCCGGTAACATTTTCTCTCAACTCCTTACTAAAGCCAAAACCCCCTCCCTGAGAATCTTGATTAAAATATAAATAATCCCTTTTTAAATTGAAAAGGTTCGAGTTAAACCCTATTGAAGAGTCAAATAGAGCAGGATTTTCGAAGTTTATTTTAAATTGAGTCGTTACGCTCGAAAGATAGGTGGCAAAACTAAGCCTGTGTCCTCTTCCGAATAGATTGTTCTGGGCGACTGAGCCACCAAAGATCATATTCTCCACAGAACTGTATCCACCCCCAAAGGTAATCACACCCATTTCCATCTCTTTGACCCTTGTCTCAATGTCTATAATATCCTCCTTTTCACTTCTGGTCGTATCTATCTCTACATCACTAAAAAATCCGCTAAAGTCTAATGCTCTTTTGCTCTTTCTCAGCTTTTCACTATCAAACACCTCACCTTCACTTAGCTCAAACTCTCGACGGATAACATTATCTCTTGTCTTGAGATTTCCAAGGAGATTGATATTCCCAACAAACATCCTTTTTCTCTTGTCAATATTATAGACAATATTAACCACCTTTTTTTCTAAATCTGTCTTTGTTGAAGGTGCGATATCAACAAGGGCATAACCTCTCTTAGCATATAACTCCGTTAAAAGATTAATATCTTCTCTTAAAATGGACCTGCTGAAAGTATAACCCTCTCTAAGAGATAGTTTTTTATACATTTCCTCTTCTGAAAGATCAGGATCCCCCCTGAAACTTACCTTCCCAACACTAAACTCTTCCCCTTCTATGATGGGGATCGTCACATAGATCTTTCCCTTACTTCTATTAATTTCAACCCTTGGCTCTCCTACCTTAGCCATGATATAACCTTTATTGGAATAAAAATTTTCTATCAAAGAGATATCGTTCTTTAACACTTCCTCTACATATGTCCCCTTCTTGGTAATGAATGAGAAGATATTTTCTTCCTTTATCAGCATGATTTTTCTTAGTGTCTTCTCATCAAATGATTTATTTCCAGAAAAGGCGATTTTGTCCACAGACATCTTCAGACCTTCATCAATTTTTATCTCCAAATCTACCCTGTTTGCATCTATTTCTTTCACAAAAGACTCAACGTCAGCAAAAAGAAATCTTTTGGTCTGATATAAAATCTTTATTTTCTCTATGGACTCTTTCAGCAGGTTTTTGTTAATAATTGTATTCTCCTTAATAGTCAACTCTTTTCTAATATCATCCTCCTTAATCTTTTCATTACCTGATATGATTATATTTCCTATGGAAGGTTTTTCAGAAACAACAAATATTATCTTTAGGCCTCCTTCAAAATCCTGCACATCAATCTTAACATCCTTGAAGAAACCTAAATTATAAATCTTTTTTAAGTCATCCCTTAATTGATTTACTGAGAATCTATCTCCTACCTTAGACTTGATATGAAACCTAATTGTAGACTCCTCAACTTTAAAATTTCCTTTTATTTCTATTTCCTTTATTTTAAGAACTTCTCTTTCAGCAGATGCAGCATCAACGAAAAAAAGAAAACTCCATAAAAAAATAAACATAAGTAAAGGCTTATGTTTTATCCTCATTTTATAACCCTGTATAAGCTTTATAACTTATCTAATTACTAAGTATTAGATGTAACCAAATCTTTCTTATCAATAAATACTAATTGATCCCCCTCTCTTTTTACTACCACTACTCCGCCATCTCTAAACTTTCCTCTTAATATTTCTTCTGATAGAGGATCCTCTATATATTTCTCCATTGTTCGCTTTAAAGGTCTTGCTCCATAAGCAGGATCAAATCCTTCTTTTACTAACCACTGCTTGACATCATCGTCCATCTCTAAGGTCAGACCCCTTTCATCTAATAGATGGGCATTAAGCTTTTTTAAAAACAGATCTACAATCTCAACGATATGCTCCATATCTAAAGGATGGAATATAATGATGTCATCTATTCTATTCAAAAATTCTGGATTAAAGACCCGTTTCAACTCAACCATTATAGAATCTTTAAGTTTGTCAAAAGAGGTTTTTCTATCTGTCTTTTGAAATCCTAAGGAGGTGTTTTTCCCTATCATTTTTGAAGACATATTAGAAGTCATGATCAAAACAGTATTTTTAAAATTGATGGCTCGTCCATAACTATCAGAGAGATGACCGTCATCCATAACTTGAAGGAGCATATGAAATATATCACTATGAGCCTTCTCAATCTCATCCAATAGTACAACAGAATAAGGTTTTCGTCTGACCTGCTCAGTGAGCTGTCCTCCCTCTTCATATCCTACATAACCAGGGGGTGCGCCTGTTAGTCTTGAGGCACTAAACCTTTCCCTATATTCAGACATATCTAATCGGATTAAAGAAGACTCCTGGCCAAACAAAAATTCGGTAAGAACCCTAGCGAGTTCTGTCTTCCCAACTCCTGTTGGTCCTAAAAACAAAAAAGTTCCAATAGGTCTATTAACCATTCTTAATCCAGCTCTTGACCTTCTAATTGCCTTTGTGACAGCTTTTATAGCCTCGTCTTGTCCAACAATCCTCTTATGCAACTCTTCTTCCATATTCAAAAGTTTCATAGATTCCTGCTCTTCTATTCGGGTAGTAGGTATTCCAGTCATTCTTGAAACAATATAAGATATATCCTTACTGGTTACAACAGATTTAACCTTTTGCTGTTTTTCCTCCCATTTTTTCTTTAAGGTATTCAATTCTTTTAAGAATTTTTCTTCTTTATCTCTTAAGCCAACGGCTGACTCAAAATCCTGGTTCTCTATCTTTTCTTTCTTCTCTCTTGAAACCTCTTCAAACTTTTTCTGTACCTCCCTAATTTCAGGAGGCAAGGTTTCTCTCTGTAATCTAACCCTTGAAGCAGCCTCATCAACCACATCGATAGCCTTATCAGGTAAAAATCTATCAGAGACGTATCGATCAGATAATCTTACTGCTGTAATGATTGACTCATCAGTAATCTTGATTTTATGATGCATTTCATATTTATCCTTAAGGCATCTAATGATATCTATCGTTTCGTTAACAGAAGGGGGATTAACCATTATAGGTTGAAATCTCCTCTCTAATGCACCATTCTTCTCAATATATTTTCTATATTCATCTAAAGTGGTTGCACCAATACACTGAAGTTCTCCTCTTGAAAGGGCGGGTTTGAGCATATTTGACGCATCAATAGAACCTTCGGCAGCACCAGCACCGACAAGAGTATGAAGTTCATCAATGAATATAATGATATTTTCAGACTGTGTAATCTCTTTCATTACCGCCTTTAATCTGGCCTCAAACTGTCCTCTGTATTTTGTTCCAGCAACCAAAGCCCCAAGGTCTAAACAGATAACGCGTTTATCGTACAATATCTCGGGCACCTCTTTATTGACTATTTTCTGAGCTAAACCTTCTACTATAGCTGTCTTTCCAACCCCGGGCTCACCAATTAAAACAGGATTGTTTTTTGTCCTTCTACTCAAAATCTGAATTACTCTTTCAATCTCGAATTCCCTTCCAATAACGGGATCTAACTTATACTGAATAGCTAATTTCGTTAAATCCCTTCCAAACTCATCTAATGCTGGTGTTTTTGGCTTTTCCTTTCCAGGGGACAATGGTTCTTTTAATAAATTTAAAATCTGCTCTCTAGCATCAACAAGTCTCACACCCATACTACTCAAAACCTTAAATGCCACTCCTTCCTTTTCTTTGAGTAATCCGAGGAGAAGATGTTCTGTACCAATATAGTTATGACCCATCATTCGAGCCTCATCTACTGCGTATTCAAGCACCTTCTTTGCTCGAGGAGTAAAAGGGATATCACCAATAACAACGGTAGAACTGGTCAAGGGAAAGTGCCTTTCTAATTCTAATTTAAGGTGTTTTAGATCTACGCCAAGTCTCTGGAGAACAGTAACTGCTATTCCACCACCATCTTTAACAGTTCCCATGAGAATATGTTCCGTACCTAAGTAGTCACTGCGGAACCTTTCCGCTTCTTCGCGAGCTAGAATAACTACCTTTCTTGCACGTTCTGTAAACCTTTTAAACATCTTTTACCTCCTAATCTTCCTGATAAACCCTCCCATCAATTAAATGGACAACTCGCTCCATCCTTTTCGCTAAATTGCTATTATGGGTCACGATTACAAAAGTTTGATTTCTCTCCTCATTGATTCTGTTTAACAGCTCATGCATAGAATTACTTGTTTTACTATCCAAATTTCCTGTGGGTTCATCTGCTAATACCAAATCCGGCCCATTTATTAATGCCCTAGCCAAAGCTACCCTCTGTTGTTCGCCTCCAGACAACTCTCCAGGTTTATGCTTTAATCTATCTTTGAGGCCCATTTCGTCTAATAACTCCTTCGCCTTATCCTCTGTGTCAGTTTTATCAGCCCCAGCAATAAAAGCAGGTAGCATAACATTCTCTAATGCAGAAAATTCTGGTAAAAGATGATGAAACTGAAAAATAAATCCTATCCTTTTATTTCTAAAGCTTGCTAATTGTTTATCTGTTAAACTGAAGAGATCGACTCCCTCAAAGTATATTTTTCCCTCTGATGGTCTGTCAAGGGTCCCCAAAATATGTAAGAGAGTGCTCTTCCCTGCTCCTGATGCACCTACAACTCCAACCATTTCCCCCTTTTTAACGCTTAGATTAATTCCTTTTAAAACTTCTAGCAAAACCCCATTGGTTCTAAAAGATTTACAAAGATTTTTAGCTGTGACAATATCCGTCGTTTTTTCTTTTCCTTTTTTTCTATTCGTATCTTATAGCCTCTAATGGATCCAACCTCGCAGCTCGCCATGCAGGATAGACACCTGCTAAAAGGCTTAAAATGATAGCTATACCAACAATCAAGACTATATCTAACGCTCCTAATTGAACAGGGATTTTATCTAAATAATACACACTTTTTGGGAAAATATCAATACCAAATATCCTCTCTAAAAATTCAGCTATCTGATTTAAATAGATGGATAAAGCCAAACCCCCTATACAACCTAGAATTGTTCCAGTGACTCCAATGACTAATCCCTGTATTGTAAATATTTTCATTATACTTTTATTATTAGCCCCCATGGACTTGAGAATCGCTATATCTTTACTCTTTTCTAAGACCATCATAAAAAGAGTACTCACAATATTTAAGGCAGCAACTAAGATGATAAGCACCAAAATAACAAACATAGTGATCTTTTCTATCTTGAGAGCTGAAAAGAGGGTGGGATTAAATTTTTTCCAATCCATAACCCAATAATCAAGACCAACTTTTTTTTGAATCTCCTCTCCTATCTTATCTGCCTTAAAAATATTATCAACTTTTATTTCTAATCCAGTAATTTTGTTACCAATATTAAAAAATTTTTGAGCATTTTCAATGGATATTAATGCAAGGTTTGAATCATAATCATACATACCTGTATAAAATATTCCTACAACTGTGAAATTCATCATTCTCGGTATATTGCCTACCACTGTTATATTCCCTTGAGGATAGATAGCAGTAACTTTATCACCTATATATGCTCCTAAATTTCTTGATAGCTCCTTTCCCAGAATTATTCCTCTCTTTTCTGAGGGATCTCCTTTAACAAGTCTGTTTTTTTGAGATAAATTCCGAATATCTCCTTCAATAATACTCTTTTCCAAATCTGTAACTCTTCCCTCTGTCAACGGATCAATCCCTTTTATTGCAACTCCTGAAACATTTGTTCTCGTATACAACATTACTTGGTTAAGAATAAAGGGAGAAACGGATTGCAAATGGGGACGACCCTTCATATCCTTTATAACCTTTTGATAATCATCCATGAGAAGGGATCTTCTATCCATTATCCTTATATGGGCATGTGTCCCTAATATCTTGTCTCTTAAGACATCAGCAAATCCATTCATGACTCCTATGACAACAATCAAGGCCATAACCCCAACCAATACGCCCAAGATAGAAATCCATGTAATTAAAGATACAAAAAGCTGTTTTCTTTTTGATCTTAAATATCTTAATCCTATGTATATTTCAAAAGCCATAACCTTAATAACTTTTTAGTCCTTTAACTGAGGAAATAAGATGACATCTCTAATAGATGTAGAACCTGTCATTATCATTACAAGCCTATCAATACCAATACCTTCTCCTGCTGTTGGAGGCATGCCATACTCTAACGCTCTGATATAATCTTTATCTATAGAGATCATTCCATCTTCTCCGTCAGTTGATTTACGTAGTTGTTCTTTAAATCTCTGTTCCTGGTCTAAGGGATCGTTTAACTCGGTATAGGCATTTCCAATCTCTTTTCCCCCTATAAATATTTCAAACCTCTCTACTAACCCAGGATTATCCTCCTTCTTTTTAGCTAGTGGAGATATTTCAATGGGATAATCTGTAATAAAAGTCGGTTGGATTAATTTTGGTTCAACCACTCTCTCAAATATCTCATTTAAGAGCTTAGCATGGCCCTCTTTACCTGATTGAGGTATCTGTAAGTCATGAGCATATTTCTTTGATTCATTCTTATCCTCTATGATTTTTGGGTTTATACCACCAATTTTAATCATAGACTCTTTTAAGGTATATCTTCTCCAAGAACCAGATAAATCGATCTCTTCACCATTATAATTTATATGGGTCGTACCCAAAACTTCCTTGGCAATAAAGGCTATCATCTTCTCTGTAATATCCATAAGATCATTATAATCTGCATAAGCCATATAGAACTCTAGCATTGTAAATTCTGGGTTATGCTCTGAAGATATTCCCTCGTTTCTAAAGCTTTTATTAATCTCATAGACTCTTTCAAGTCCTCCAACAATTAGTCTTTTTAAGTAAAGTTCTGGAGCAATCCTCAAATAAAGGGTCATATTGAGTGTATTGTGATGTGTAACAAAGGGTTTTGCTGCTGCCCCACCTGGAATGGGTTGCATCATAGGTGTCTCAACCTCTAAAAATTTCATGCTATTAAGAAAATTTCTTATCTTTTCGATAATCCTGCTTCGGAGAACAAAAATCTTCTTAACTTCCTCATTAGCTATGAGATCAAGATACCTCTGACGATATCTGATTTCAATGTCTCTCAATCCATGCCATTTTTCAGGGAGAGGCCTTAATGATTTGCTAAGGAGTTTAAAATCCTTAACCCATAAGGTTAATTCTCCAGTCTTTGTTTTAAAGACCTTTCCACTTGTACCAATAAAGTCCCCTATATCAAATTTGAGAAAAAGTTCAAATAGGTTATTTTCAAACTCATCTTTTCTTAGATATAACTGAATCTTTCCTGTAAAATCTTTTATATGACAAAATATTACCTTACCATGTTTTCTTTTTGTTATTAAACGACCAGCAATAGTAAATACCTCAGAAACATCATTTAGCCTTTCGTTATCAAAATCAGAATATCTTTCTAAAATAGACTGAATAGAATGGTTTACCTTAAATCGATTAATATAGGGATTTATACCGGCATCCTTTATCTCTTTCAACTTTTCTCTTCTTTGAGAAAATAAATCCTTTACCTCATCCACGATAAGATCTCTACCTTTCTCGTATATACGATTGTTCTTAGGACTAATATTTCGTCAGTATAGCTAAGAGTATCATTTATCGTCAAGTAAAAAGGCTTTAAAGCCTATCTCCTTCTATTGTGAAATAAATACCCCTCTATGAATTGATTAATATCACCGTCTAAAACAGAATTAACATTTCCCACTTCAATATTTGTTCTGTGATCTTTAACTATGGTGTATGGATGGAGAATATATGATCTAATTTGGCTTCCCCACGCAATCTCTTTTTTCTCTTTATGTATCTCTTCCATTTTCTCCTTTTGTTTTTGTTTTTCTAACTCGTATAATCTTGACCGTAAGACCTTCATAGCCATCGCCTTATTTTTATGCTGTGATCTCTCATTTTGACACTGAACAACTATCTTGGTCGGTAAGTGAGTAATTCTAACAGCTGAATCGGTTACATTTACATGTTGTCCCCCTGCACCACTAGACCGATAGGTATCTATCTTCAAGTCTGATTCTTTTATTTGAACCTGAATATCATCCACAATCTCAGGAATAACAAATACTGAAACAAAAGAGGTGTGTCGCCTCCTCCCTGTATCAAAAGGAGAGATACGGATCAATCTATGGACTCCACTTTCACCTTTAAGATAACCATAAGCATATTCCCCTGAGATCAAACAAGTAACACTTTTTATCCCAGCTTCATCCCCAGGTTGATAATCGATGATATCTGTTCTAAATCCTTTGTTTTCCGCCCACCTAAGATACATTCTTAGTAACATTTCCGCCCAATCCTGTGACTCCGTTCCTCCGGCTCCAGGGTGTAAAGAGATAATTGCATTATTAATATCATGTTCCCCAGAAAGCACTATTTTATACTCTTCTTCTCTTATCTTTTTCTTAAAATTGTTTAAACCTTTTTGAATGGTTTCCAATAACGACTTGTCTTCAGACTCTTCTTGAGCAAGCTCTAATAATAATTCTTGTTCTTCTATCTCATCTTTCAGTGTCTGAAAAATGTTGATCAACTCATTTAATTGAGACCTTTCTTTAAGTATCTTTTGAGCCGCTTCATTATCTTCCCAAAACTCGTCTTTTAAAATCTCCTTCTCTATATCTTTTACTCTTTTCTCCTTGGAATCGAGGTCAAAGATAGCCTCTTATGGTATTAAATCTCTCTTTTAAATTTAAGAAATCTTTTTTTAACTCATTGAACATAATCTTATCCCTCAAATTAAATTCATAGATTTATAAACAACTTTTTTCTCTTTTTATATCTTAAAATCAATGTTTTTGAAAAAAAGGCTAAAGTAATAATGATGCAGAAATAGATAAATATATCACCATACTTTGAATAAAAAGTTAAATTTTCATCTCTAGGGATGATCTCTCCCTCTACCCATGTCCTTACAAATATCTCAGTATCTTTTACAATCTTACCTGTTGGTATGATAAACCCTGAAATTCCGGTATTAGCTGCCCTCACTATGAATACCCTGTTTTCAATAGCTCTAAAGACCGCTATTGCGATATGTTGATAAGGAGCAGCACTCTTTCCAAACCATGCATCATTTGTTATATTGACTAAAAATTGGGCTCCCTTCTTCACAAATTTCCTTGCATATTGAGGAAAGATGATTTCAAAACATATCAAAATACCAAATCTTTTTCCAGACACATCCATTATACTGTAATCTTCCCCACTATAAAAATCACCTATAATACCCTCTACTATTTTATTAATAAAAGGAAAGAGACTTTTTAAGGGAACATACTCACCAAAAGGAACTAAATGAATCTTATCATACTTACCTAACACTCTTTCATCAGAACTTACAAGATAGGCTCTATTATATAATCTAATTTGATTCTTAATATATTTATAAGCAGGGCTACCAAATAATATAGGACTTTGTGAATCCTTTGCTAAAGATAGGATTTCTGAAGAAAATTGCTTTTCAGACTGAAAGTAAAAAGGAACAGCGGTTTCAGGCCATACAATGAAATCTGGTCTATTTTTTGATGCATCTAACGTCAATTTTTTATAAATATCAATGGTCTCTCTGACATATTTAGAATCCCATTTTCTATCCTGTTCAATATTTCCTTGAATTAGAGATACCTTGAGTCGATCTACATCCATCTTCTCCAATTTAGAGTAACCATCTATTTTTAAGTAACCATAAATAATCGAAAGAGAAAAACTTAAAATCAAAACTAAAACTATTTTTGTATTAGAAGGAATGTACCTCCTATCATTCGATATAAGAACACTTCTTTTTTGGAGGTTTACTATAAAAAGAAAAAACAAAGAATTCACTAAAACAATAAAGAAGGATATTCCATATATTCCAGTGATATCGGAAAACTGAATAATTTTTAAATTTTGAAATTGTGAATATCCAAGGCTTGCCCACGGAAACCCAGTAAAGATGTGAGACCTAAGATATTCCAAGAATGTCCAAAGAAAAGGTGCTATAATCCATTTTTTATATTCCTCCTCTTCATTCAGATAACCCAAAAAAAACCCAAATAAAGCTATATAAAAACTGAGATAAATTACTAAAATCAAAAGGATGAGATAGCTGAAAAAAATAGAGAGGTCCCCGTAATTAACCATTGTATTAACAACCCAGTATAGAACCCCTGAAAAATATATCAAACCTGTAACCCAAGCTAATCCTAAAGATTGAAGAGGGCCTTTATCTCTTAGTGCTGTAAAAAGAGGAACAAGGGCAACCCAAGATAAGAATCCCAAATTAAATTTAGGGAAAGTTGATATAAGAAGTAAACCTGAAATTATTGAATATATAATCTCTTTTTTTCTCATAATGAAGGACTTTTCTATACAAAATAATATTAGTAATAAACAATTCTATTTTTTTAGGTACAACTCATTATCTCCGAAAAATTTCCATAGATATTTGGCGTTTGACCGATGCAGAATGAAAGCGTATAGAGATCAATGTGTGGCAGTACTTTGACTTTTTTTATTACATAAAAGATATCTATCCCAAACTTGCTGATAACGTGTTGAAAATGGTGATGGGAAACCGTAATAAACTTGATACGGAGAAGGTCTCCTAGGTCTTTTCAATAATCTTAGATTTGTTACATCTAATGGTCTATTTCCTTTGATTAAATTACATTTTTGACAGGCTACAACAACATTCTCCCAGTTTGTTCTTCCTCCTTTGGATTTTGGTATAATATGGTCTATGGTTAAATTAGCATGATTTTTACCACAATATTGACATTTGTACTGATCTCTCTTAAAAACATTTTTTTTGCTAAAAGGAATTTCTTTTTTATAAGGCCTTTTGATAAATCTTATTAATCTTATAACAATGGGAAGCCTTATAGAAATCGAGGGGGATCGAACCATTCTGCCATCATATTCTATGTTTTCTGCCTTTCCTGATAATATAAGGACAACAGCCCTTTTTGCATCACAAAAATGTAATGGCTCAAAGGTTTGATTTAATACTAATACTTTCAATAAATCCATAGAGATCTCTTTATATATACAAAAATTTTAGTAATTATATTGATTAGACATAATCCTGTCAACTTCAAGTTTGACTTTATAATCCTTATTGATATATCATAGTAGCCATCTAAATATTTAATATATTTGTTTAAAAAATATAAACATCAAAACCATGAAACAAAAAACCATATTTTTTATATTATTAATCATATCTATCATCTTAGGCTCTTCTTTTGGGGCTTTTATGGGATATCTTCGCGATCTTCCTCAGATAAAGCTATTAGAAGAGTATCAACCAAAGACAATTACAAAGGTTTATTCAAATAATGATGAATTAATAGCCGAATTTTTTCAAGAAAACAGGGTGTTGATACCTCTTACAAAGATTCCCAAGCTTCTTAAAGACGCCTTATTAGCTGCGGAAGATTCTCGTTTTTATAACCATTATGGAATCGACTTTAAAGGAATTATCAGAGCTATCTGGTCTAACATAAGAGCAGGAAAGATTGTAGAAGGTGGAAGCACTCTAACCCAACAGCTATCAAAGGTTCTATTTCTTACTCCAGAAAAGACCATTTCAAGAAAGTTAAAGGAGGCTGTTTTAGCTTTGCAAATAGAAAGAAAATATTCCAAAGACAAAATTCTTGAGATGTATCTTAACCAAATATATCTTGGGAGTGGTTCCTATGGCGTAGAAGCAGCTTCCCAAACTTACTTTGGAAAAAGTGTTATAGATCTTGATCTCCCTGAAGCAGCACTCATCGCTGGTTTACCAAAGGCCCCCTCCTTGTATTCTCCTTTTAATAATATAGATAAGTCAAAAAGGCGAAGAGATCATGTGTTAAGAAGGTTGGCTGCATTAGGACACATATCTAAAGGAGAACTTGAATATGCTCTCTCCACCCCTATCAAATTGTCTCATACAAAAAGGAGAATAAACAGATTCCCATATTTTATAGAATACATTCGTCAAAACTTAGAAAAAAAGTATGGGAATGCTGCTATTTACAAAGGTGGGCTTAATGTCTATACCACCCTTGATATTGAAATGCAAGAGTATGCTCAAAAAGATCTTAGAGAAGGCTTAAGAAAATTAGATAAAAGAAGGGGATTTAGGCCTATTATTAGAGAAAGAGATACAACCCTAGATCATACTCAAAAAATATCTTCTGTATATAATGTAGGCAGTATAATTTCTGGAAAGATTGTTAAAATAGAGTCCAATTCTATTTTTTTAAAAATAGATGATTTGAAAGGGAGGATTCTCTTAAAGAATATGGATTGGGCTAAAATCAAAAATCCCTTTACTCATTTTAAGATTGGGGACGTAATTGAGGCTAGGATTCTTAATATCTATGATAGAGGAAGCATAAAATACGAGATGGCTTTAGAACAAGAACCAGAGGTAGAAGGTTCTATCGTGGCTATTCAACCAGAAACCGGGGCGATAAAGGCCATGGTTGGAGGATATGATTTTTATAAAAGCCAATTCAATAGAGTAACACAGGCAAAGAGGCAACCAGGTTCTTCCTTTAAACCTTTTATATATGCAGCTGCTATTGACAATGGCTACACTGCCGCTGACATTATTATTGATTCACCTATTATTTATAAAGACCCCTCAAAAAATGAAAACTGGAAACCCAAAAACTTTTCGAATAAATTTTACGGCCCTATTACCATAAGAAACGCCTTAGAAAACTCTAGGAATGTCGCTACGATAAGGTTATTAGATAAAATAGGAGTAAATACTGTAATCGATTATACCCATAGAATGGGTATTAAGAGTGACTTACATCCCTATCTTTCACTTGGTTTAGGATCTTTTGAGGTAACGCCTTTAGAATTAACTTCAGCCTTTGGGATATTTGCCAACAAAGGTATAAGGGTCGAACCTTATTCAATCCTTTATGTAACAGACATTGAAGGAAAACTTCTAGAAGAAAATCATCCTGTAGTCTCTGATGTGTTAAGCCCAGATACCTCGTTTATAATCACAAATCTCCTAAAGGGAGTTGTAGAACGTGGAACAGGTTGGCGGGCAAAATCTTTAAGAAGACCTGTTGCTGGAAAAACTGGCACTACAAATGATTTTAGAGATGCTTGGTTTATTGGATATGTACCTCATTTAGTAACTGGTGTATGGGTTGGATTGGATGACAACAGTTCTCTTGGGGAAGATGAAACAGGTTCTCGGGCTGCAAGCCCTATTTGGGTTAATTTTATGAATAATGTACTTAGGGACTGGCCTATTGAAGATTTTAATTTACCTGAAAATATTACCTTGGTCAAAATAGATGCAAAAACAGGCCTTTTGCCTTCTGAGAACTGCGGAAAAGATCTCATATTAGAATCGTTTGTCAAAGGTACTGAACCTACTGAATCTTGCACTAAGAGTATCATAAAAAAACTGATCTCTCGTTTTTAAAATTTCTTAAAAGGGAATTAATAGATTTTTAGGATTTGACTTGATGAAGGATTAATCGGTATTATTTTTCAATTAATGCTTCTACGAACTCTTCAGAATGAAACGTCTTTAAATCATCCAAGCCTTCACCTATTCCAATATATCTAACAGGTTTCTTGAATTCATTTATAATACTAACTAATATCCCCCCTTTTGCGGTTCCATCTAATTTAGTTAAGGCTAGCCCTGTTACATCCAACGCCTCATTAAATATCTTTACTTGAGATATCGCATTCTGCCCTGTTGTTGCATCTAAAACCAATAAAACTTCATGGGGAGCTCCTGGTAATCCTTTCTCCATAACCCTCTTCATTTTTTTAAGCTCCTCTATCAAATTAACCTTGGTATGAAGCCTCCCTGCCGTATCAGCTAAAAGAATATTATAACCCCTTGCCTTGCATGCTTGTATTGCATCAAAAATAACAGCTGAAGAATCTCCCCCTATCTGATGTCTTATACACTCAATACCTACTCTATTTCCCCAGATTTCTAACTGCTCTATAGCAGCTGCCCTAAAAGTATCCCCAGCTGCCAAAAGCACCTTTTTCCTATCTTTTTTAAACATATTGGCCATTTTGGCTATAGTTGTAGTCTTACCTACGCCATTCACGCCAATAACCATAATCACAAAAGGAGAAGTATTTATTTCTAATTTCTCCTCACCCTGTTGAAGAATTTTTAAGATAATCTCTTTTAAAGACGAGTAAAGAGCATCGTAACTTTTTATTAACCCTCTATCTGCCCTCACCTCTAAATTCCCTATAATCTCTGTAGTACCTTTCATTCCTAAATCAGCCAGTATAAGGACCTCTTCTAATTCATCAAATAATTCTTTATCAATCTTAACTCTTTTTGAAAGTAATCCCTCAATTTTATTAGTCAGAAATTCTCGGCTCTTATCAAGACCTTTTTTTGTGGAGGTAAATAAATTTCTCTTTTGTCTCATATCTTTTTCCATACCCACTCAAAACAATAAATCTCTTCTTTGTAGTTTAAAGAAGAGATTTATAATAATTAAAAAATTTCAATTAGTTTTTACTATTTAATTGCAAAGAAACAACCTTTGAAATCCCTCTTTCTTCCATAGTAATCCCATACAGAATATCAGAAAAGGACATTGTTCGTTTATTATGGGTGATGATGATAAACTGGGTTTTTTTGGACAATTCTCTCAGAATATTAGCAAACTTTTCTATATTTGCCTCATCAAGGGGAGCATCTACTTCATCTAAAAGACAGAAAGGTGCTGGTCTTACTAAAAATACAGAGAAGAGTAAAGCAATAGCTGTTAATGCCTTTTCTCCAACTGATAGTAAAGTGATGTTCTGGAGTTTTTTACCTGCTGGTTGTATCATTATATCTAACCCTGTCTCAAGTAAATTTCCCTCATCTGAAAGAACCAATTCTCCTTTGCCTCCCTCAAATAATCTCGAGACTATATCTTGAAAACTCGAATTAACAGCATCAAAGGTCTTCTTGAACATATTTTTTGTTGTTCTGTTTATCCGATCGATAACCTTATGAAGGGATTCAATAGATTTGGTAAGGTCCTCTTTCTGTTCGTTTAAAAAATTGTACCTTGTTTCAAGATTTTTATATTCTTCAAGAGCAGTGAGATTTACATCTCCAAGCCTTGATAATTTATCTTTTAATTCACCCATCTCCCTTTCTTTATCTTCTAATAAAAGATTAGTTCCTTCCTCTCTTTCTAATATATCTTCTATCTTAAAACCATAATCTTGAGTTACCCTTTCTTCGATGCTTTTCATCTTGGTAAGCAACTCAGTCTTCTTTATATCTACTTCATTGATTTGATTTTTTAATTCACTTATATCTCTTCTGAGCTTCTTTGCTTCTTCCTCTAGTGCTTCTAAATTCTTCTTTTTTTCATAAAGGGCTCTCTCTTTGTCTTTAACATTTTCATCAATCACTTTGTTATTACCAAATAGTTTTTTTAAAGATAACTCCATTTCATTTATTGACTCAGCATATTCTTTCTCTTTATCCCTTCCTTTATTAAGAATGTTCTTTAAATCCTCCATTCTGGCCTTTATGTCTTCTTTCTTTTCAATGATCTGCTGGATCTTCAGGTTACTATTTTCCTTTTTTCCCCTTAAAGATGTTAGGGAAATTGCAAGCTCGGTCAACTCGCCTTTTTGTGTTTCTCGATCATTATTCAAAAGAGCAATGGATTTCTGAAATCTGTTAATTTCTTTTTCACTCTCTTCTTTTTTTTCTGATAAAGAAACTACATCATTCTCAACATCCTTAATTTTTTTATCCGTTTTTTCCTTTTCTTCACTCAATTGACCTTTTTCAAAATCGAATAAATCAATTCTCTCCTTTATTCTTAAGTATTCTTCTTCCAAATGCTGAAGGTCTTTTTCTAACTCAAGAGATTCTTTTTCTAAATTTTTCTGAGCAATATCCAATTCTTCTAATTCTTTCTTGAACTTATTGATAACATCAAAAATCTCATCTTTCAATCCTCTGGTCTTTTCTAACTGATTATTTAATCGATCAATCTCTAATTTTAAATCCCCAATAATCTTTCTCTTCCTCAACAATTGAAGGTTAGCATTATTTTTAAAATTACCTCCAATGACTACGCCAGAAGGTTCCAAGACATCTCCATCTAATGTAACCAATGTATTATCAAATTTTTCTTCTATCCATAATTCCAAGGCAATAGAAAAATTCTCAACAATAATCACATCTCCTAAAAGAAATTCCAAAACATCTTTAAATTCATCTTTATATTTTATAAGATCTACGGCCTTATTTATAACCCCCTTCTCACCATTGAAATCAATATTCTTTTTGCTATTAAGGCTTTTTGGTTTAAGAGGAATAAATGTCCCTCTTCCTCCCCCATTGGATTTAAGACATTGAACCGCTTCCTTGATATCATCGTGGTTCTCCACAACGAGACTTTGTAATCTTTCACCCAATACCGCGCTTAAAGCAACCTCATATTCAGAAGAGGTTTCTAACAAGTCAGCTACCACGCCGTGAATCCTTTGATTCTTAGAAGATTGATACTGATGCTTCATAAGATAACGCACTCCTTGCTGGTAACCTTCTAGATTGGCCTCAAACTCTTCAAGAGACTTAAGACGGGAAGCCTTGCTGGTAAGACTAGTTTGAATTTCTCTGATTTTATCCTCAACAGAATTATCTTTTAACTGTGTCTCCTCAAGTCTTTTTTCTGCTATTTCTTTATTTCTTTTTATTTTTTCTAGATTTTGTTTAAGGAGAAAACTTTCTTTCTTTCCGCCTTCCAACCTCTCTTCATAATCTCTATATCTTGATAAATCTGCTTCTAACTCTCCTTCTAACTTCTCTTCTCTATATTGTAAATTTTCTAATCGATTTTTTAATATATCCAATTGATTTTTCTCTTGGGAAATCTGACTCATCAAATCAACATGGATAACCTTTTTTTGATCTAAAGAATTTTGTTCGAGATTAATCTTCTCCTCTAATTTTTCTAATTGACTCTTCCTTTTTAAATAAAGTCCCTCTTTATCACTTATCTCTTTTGAAAAATCTTCTTCTTCTTTCTTGTAGCATATTATCTCTTTATCAATTTCATCTGATTTATCTTTTAAAAAAACAGTCTCTTTTTCAGCCCTCTCTCTTTCTTCTTTAATATTTTTAATCTGACTATTATAAAGTTCAATCCGATTTTCAAGTTTATCTATATTACCAGCTAAATCGAAGGCCTCTCTTCTCACAAGAGATAAATCCTTTTCATCTTTCACAATGTTTAATTTTAAATCTTCTATCCTATTCTCAAGAGTAGAATTTTTTGAGCTCACTTCTACTTCTTGAGTATCTATTCTCCTGAACTCTTCATTGAGGATTTCCAACTCTTTGTTAAGATGAGAATATCTATTAGAAAATATTGATAACTCTAATTCCTGTATCCTTTTCTGATATCCTTTATATCTCTCTGCTTTTCTTGCTTGTCTTTTTAAAGAGTTAATCTGTCGGCGAATTTCAGAAATAATATCTTCAAGTCTCAAAAGGTTTTGATTGGAATGCTCTAGCTTCCTTAAGGCTATATTTTTTTTATGTTTGTATTTAATAATCCCTGCTGCTTCTTCTATAATCAAACGTCTATCTTCTGGTTTGGAATTGATAATGGCTCCAATTTGCCCCTGTTCGATAAGGGAAAAGGTTTGAGTGCTCACACCTGTATCTAAAAAAAGTTCAACAATGTCTCTTAATCTACATGGAATTTTATTAATAAAAAATTCGCTTTCACCATCTCTAAAAAGACGTCTCGTAACCTTAATCTCATCAAAATTTCCCCAATCAGAAGATAATTCTCCTCTCAAATCTCCCATCGTTAGGGATACTTCAGCCATTCCAAGAGGTTTTCTCGTTTGAGTCCCATTAAAGATAAGGTCTTCCATCTTTTTTCCCCTGAGGAGCTTTGGGCTCTGCTCTCCTAAAACCCATCTTATCGCATCGTAAATATTGCTTTTACCGCACCCATTTGGACCAACAATTGATGTTACACCCTTGCTAAAATCCAAGTTGGTCTCATCGATAAAGGATTTAAAACCCTTCATTTGTAATGATTTGAAGTACACTTTCTTCTCTGATTTAAATTATTAGAATAAATTCATTCTAAAATTACCTTTTTATCTACCACTTTACAATATAAATGTAAAGAAAAAAATACAATAAATTGTATAAAAATTTTTTTGGACCACAATATATTGTGGAAACTTTCTCATTGATTTTTTTTAAAATGACATCTATAATTTCAGAAATTTTTAAATTGTCTAGTTAAAGGTATCTCAAACATGACCACATTAGGAGAAAGAATAGGTAGTTTTTTAAGCAAAAAAAGAGATAGGCTGGCAAACCTGCTTCTGAAAAAAAAATTGACTCCTAATATGCTAACACTTATGGGTTTGACCATTAATCTATTTGCTGCAATTGGCCTTGCTATTGGATTTCACAGGACAGCTGGTGTGGTAATGATTTTTGCTAACAGCTTTGACGTATTAGATGGGGCTTTGGCCAGGGTTTCAAATAAGATAACGCGGTTTGGGGACTTTTTTGACTCTACTATAGATAGATATTCTGATCTCACACTCTATTCTGGCCTTATTGTCTTTTATTTCCTTAAGCAAGATATCATCTATATAATCCTTGTCTGTATCGTATCAATAGGTTCTGTTTCAACGAGTTATGTTCGGGCAAAGGGACAAAATGTTATTCCGATAAAATGTGATGTGGGTTTTATGGAAAGGCCAGAACGCATTGTTACATTAATTATCGCTGCCCTTTTTAACCATATACATATAGCCATTTGGATTCTTGCAATCCTAACACACTTAACAGTAATCCATAGGATTTTATATGTAAAAAAGGCTCTTGAGAATCCTGCTCACTTAGAGAGTGGTGAATTTAAGGTACCCAATATCTATGAAGGAAAGAGTTCTTTTAAGACATCATTGCTGAAGATACTCTTTTTAGATTATGAAAGAATGACCTGGCAGTATGACCTTATATGTGGAATCATTATATTCATTCTTATCTTTCCACCTTTTTAAGCTTCATCAGAAAAAATGTCATCATTTTTTCAGATAATTTCTTTATAGTATAAATTGTATTAATAAATCATAAAATTTTTAAAAAATCTATTTCTTCTTTTTCTTTGTTACTTTTTTCTTCTTTTTTGCCTTTAATCCAATTTTCTCATATATCAAGTCCATATTAACTGACCGTTCAAAGAGCTCAGCCCCTCTTAAAACCTTTTCATCTTCTCTTATCCTTGCTTTCCCGATAACACTCGCAAGTCTCTCTACGATTGTCAAGGTATCATCTTTAACAATAATTATGGGAACACCAACCTCTTTAGCCCTCATAAGGATTATGTCATTAGGATACATTCCTCCTGTCAGTATGAGGCATTTTGTAGCTGTCTCAAGGGCAGCTAGCTGGATATCAGGCCTATCTCCACCAACGATTACTGCTTTATTCTGTTGTACCTTAAAATGCTCCATAGCCTTTTCTACATTCATTGCACCAATAAAAAATCTCTCCACAAGCTCATTTATTTTATCTTCAGAGCAGATTACTTCTCCATTGATTGTTTTACAGAGTTGTTTAACACTAATAGCATTCAAAAGTCTATCCTGAGGAATAACACCCAAAACATCCACACCCTTTTTACGTAAAAAAGGGGTAATCTTTGTTCTTACGTATCCAAGACTAGCTGGGGAAACATAGTTTAATATTACACCGATCAAACGATCTCTTAATGACTCTTTAATACCTAAAATACAATCAACACATACCTCAGGATCATATTTATCTACCAGAATTACTTTTCCATCTAATCTCTTTATTAAATCTAACATGGAGATCCCTAAAGAAATTCCTGTATAAAGATCTCCTCCTGTTCCCATTAAAACGAGCTTTTTATTCTTCGATAATTTTTTATGGGCATCTATAATTTTGTTCTGAAGATCCTTTAATTCTCCTCTATAGGCCCTCATTGTCAAATCATGGGTCATGACCACAGGGGTCATCAGCTCAAAGGGATCATCGATACCAACAGCATCCCTGAAAAAGACTGTATCCTCATCAGATATAATATCCCCCTTTTTTATAGGAATGGTGCCGATTGGCTTCATCGTACTAAAATTAATCTTATCCTTTTTAAATCTTAAACCGAGACCCAAAGCCACCAGACTCTTGCCTGAATATGGAGTTGTAGAAACTATAAATAAGGTTATCATTATTACTCCTCCTTAATTGTAAATCTCACATCTATTGCAATAGCTCCTTCATCCTTTGATTTAACCAGCAAAGGATTAATATCCCCTTCGATGATTTCAGAAAAATCAATAACAAGTTGAGAGAGCCTTAGAAGGGAATTTTTAATGGCATCTATATCTGCCGCCTTTTCTCCCCTGACACCTTTTAAAAGAGGAAAAGAATTAATCTCAGTAATCATAGCCCTAGCATCATGTTCACAAATAGGGGCAATTCTGAAGGATACATCTTTTAAGACCTCTACATAAATACCCCCTAACCCAAACATAATCATTGGTCCAAACTGGGGGTCTCTTGTAACCCCTAAGATAACCTCTTTCCCTCCTCTTGCCATCTCCTGAACAAAAATGCCATTTATATGGGATCCTGGCATGAAACGTTTAGAGTTGATCATAATCTGTTGAAAGGCATCCCTAACCTCTTTATCGTTCTGCAGCCCGACCTTTACCCCCCCCACATCAGATTTATGAAGAATATCAGGTGAAGAGACCTTTAAGACCACAGGATATCCTATCTTATTAGCAATCGATACTGCATCTTCAGAGGTCTCAGCAAGGACGCTCTTAGGTAAAGAGAATCCATAGGCAGAGATTATTTCCCTAGCTTCAGACTCTCCAATGTCAAAGTTACCTATCTTTCTGACACTATCAAAAACATCTTTTACCTTCTTTTTATTGACCTTGAAGCGCTTTGGTCTAAGGGATGGCCTTTTTATATCCTGTTCATATTTTACCATAGCCTCAAAGGCCCTTATCGCATGCTCTGGAAAAGAATAGTTAGGAACTCTCTTTTCGTTCAGGATCTCTATTCCCTTTTTAACAGCGTTCTCTCCTAAAAAGGAAGCGAGGATCGGCTTATTGCTCCTTAAGGACAGATCTCCAATAATTCTTGCTATGTCCTCTACATCTGTCATTTCCTGAGGGGTCAAGAGCACCAATATGCCATCAACCCCTTTATCCTCGATCACTGTTTCTATAGCGTTCTTATATCTATCAGCCCTTGCATCTCCAATCACATCCACTGGATTGTAAAGAGCAGCAACAGGAGGGAGGGATTCTCTTAATTTATCAACAGTCTTTTTACTCAATTTGGCCATTTTTAAAGTAGATTTTTCACAGGCATCCGCTGCCATAATACCTGGCCCACCAGCATTTGTAATGATAGTTAAATGAGGTCCCTTAGGTATAGGTTGATATGAAAAAGCAAGGGCAAAATCAAAAAGGTCTTCAACGCTCTCAGCTTTTATGATATTTGCCTGTTTAAATGCAGCATCAAATGCCTTTTGTGAACCAGCGAGGGTACCTGTGTGAGAAGAGGCAGCTTTCGCTCCTGAAGCAGTACTGCCTGCCTTGAGAATTACAAGAGGTTTCTTTTGAGAAACCTCTTTTGCCTTTTGCATAAATTTCACACCATCAGTCACTCCTTCAATATACCCCAGGATAACATCACTATCCGCATCATCCTTCAGCATCTCCAACATATCGATCTCAGTAACATCTGCCTTATTCCCAATACTAATAAACTTTGAAAATCCTATCTTTTCTCCCATAGCCCAATCCAATACTGCAGTACACAATGCCCCTGACTGAGAAAAAAAGGCAATATTCCCAGCAGGTGGGACACCAGCAGAAAAAGAGGCATTGAGTCTTGAGTGGGTATCGATGATACCAAGACAATTGGGACCAATAAATCTAATCCCCAATTCCTTAGCCTTCTTAACAAGGTCATCCTCTAGCTTTGCTCCCTCTATTCCTGTCTCTTTGAAACCAGCAGATATAACCACTATTGTCTGAATAGCCTTCTTCCCACAATCTTCAAATACAGGGAGTATAAACTGAGAAGGAATGATGATAATTGCCAGATCGATTCCATCAGGGGCTTCCAATAAAGATCGATAAGACTTAAGACCTTGGACTGTTTCAGACTTGGGGTTTATAGGATAAATATTTCTTGGATGTTTATACTCTATCAGATTTTTTAGGACGGAATAACCGACTTTTCCTTCTGAATCTGATGCTCCAACAACGGCGACAGCTCTAGGATTAAAAAATTTATTCCATACCATTTTTTATCCTATTTTTGAATATTCGTCCTTCATCGCTTCTAAAACAACATATAAGAAAACCGGACATTTTGATTTTCAAAACTTATATTGGCTCAAACTTATAATCCTTACTTCTAATAATCATTACTGGGCATGGCGCTAATCTTAAAACCTTTTCCGCAACGCTTCCTAACAGAACATGACTGAGGCCAGAACGTCCATGCGTACCCATAACAATTAAATCTGCATTAAGACTCTTAGCTTTATTAACTATCTCGAGAAAAGGCTGTCCCGATGTCATTTCTGTTGATAAATTATACTTCTCATAATACTCTTCAGGAATCAAGCTCCTCAATTCCCTTTCCACTTCTTCCTCTTGCTGTTTCCTGATCTTCTGCAAAAAACCTGATTCGTAGTTTATTTCTGACAAGTCCATTTTTGGTTCTCTTAAAACATGAAAAACGACTATCTTTGCATTAAATTTTTCAGCTATTGAGATAGCATGATCCAAAATATTTTTAGAATCCTTGTTAACAGTTAGGGGTACTAAAATATTTTCTATATTCTCCATGTTTGACTAATCCCTTATAAAAAGATTAACAAACAGCTTTTTAAATTTTACACAAAATGATAGGAAAAAGAAATAAAAATACACTCTCAAAACCTATCTCTTTTTCTCAAGTCTGGGCATTCAAGATCTATATCCTTTTTATAAAAATTTCATTAGCAATATTTGAATCCAAAGCTAAAGTTGTTTCACCAATCTCAACCACGATGGAAGGGTACTTTTGGTGGAGTTTAACAACACTTCCAGGAACCAGTCCCATTATAGTCAAATGGTCTAACCTTGAGTGATATTTTGATGTTAAAAAGATAACCTTGGCTTTTTCTCCAATATTCAATTCTTTAAGGGGGATAACCAATGGTTTGAGCGATCTCTCTGTTTTTTTGCAACAAGGCCCAGGAGGAATAGGTTTTCCATGGGGACAAACAGGAGGATGGCCTAAAAATTTACAGATATTTTCTGTTACTTCAGGATCTAAGATATGTTCAAAACGACAGGCAGTACTTTCTATCTTTTCTTCTCTTATATTAGTCAGAACTAAAGAAAAAAGGCTTTCGGCAAGGCGGTGTCTCCTCACCACTACTCTTGCCTTCTCTTCTCCTTTTTGGGTAAAATCTATTTTATTTTTATTTATATTTATATAAAGCTGGTCCTTAATCTTTTCAAAGATTTCATTAAAATCAGTCCCCTCCCAGCTTTTCTTTAAATCTTCTATGGAAAATTTTCTCTCTTCTCTTAACATCCATATTGTTTCTAAGATTTCTTCAATTCTCTCTTCATTAATCATCTCTTTATCCTTTTCTTTTGAATAATTTTTTAACAAAATCTACAATTTTCGACTCTTCTGCAAACTTGTAATGACAATTTGGACAGCCGATTAAATTACAGTCGCATTTTATCAAGCACTCAGTAAAACACTTAATATCCTCTAACTTAAAATTATATCCACATAAAGGGCAGGTTAAACTCTCTTTCTCTTTTGAGACCTTGTTGTTTAAATCTCTCATAAAGAAATTCCTAATCTAATAAGGATAAAATTTAAAATTCCCCCTACCAAAAAGGCAAAGGGAAAGATAAATGATATTATGCCTAAAGATATCTTAAAGCCTCTCTCCTTAACGATCATAAAATAATTTGCTATGCACGGAACAAAGAGAGTCAATGTAACTAGACCAACCACCATCTGAATAGGATTTAATGCTCCTGTCTTGACCATAAAAAACAAACCAGCCGCACCATAATCCCTCCTCAAAAAACCAATAATAAAGGCCTCCGTTGCCTTAGCAGGAAGGCCTAAAAAACCCACAACGACAGGAGAAGCGATGAATTCAATTAATCTTAGTATACCTGATTTATCAAATATGAAGAGGACAATAGTTCCCAAGATAAATAGGGGCACAGCCTCCTTTAAATACCACTCTATCCTAGCCATGGTCTTGATAAAGATATTCGAGAGCTGAGGCTTTCTGATCGGAGGAAGTTCTAGAATAAAGTCAGAACCTTTTCCAGGAATAACAATAGAGGCTAAAAAACCTACTCCGAATAAGACAAGAATTACTGCACCGCCCCATATCAAAACTGCCTTAAAAGATAAAATACCGAGAATACCCAATATCACCCCTAACTGGGCAGAGCAAGGAACCCCAAGGGCCAAAAGCAAAGTTACCAATACCTTTTCTTTTTTAGATCCCAGAATCCTGGTTGTCATTGTTGCCATTGTTGCACAACCAAGACCAAGCACCATAGGAAGAATCGCCTTACCATTGAGACCCATCATTTTGAATATCTTATTAACCATTACTGCTAACCTAGGGAGGTATCCTGTATCCTCCAGAATACTAAACGCAATAAAAAATGTAGTTACGATGGGTAAAATTAAAGCAATGGCATAAGTAAGAGCTACAGTAATAATCCCATATTCACCAATAAGAAATTCCTGAATAATCTTTACGGGAAACAGGAATTCAATTATCTTTTTTGTCCATGGATTTATATATTGGCCAAAAATGGTCTCTTCTAAAAAATCTACACTAATCTGGGCACCAAAGTTTCCTACGAATTGATAAGTCAGATAGAGAACTCCAAAGAGGGTTATTAGTCCCCATAATGGGTGCATGGTAATCACATCAAAAAAGTCAGAAAGCCTGCTTCGAGTTGCTTTCTCTTTAGTGCTTGTTGCTCCAACAATCTCATCCACCTTCTGTAATCTTTTACGGTTTATAACAGTCCGTAAAGGCTCAGTAAAATAGGTTTGTGTTTCTGTTACAATAGAATTTATTTCGCTTTTCTTCTCTTGAGAAAAGGTCTTTCCCATCCATTCCTTAAGGCTCTCGTCCCCAGATAATATCATCAGGGAAAGAAATCTCTTAGAGAAATTCGAAGAAGGAATGAGATGAGATAATAACTTTATAGCCTTTTCTATATGATCACTGTACCGAAATAATGAATTTGATTTCTTAGGATGATGAAGGCACCCTTTTAACCTATCAATTCCCTTTCTTTGTATGGCTATGGTAGGTACCACATCAACTCCCAAAATTTCAGCAAGTTTTTTATCATCAATAGAAAATCCCCGGCTTTTAGCCTCATCCAGCATATTAAGGGCCAAAACATAGGGAAGCCCAGCTTCTGAAAGCTGGGTACTGATTAATAGGGCTCTTTTCAAATTCTTTGAATCTGCCACCTGGACAATCACACCATCTTTTTCATCCATGAGAATATCCCTGGTAACCTTCTCATCTTCTGAGAGAGGAATCAGATAATTAATACCAGGGGTATCGATAACGAGATGTTTCCTTTTATTGAAGGATGAAAATCCGTGGGTTACTTCTACCGTCGTCCCAGGATAATTTGAAACAGTAACATATCGACCCGTAAGAAGACCAAATATGACACTTTTCCCTACATTTGGGTTTCCAACTAGTATTATTTTATTAATATTACCAGAAAACTCTCTCTTTCTTCCGCTCATAAAAATCTAAGTCTCTTTACTTATAAAAAATATTTCAGGACTTTTTTCTGCAGTCTTTACAAAGACCGTACAACTCTAATTTATGACTGAGGACCTCAAATTTCTTTTCTCTGCTTATCTTATCCTGAAGCTTTTCAATCATCGAATTGGTAAATTCCATTATCTTCCCACACTCTCTGCAAATCAGATGATCATGATGGATATGATCCATCATATGTTCATATCTTGTCTGGCCGTCACCAAAATGGAGCTCTTGAGCCAAACCGCACTCCTTTAAAAGATTCATCGTGCGATAAACCGTTGCTATGCCGATCTGAGGATCTTTTTTAATTACTACTCGATAAAGCTCTTCGGCACTAATATGTTTCTCTATAGAAAGAAAGGTCTTTAAAATAGTTTCTCGCTGTTTGGTTAGTTTCAAATTCTTTTCTGCGATATACTCCCTTAATAACTCTTTTTCTTTCTCCATAAATCACTCCTCAAAACGATTTTGATACTCATTATCAATATACTCTACAGACAAAATGTTGTCAAGAAAATTTAAAGAGAAAAGGGGAAAGACTTAAACGATCGCAGAAAGAATGGTGTAGCCTGCTTTTTCAAGGTCTTTTTTTATAGGCTCAGGATCCAATGTGCCCAATCTGAATACATTTATCCTTTTATTTTTTTCATCATGGGAGGTTGTAACAACACTTATGATATTTACTTTATGCTTTTTAATTATCTTTGTTACCTCAGCTAATTGACCTGGTCTATCCTCAAGTTCTATTTCAATACGGCTACTCTCCTGTCCCATACCCATGACTTCTAAGAAAATTCCAAAAATATCTGTTTCAGTTATAATACCGACCAGTTTATCATTCTCCAAGACCGGAAGGCCACCTATCTTTTTATCCCTCATAATCTGAGCCGCCTCTTCTATTGTAGCCTGAGGAGAAATAGTGATGACATCCTTTGTCATCAACTCTTTAACCTTAATCCTATCAAGAAGATAATGAACCTCCCAAAGATTTAATGAGGTGGCAGGTGATGCCATAGCTGAACGGAGGTCCCTGTCAGAAATAATACCTACGAGTTTACTACCTTTCATTACAGGCATACGTCTAATCTTATGTTTTTTTAGCATATCGATTGCTTCTATCATAGAGGCATCTTTATCGACCGTTATTAAATTCCTCGTCATTCTCTTACCGACAAACACAAAAACACCCCCTATTCGTTAATCAGTCAACTAATAATATTATAACTCTCCTTCTATTTTTATACAACAGAAAAAACTTGTTTTTTTATCTTCTAAACACCTTTCCTTAAATTTTTTATTAAAATTGCGAAATTTATCTTTTGAAGCAAGAAAATTTTATAGAAAAGATGTTTTTAGAAATTAAGGAGATAATACTTGACAAATATAGTCAGTTATGTAATTTTATAAAAGAGGTAATGGTTTCCTCTGCCCTCTTAACCCTCCTTTCTTTACCTTCCAGATGGAAGAGGAGGCCAATGCCTTCTATCAGTTTAAGTTGTTTTAAATTCCTCATATATATTTTTTCTTCCAGCTTTTTCAGTAAAGCAAAATTCTATAAATTCGTCTATAAGTGAGCCAAACCCGTCTTTTTAGAAAAGAGAATTATTGGAAAAGAAACAAAAAATTAAAAAATTTTTTAAAAAATAGTTGACAAAAATAATCAGGTATATACAATTCAGCCTTACTTAAGATAAACTTGACTAAATTAGTCAGGATTATTATATTAAATATTAAATAATTTAACACTTTAAAGGGAGGTAAATTTTATGTCAGTACAGGTTCGTATACCCAGTCCGTTGCTGAGCCTCACACAAAATAAAAGTGAGGTTAACGCTGAAGGCAGTAATGTTAAGGAAGTTCTAGAAGATCTGGAAAAGCAATTTTCAGGTCTTAGGGAAAGACTCTTTGATGAGAGTGGTTCAGTAAGGAGATTCATTAATATCTACATCAATGAGGAAGACATCAGATTTTTAGATGGGGAAAACACCCAAATAAAAGATGGGGATGAGATATCTATTATTCCTGCAATAGCAGGTGGAAAATAATAGATTCACTCTATATTTAAGTTTAGAAAAATGGAAGTAAAATGCGAGAGCAAAGAACTGGCCAAGGGTGTTACCTATAATTCTATTTTGGATTTGATAGGAAATACACCTCTTATTAAGATAGAAAAATTAACAAGAGGTCTTAAAAATGTTGAAATCTATGCCAAAGCAGAATGGTATAACCCCGGAGGTTCTGTAAAGGATAGAGCGGCCCTTAGTATGATTGAAGAAGGGGAAAGAAGCGGGCATTTAACAAAAGATAAGATTATTCTTGATTCTACATCGGGAAATACAGGTGTCGCTTATGCCCTTATAGGAAATGTAAAGAGGTATAAGGTCGAACTTGTAATACCTGCAAATGTTGGCAAAGAAAAAAGGACCATGATGCTTTCATACGGAGCAAAGATTATTTTTTCAGATCCTCTTCTGGGCTCTGATGGTGCCCAGATTTTGGCTAATGAAATATTTAATAAGGAACCTGAAAAGTATTTTATGCCCTGTCAGTATAATAATCCTGCTAATGTGTTGGCACATTATAAGACTACTGGCTTAGAGATTTTGGAACAGACAAATGGAAAGATTACCCATTTTATTACAGGGGTTGGAACAAGTGGTACCCTGATGGGAGCCAGAAAGAGGTTAAAGGAGTTTGATGAGAAAATTCAGATTTTTTCAATAGAGCCGAAAGAGAGTTTGCATGGTATTGAAGGCTTAAAGTATATGGCGACTTCAATTGTTCCCAAGATTTATGATGAATCATTACTGGATGGCAGAATATTTGTTAAAACAGATGATGCCTATAATATGACCCATCTTTTGGCCCAAGAAGAGGGAATATTAGTTGGTTATTCTTCTGGGGCTGCATTGAAAGGGGCATTGGAGCTCGCAGAAAAAATAAAGGAAGGGGTGATTGTTACCATTTTTCCAGATAGCGGAGAGAGATATCTGGATTTATAAACAATAATTAAATAAAAAAGGAGGGAAACACAAATGACAGAAAAAGGCAAAATTAAATTATCAGAAGATGAATTACAGCGATACAAAAGACAGATGATGATGGCAGGATGGGGAG
>Ga0209427_10000283_pt1 | contig 51590 bp, 37 predicted proteins | sample DeeMarSWOR136_30_FD_187465 | JGI IMG/M metagenome (GOLD analysis project Ga0209427, IMG submission 187465) | Marine sediment microbial communities from White Oak River estuary, North Carolina - WOR-1-36_30 (SPAdes) (version 2) | ecosystem: Environmental > Aquatic > Marine > Intertidal zone >...
AAATCCAATAATTGGTCCTTATCCAAGCCCAACTGGCGTGCAATACTAATTGCAATATATGCAACTCGCTGCTGATGGTCTATAACGCTGGGGTGAACGAAATCCAGGACCTGCGATAAAGATAGAATTAATCTGTGCAATAGTACTTGTGGATTTATAATCATTTTGACCTCATATTAACCTCTAATTAAAGTCAGTACCCGTATCCAAAAAATAGAATGCAAGATGTTCTTATAAAATTCGCTTGAACGGCTCGGTTTCACCTCTCTTCGTTGATAATATTGAATCACTTCTTCATTACCTTGAATCTGCTGATTTCCCATTTTGTTTTCCAATGCGATTGCTGCTAACAGGTTTTGCGGCGATATTTTAACCCTACTTAAGACAACACTCACTCTTGATGGCTTCAGATCGAACACTCAATTTCAAACGTGTTTTTTGGAAAAGCAGATTGTATATTATGTTAACTTTCGCACTTTTGACAATGTGTTAATCTGGGAAATTTGCATGAAAAGCCCGGTTTGTCAACTACCTGATTATTTTTGGCAAGTTCGAGGTTTTTACCGAACATGCATAAAATACAAAACGGTGCGTAACTGCTTGTTTCATAAGGTTTTCCTTAATAAGAAAGTGCGAAACTTAACTGGAGGTTAGGTCATTTAGGGAAGGAAAGATGGGTGAAAGAAATAGACTGCTTTTTGCCTGGCTATAGCTCTCGGGAGGGAGTCTGGGAGGCGGTTCGTTCTGGAAAGCTGAAGACAATAAGATGGAGCATTTGAAGAAATACTGGTCCAACGTATCGCTACTCGCTCTTATAGTAGCCAATGTTGTCCCGCTGTGGGGGGTCGTCTATCTGGATTGGGACGCGTTCTATATTGTTCTGCTGTACTGGGCTGAGAATCTGGCAGTCGGATTCTACAACATTCTCAAGATCGCATTGGCAAAGGTGCCGCGTCCGGCCGAGCATCTCGGTAAGCTGTTTCTTGTACCGTTCTTCATTATTCACTATGGTGGATTCACCGGCGTTCACGGATTCTTTGTACTGATGCTCTTCGGAAAGGGTGAAGGCGAGGCTCTTTCAGGGCATAATTGGCCTTGTTTTCTCGTCTTTGTGCAGATGTTGTTAAATGTGATAGGACAGGCCTATTCGGTTATGCCGGCGCTTATGAAATACGCCCTGGCAGGGCTGTTTTTAAGTCACGGTGTATCGTTTGTTTACAATTATCTGCTTAAGAAAGAATTCACGGCGGTTAGCCCGCAAAAGCTGATGGGCGGCCCCTATGGCCGCGTGGTGGTAATGCATTTTGCCATTATCGCCGGGGCTTTCCTGACCATGGTGATAGGCTCACCGGTGGCTGTACTAATCGTGCTTGTCATTCTAAAGACCGGCATAGACGCCAAGTTGCACCTGCGAGAACACCGGAAACACAAGACACAATCCGCAACTCCGCGATGAATGAGTGCTCAGTAGGTTTTAATGAAAGTCAGTGACATGTCACAAAGCACCGGTAGAGGACGAGGAAAGCAGCAACTCTCCGCTGCTATTCTGTGGTTCGCTTTGGGATCGAGCCTTGCATTTCACGCGACACAACTACTAGCGGACAGCGACGCGATTCACAGTGTTATACAATTGGCCGGCAACGCCGACGAAGATAAGGTTCGCCTCGCCTACCTCAAACAGCTCCAAGAACAGCCCGGTTTGGATGAGTCGCTCAAGAAGGAACTTGACAAGCTGATCTTGGAGGTCGACCGGTGGATAAATGAAAAGACCTTGTCTTATTTCGGGCGTGAAGTTGGTCACACCAAGGACTTTGATTTCGGGATTTCCAGCGGTTCGCCGCTGTATCCGCTTACCTATCTATACCGCGGCAGGATGGTGACATGGTATACGATGGAATCCGGCGGCGTCTGGAGCATTCCAGAACGAAAGAGGGCTTATCTTGATAAGGCGCGGGGATTGTTCGAGGAAGCTGCCAAGGCCTTTGGCGAAAACAAGATCGTCCAAATGTATCTTGGTCGTCCTATCGGGCCGGTGAAGTTTTATCCGGCTGTGCCTGGCGCACCACAATGGGCCGTCTATCAACGCGAAGGTCTGGAACGCTTGGCCGATATCATCGAATGGTGGATTGATAACCGCATGCGAGAAAACGGCGAATATGGTGGCGGCTGGGGTGATGATTGTGAGATGTGGCGATGGTGGGTGCCGGTTCTTATAGGGTTCGATAGCCCGAAGATAGCTCAGGCGCAAGAGCGTTTTTCTGAAGCCTTGATGGATCAGGCGCACATGAGGCTGGGCTACACGACACGAATGTCGGATGTTGAACATACCGCCGAGGATTCTGCCGATGTTATAACACCGATGATGCACCTGGACCCCGACAGTGACGTCTGGAGCAAACGCGCGCTCCGGCTGGCGGAGTTCATGGAAACACTTTGGACCGGGCGAAACGAACGTGGCTTTTTGCAGTTCAAGAGCACGTACTTCACTGCCGACAAGGTCGATCTGAGCCCAAAGCGCGCCTGCGACACGGTATATCATCCGAGGGCAGTTCAGCCGACACTGCTTTACTGGCAGCGGACGGGAGATGAGAAACTGACGAGGCTGTTCTCTGCATGGATGGATACCTGGGTGGATGCGGCTGCGCGAGATGAGCGTGGTAAGCCAGCAGGCATCATCCCTACGGCGATCCACTGGCCTGATGGGACGGTCGGTGGTCTCGGACCAGACTGGTGGGATCCGAGAAATCACGGCGAATACACATTGTATCTTTACCCGAGCGCTATGGGCCTCATGACGCACACGCTGCTGCTGACTCATCACATGACAGGTAGGGACAAATATCTCGAGCCGATCCACAGCATGGCTAATATCCGTCTCAAGTACCTCAATTCGCCGCCAGAGGACGAGCCTGCCGCCGGCAGCGAAGCATGGTGTGCATCGAGACTTGGGGGTCTTTCGAGTGTGATTGCCAAGTACCGCTTGCTGACAGGCAAGAGCGAGTTCGACCGACTCATCGCCAAGGAGACATCCCCATACATGCGGTTTCGGCTTTACGGCGAGCTTGATTGGCTGGTTTCGGCGCTTCGCAATACAGCCGAGGCTTTGCGGATAAACTTGCCCGGCTATACGAGCGAAGTTCGCTACACGGATCGGGTTCTGAGGTTTCCGGCCTTATTTGGCAAGAATGGGATCCTAACTGAGCCGCTTACGAAAATCCGCAGCCCGGACCCGTCGCTGCTCTATTCAACTGTGACGGGCGATCCTGGCGATGCGGGGTATCTGCCACTCAATGCGGTCCGCTGGCTGACGCCACCTCGGGACATCGCCGCGTTAGTCACTGAGTCAGGGACAGATCATTTTGGTGCGGAGCTCTTCCACTTTGGGAGAAAGAAGCGACATATAACAGCCGAGTTCTATTTGCTGAAGCCCGGTGACTATAAGCTAACCATTGTTCTTAAGGATGCCGAGGGACAAACGTCGCTAAGAACGCATGAATTCACGGTAAAAGGCCTGAAGAATCGGGTTTCTTTCGAACTGCCGCCCCGCAGGCTGTGCTTGTTACATGTCCGGCGCGATTGAAAGAGACGCATTTGATCGGTGCTCATAGACTTTGGGCGACCTGCGGTTGCGATTGGTGAGGTGTTTGTTCGGTAAGTCGAGACCGCCGGTTTGTGGAAAACGGGCATCCCGGCCGGCAATATGCTTTTTGAGCGAAAAAACAATGTCACCTGTAGGGCTAATTTCCGATGGGCCGAAAAAGGCACACAAGAAAGTCGTTATTGGTGCTATCGCGACAGCCAAGCCCGGTCTGCTCGTGAAACAAATTTAGAGTTGCGCCATGAATATTGAAGAGAATACGGTATGGCTGGTGAGGCTATGGATCCGGTAATCACTGTTCCAGCACTTGGGGATAACTTTATCTATCTGTATCGGTATGACCAACGCAATGCATTTGCGGTTGACCCAGGTGAGAGCTCAGCGGTACTGGGCGTACTGAGAAGGTACGGGCTGAACCTTACGATGATTCTTGTCACCCACCACCATTGGGACCATGTAGCAGGAGTCGACGAACTAAAAAAGATATCTGGCTGCGAAGTCATTGGTGGTGACAGAAGGATTCGGAGTATTGACCATGTTGTCGGTGACGGGCAGATACTGGAAGCTGGTGACGTGAGGATACAGGTCATCGCGACGCCGGGACACACACAGGCCGCGGTCTGCTATCATCTACAGCCATCAAAAGCCGGCAAAAATGGCATCCTGTGGACGGGCGACACACTATTCATCGGGGGCTGTGGCAGGTTATTCGAGTGTGATGCACGGACTATGTGGGACTCGCTTGTGAAGCTAACGTCGCTACCTGATGAGACTGTTGTTTATTGCGGGCATGATTACACCGTGGAGAACTACGAATTCGCTTTGACTATTGAGCCGGACAATCAAGCTCTCAGAAAGCGCTTGCAGGAAACCAGGCAGCCGCAACAGGCAGGTGGACGAGCAGCCCCGCCAACCATATTGCAGGAAAGGACAACGAATCCATTTTTGCGGGCTGCAAGCCCCGAACTTAAGGCTGCACTTAACATGCACGACGCCAATGCTGTGGATGTATTTGCTGAATTGCGCCGACGCAAAGACCTCTTTTAGCTCAGGCACACGGTCCCACATGTTTTGGGGATGTGGGCCGGCTCTTGCGTCCGGGTCTTTGGCTGTGTTGGCAAACAACAAAGCGGCCAACCATCTGCGGCCTACGTTTCAGAAATATCGACCCACTCGATTCCTATCTTTCGAGATGCGTATCCCAGCTCTTTTAGATAATCACCGTATGCCATCATCCAATGGGAATCGCGGACTTCCTTGAGCAACTTTCTCCAAGACCCTTGGATTTCTACATCCTGTTGTGAACGGCATATTTCATAAGATGGGTTCCTCCTGACAATTCCTGTGAATCCTACCCACCGAGACGAACTGTATTCGGGGTCAATGAATGTGACTTGTTGTCCTTCGGGTATTTCGACCTTAGGCGCCGCACCATATTCAGATTCATAATGTGTCATGATTTTTACAGGCTCATAGCGCATCCCATCCATCCGGCGGGGAGCGCTACAATGCGCACAGGTGGCGATTGCCTCGTGTGGAAACGTCGAATTATGCAGAAACACAGGCTTACCTGATATGTAGTGCAACAAAATCCCGGCTGGTATCACGACAAAATCTGACTCACAAAAAGCGAGCATGCCTTCATCGTTGAGCAGACTTAACGAGAGACACGGGGTTGTTTGAGCTATTGGCAGGATAGTAGTCATACAATTCTTAATTGTGAATGCCGGTGCATTACATTCGCGCATCAGGCCTTTGAAAACATAGTGCAGCAAGAAGGCATTAACCACGAATTTCCTATCAGTCATGAGAACCGTATTAGGCAACGAAAGATATTCTTCGGCCCATCTTTCTGCTTTCGAGACAAGATTGCTGTCTGTATTGGCGCTTTTAATGCGCTGGGCCACATCCTTATAGCTGACTTCGATGATCTCGATTTGATACTTTTCCCGGGCAACTTTGGGTGCTTGTGGAGCATACTTGCCCCAAGCACCGCCGAGGGCCACTATGCGCGCTGCTATAAAATTCTTGATACCATAAAGTGCGCGTAGCCTCCATAAGAGCTGCTCGTAATCGTCCACGACAACATCGTAAATGTATACGCCCCCGTGATCCTGATAGCTGTTCTGTTCAGACTGGTCTTGACCTGTCTTCAAATATTTGACGCTGAGCGCCTCATACCAGTAATAGACCGGGCCAAAACGATGTCTGACAAACACTACGGTGTCCTTGTCTTTCTCTTTGGAAAAACACGCCTTGAGCGTATCGCCTGAGCCTGTGGCGGCGTAGACTATTACTACGTCGTAGTCACTCTTGTGCGCCTGGAACGCTTCGTCAGTTGACTTGACTTTGGCAATCGGCAGTATTTGCAGGGGGAAATCAGCCCTGGCAGCTAATGAATTCAGTTCCTTTGATATTCTGTCTGCCTCTTCTGATGCGGCCTGCTCAGTCTGTACGCCTCCCCACGATTTCCAGGAAGTTGCCTTGCTTGGGCGGGGCGTCCTGTACATAAGAATGGGCTGCACTTTTAGTCGTTTTCCGGTAGGGGCAAACGGTCTGTCCCCGCTCCATTGATCTATCTTGTCTTTAGCAAGAGACGAAGCACCAAATCCAAGAACTCCACCGCCAATACCTGCTGCCGTAAGTCCCAGGAACTCTCTCCTATCCATATGGCTACCAGACATAACAACCTCCTGTGTTTAGCTTAACCGGACATGCCGGCTCAAGACCGGCTGAACACGTTTTCTTGATTTCCTTGCTTACTGTACGAGTTTGCGTCAGAAAAGCGATTGTCTCAAGTATTTTTTCTGCAGATTTGACTGAGCAGGGTGGAGAAACTCCAAAACAAGCTTGCAAAAAACCCACCAGCAACCTATCGGGAAAGAAAGGAGCAAACCTTAGTCCTCATACTTGTAGTCTTGCCCGCTTACTGTCACGCCCAGCGGGAAATAGTAGCTGATTCTTCTGCTGGTCAGCTTCGGGCCGTAGGAGCAGCCTTCAACATCTCACGGCGGCGACAATCTGTGCTCAGCGGGCCATACAATATTCAGTCCGGTTTAGGCTCGAATTATACACATGGCTCCCACAGGTTCAAGACCTTGGATTCTATGGCATTGACAGTAGCATCTCAACGTGGCGTAAACCTCGGCCATAGCTGGATTTTCCTGCTCGGCACCCGATACACCGTGGTTGTTGATTGAGGTTGGTTGTAAATTGTTGACGATATGTCGGAGTTTGGGTAAAAGACACGTGAGCGGTGCTCGACGTTGCGCCTTCGGGTTGTTATTGCGAACATAATTGCTGAAAAGGGGAAAAAATGGCTGAAAAACTGGCAATCGACGGAGGTCCCAAGGCGGTAACGAATGACCTGCCTGGATGGCCACAATTCGATGAAAGGGCAATAAAGGCTGTGGAGCAAGTGCTCAGGTCAGGCAAGGTCAACTACTGGACAGGCCCCAAAGGAATGGAGTTCGAGCGGAAGTTTGCCGAATGGCAGGGCAGTAAATATGCCGTCAGTGCCTCAAGTGGCACGGCAGCCCTGCACATAGCGCTTAGCGCTTTGGGGATAGGACCAGGCGACGAGGTTATCGTACCCAGCTATACCTTCATTGCGAGCAGCTTCTCTATCGTCCAGGCCGGGGCGGTACCGCGTTTTGCAGACGTGAACATAGACGATCATTGCATCAGTGTGGAATCGGCCAACAAGCTCGTCAATGAGCGGACCAAAGCTATCATGGCAGTGCATCTGTATGGCAACGTCTGTGACATGGAAAAGGTCCTTGCGTTTGCGAAAGAACGCAATCTTTTTGTGATCGAGGACAATGCGGAGGCCTTCGGCGGTGTCTACAAGGGCAAGAAAACCGGCACCATCGGGGACATCGCTGCCTGTAGCTTCTGCCAGAACAAGACCTTTACCACAGGCGGCGAAGGCGGCATGGTGACCACCGACGACGAAGAGCTGGCATGGCAGGCACGGAGCTTTCGTGACCACGGCTACGACGTCAAACAGCGTCTGAGCCTGCTGGAGCTCGAACAGAGACTGCCTTACATGCACAACATGGTCGGATGGAACTACCGCATGACCGAGATGCAATCGGTGATAGGTCTTGCCGAGCTGCAGCGGATTGACACCTGGAATCTGCCCAGGCGCAAACGCAACGCTCATATCATAATCGACGCGATAAAGGATCTGCCTCAGGTCCTATACGCGCCGGTCGACACCGAGGAACGGCAGAATGGCTGGTACGTTCTGGCTTTTTCTCTTGATATCGAGAATATGACCTGCGACATAGATCAATTTGTCGCGGCGTGCACTGCCGAAGGTTCGCCATGCTGGAGAGTCTTCTGGCCACAGTGCCATACTGAGCGGGCTTACCAGCAGTACAATGCGTTTGGCAAGAGCGGCTTTCCGTTTAAGTCCAAAGAGTACACCGACCCCGAAAGCGTTGACTACAGTAAGGTGGAAGTGCCCAACGCCGTCTGGCACCAGAGCCACACCTTTACGTGCTTTGCGTTTCCAACATTCAGCGAAGAAGATTGCAGACAGATAGGTAACGCACTGGCCAAGGTAATAACGGCTTATTCCAAATAGGTGAGAGTAAAGGATTGTCACTATGTCCAACAAGATCAGATGGGGTGTGATCGGGTCAGGCGGGATTGCCAAGAGACGGACAATTCCGGAGGGCATAACAAAAGCCGATAATGCGGAATTATCTATTGTATTTGATGTCGACGCACGCGTAAATGCAGAGGTGGCCGAAACGTTCGGCGTCAAGAAGGCAGCGAGTATCGGCGAGCTGCTGGACGCGGATATCGATGCTGTTTACGTTGCGACTCCTGCCCGCTTTCACGCCGAGCAGGTTCGAGCCTGCGCACAGGCCGGAAGGCACGTGCTGTGTGAAAAGCCGCTTGGTATGAGCGTGGCTGAGGCAGAAGAAATGATTGACCTGTGCAAAAAGGGGCGTGTGAAGCTCGGCTGCGCGTTTATGATGCGTTTTGTTGCCCAGCACCAGGAAGCGCTCAAGCTTGTTAAAGACGGCAAGCTCGGCAAGCCAACCTACGCGCGGGCCCAGCTTTCCTGCTGGTACCCGCCCATCGAAGGTACATGGCGGCAGGACCCGTCAACCGGCGGCGGTGGGGCACTTATTGATATGGGAGGCCACTGCATAGACTTGTTAGAGATGTTTTTTGGAAGAATTGCCAGGGTCAATTGCTTGATCAACAATATAGTCCACGATTACAAATCTGAAGATAGTGCAGTAGCGGCCCTGTTTTTCGAAAATGGTGCGCTGGGCACCGTTGACACTTTTTTCTGTATCCCGGATAACAGCAGCAAGAACGTACTTGAGCTTTATGGCTCGCAGGGCTCGATACTGGCCAGGGGCACGATCGGCCAGGCACCCGCAGGCGAAATGGTAGCGTTTCTCGAACAAGATGGGAAAAGCTATGACGCCCAACAGGCACGGACCGAGGCCCAAGGCATCGTCATAGCTGCCGCCCCCGTAAATACCTATCTGGCAGAGATCGAAGAGTTCAGCCAGGCGATCATCGATGAACGTGAGTCTCTTATAGGTGGCGAGCTTGGCTTGCGCAGTCAAAAGATCCTGACCGCCTGCTATGAGTCCGCCAGGCGGGGCAAAACAATCGAAGTCAGCTAAAGCTTGTTGGGCCAATGGGCGTGCTCGTCATAGCAGGTTCTTCAGGCTTGGCGTTGGCGTAAGGAAAGGAAACAGAACATGCAAAAGCTGGGCGCCGCAATAATTGGCTGTGGTTGGGTCGCAGAGGAATACATAAAGGCTTTTCAGAAAGACGAGCGCTCCGAGGTGCGGGTGCTGGTTAGCCGCAATCGTACAAATGCGGAACGGTACCGGGACCGCTACGACTTACAATGCAACATCGAAACCGATTCTTCCAAGATGCTTGAGCGAAATGATGTGGATATAGTAACGGTATGCACGCCTCACAACGTACACACCGAATATGTGGTCGCCGCTGCGAAGGCCGGCAAGCATATTATCATAGAAAAGCCGGTAGCATTGACGCCGGATGACGTGCGCAAACAGCGGGATGCGGTCAGAAAAAACAAGGTCAAAACGGTGGTAGGTTTCGTGCTGCACTGGAACCCATTGCTGATGACCATCGACCGGCTTATCGAGGAAGGGGTGTTCGGAGACATTTTTATGGTGGAGGTCGATTATCTGCACCGGATATGGATGACGACGGACTTGAAATGGTACGGCAGCCGGAAGCAGAGTGGTACGGCGCTTTTGACCGCCGGTTGCCATGCGGTGGACGCACTGCGCTGGTTCGCACGCAGCGAAGCCGAGGAGGTATTTGCTTATCAGGTAAAGACTGAAAACCCCATAGAGTACCCCGGCACGATTTCGGTTAATGTAAAATTCAAAGATGGAAAAGTTGGGCGGAGCACCACGACCTTTGACGCCCAGATGCCGTATCGGTTCAATATCGGCGTCTACGGAACCGAGGGCACGCTCCGGAATAACGAGCTCTTTGCCCCAAAGCTCTTTCCCGGTCAGAACGATTTCATGAAGATTCCGTGCATCCTTCCGGACAGCGGCGATGTGGCCCATCATCCTTTTCAGGGGGAAGTGTCTCACTTTCTTGATTGCATTATCAACGACAAGCAACCGTTTCCTGATCTGGAAGACGCTGCATTGACTCATGCAGTATGCTTTGCCGCCGACCTTTCTGCAGAATCCGGCAAGCCGGTTTCGACCAGCCAGTTCTTTGACCGAATGTAGAACGCCGGCAGCTAAGCTGGTAAATTCGTGTTCGTTCTGTCGCGTCCGTTGACACTCTTGTCTGGTATGATTAGAATCGGCGAACTGATTTCGGACCAATTGTTGACGTTAGAAGGCACCGAGCCTGCTGCAAAAAGAAATGCTGGCGGTTGCGTACTAAAGGAAGATGACCCATGGTACCACAGTTGATTGCACAGTTCTTGACGCTTGGTTTGGCCGCTGCCGGACTATCTGACTCTGTTTGTGGCTTAGATAATTTGCCGCAGCTAATACCAGGTCGGACATCGGCACAAAATGCCTTATGGATAGAGAATCCTCTCAGCAAACGGTTCCATTCATCCAAAGGCGTGGTTGTGGCGAATATTAAGGGCCCGGCAGTCATTACCATGATCCATTTTGCGATGCCGGCGGTCCTTAAATTGAATCGTGACGTGCTTCTGAAGATCTACTGGGATGGTGAGAAAGCCCCGAGTGTGGATTGTCCATTGGTGGATTTTTTCTGTGATCCGGCCGGCCTGCGAGACGAGGTGAACACCGCATTTGTAAACAAGCGACGCGGCTTCAACGCTTATTTTCCGATGCCGTTCCGCAGCTCAGCCAAGATTGAGCTCGTCTACGATGGTCCTGTGGAGCCGGGCGAAGAGCTCTGGAAAATCATGCCTTGCTACAGCTACGTCATGTACCGCACACGGGAGAGAATCTTAGAAGATGTCGGCTACTTTCACGCCCACTGGTGGCAGGAGGCCCTATTGCTGGGCAAGCGTGACTACGTGGCTCTGGAGGCAAAGGGAAAGGGTAAATTTGTCGGCTGGAATGTGACGGTTCGCCGGCCCGGAAGGTCGGGCTATCCCGTGGACGAAAATGAGAAGTTCTACATCGACGGCGAAAAAGTTCCGTCGATTGAATTTCAAGGACTTGAGGACTCGTTCGGATTCAGCTGGGGATTTTGTGAAACAGAGAGCATGTTTCCGTTGACGGGGTATTTTCCGTTTCTCAAGGGGGCTCTGGGCTACAGGTTCTTTGTCAACGACGCGATCAGCTTTGAGAAATCTTTGCGGGTGGCCATTGGTTTTGGCAAGAATGAAAACCCTGTGTTTGCGAAAGAGTTTGGCAAGCCCGGCAGCAGCCTGCAGTTTTCAAGTGTTGTTTACTGGTACCAGACAGAGCCGCATGCACCTTTGCCAACCATGCCCTCCGCCGCCGAGCGCGTCCCGGCGCCCGAGGTAGCCTTCTGGCCTGACAAGGAGCAACTGCCCAGCCAAGAGACTCTGAAAGAACGTGGAGTTCGTTTGCTTATGCTTTGCGGACGGTCGGAGCGTGAAGTTATTTACGCAGAGCCGGGCTTTGCCGCAACGGCCAAATCGGGCTACAAATGGGACGGATGGTCTCTGCCGGTGTATCATTGCCGGGCCGCCGATGAGAAACTTGAAATCGAGCTAACCGTTCCCAAGGGAATCAAAGGGGCTGTGAGGCTTTACCTTATCGATCCGGATAATTTCGAGGGAGGTCGTAAACAAGCAATGACGGTGGCCGGCAGCTCGCTCGGCCTGATAGAAGCTTTTCAGGAAGGTCACTGGCTCGAACAAAAGGTTAGCTCCAGTGACTCAGCCGAAGGCAAAGTGCTCATTGAGGCTCGAAATGCACGGCAAGGCTCCAATGCTGTAATATCAATTATCGAGTGGGTGCAGAGAGATTGAATAGAATTGCGACCCGGCAAGCCTGTAGAACCGGTGATAGGTCACAGCGAAAATGAATGCCGGTTAGCGAGGAGCCATCTTCGGGCGTGGCGCCCATTTGCCCCGGCGGGAACTGCCTGCAATGAAGGTTAGTATTCAGCGACCAGCATGACCGGCTGCGATGGGTCCTTCACGCCCGGCACCACGCGTATGTCTGCTCCCACTATTCGCTCCTGCTCAACCACAGCACCATTGGCGAAAACTCGCTTGGGCCACAGTCCTTGCGGGTGGCGCAGACGCAGCCAGACTTCTGCGGCAGGATTGCGTTCCGGCAGCTTGAGAGTGGCGTGGATTCTTCGCCGGGCGGTTTGCGACCGGATGACCATCCCGGCGCTGCCGAACAGCGTCGGTGCGTGCTCCACCCGGATTATGTTTCCATCTTGCAGCCACTCGCCGGGTACGGCCCGCGCAAACCATAGTCTGTTGCCGTCTTCCCAAATCAATAGCTGCCGCAGCCACATGACAAATCGAGATTCGTCCGATGTTTTGTAAACAGGGCCGCCGGCGACACCAAACCTGCGAGCCCATTCGGCAAAGCAATGCACGTCCGGGTAGATGCTGAGGGCATACGTATTCCAGAAGGCTCTGAGGGCTGCGGCAATCTCGTCACGGGCCATGTAGACAATCGGGGTGTCCAGCAGGCAGGGCTGCAACGTGATTCCACCGCGTTCGAACCATCTTTGCTCATAGTCGGCCACATTGTAACCGGATTGCCAGGAGAAGAAGATGTTGTCCTCCAGATCATCAAGCATCCAGGTTATGACAGGGTCGTCCGGCGAAAGTACCTCGGCGGTTGCCAGATGCAAAGAGCAATACAGCGCTTCACGAATCCAGCCCTCAGTCAGGTGTCGCCACTGATAGACCCGTGATGGCACATACGGAATGAAACTACCGTCGCGCAGCGGAACAACAGCGGATTTTGTGGCTGCCTCGCGGACGGCTGCTTCAATATCCTGGCGATACTTTTCTGCTTCGGCAGTGATGCGACCGGCTTGCGGATGTCTGATATCTGCCAAGGCTTGCGCGGTCCGCTTCATTCCAAGATAAAAATAGGCGTTGGTGGCAAACCAGTGCTGGTACTCAACCACGTCCTCAAGAGAAGAAGCCGGCGAGAGGCCGTGAATCGGCCAAGGTGACGAACAGGGTGGAGTCATTGTTGAAGCCCGCTCGGAAATAAGGAAATCGCATCCTTTGAGCAGTTTCGGAGCGACACGCTCTAAATATTTGCGGTCTCGAGTCATCAGGTAGTGGTCTGCTACCCCCCATAATACGAATCCGTGGTTCATCGCATACTCACCGTGCGTGTAGTCGCCGGCGCCATGAAACGCCCCTTCTTGCGTAGAGAAGCGTCCCTTCAGCCGTTCGGTGCCCTGATAGTGCAACAGCGGCTCAAGAAAGCGCTCAGCTTCGGTATGCTCACCTCGCATGTCCATTGATCTTGCGATCATGACGGTCTCATTGGCGAAGACGCGGTAGCGCACGGTCGCCACCCCCTGATTGTAAAGACCAGTCACAGGGTCACGATCGGTAGTGATGACGTTGTGCCAGAGATTCGCCTTGTAGAAGTTTTTGAGGGCCTCATCCGGTACGTCGATTTGCATTCCATTTGCCAGCCGGCTTCGCCAATAACCGCAGATGCGCCGAACCTCCTGTTCAAAATCTATTTCCTTCAAACGGACCATTTCTTCCGCATCGAGCAGTTCCACGAACGGTGTCTTGAAGTAGATGCTACGACTCTCGGTCGGTTCGATTGTCGCTTCCCACCGCAGAATGGCGGAGGCATCCGGGTCATCGCCGGGTATGATTCTCCAATTGGATGCACCTCCGCGGACAGGGTCTCTTGTAGAGATTTTGCCGCGCACTGCGAATAGTCCGTCGGGGACTTTGTATCTCGGCTCCAGTTCTATCAAGCCATCTGCTTGTAGAGTGATAGGGCCGCTGTTCGAGCATCGCAGGTTTACGGTAGCCATTAGCGGTTTGTCGGTTGGATTTGATATTTGCAGCTTGCTCAGAAGCACCACAGTTTCGTCGCCTCTACGGCTGACGTCATCTCCGTAAGCACCAAGAAGAGTGGTTGCAATTAGCTGGTGATGGTAAAGGAGTGAAGAGCTTTGCCACTCCGTGTGGACAAGCGGAAGACAGCCGTCTTGCAGGTAGCGTTTTGTGTCAATTCGATCATCGCCATCAAATTTAGGCTCTGAGCGGGTGTCGAGAAGGAAGAACAACTGATCCCGGAGACGCTCGTTGCCGAAGTCTTTTTTGAATGCCCAACGTTTCGCATCCCGACCTGTATCCGTGTTGAGGCTCAGTGCGGAAATCATCCAGTCTCCGACAGGGCCGACAAAAAACTCTTGCCTGGCTGATGGTACCCCGATGGGAATCCATCGCTTGGGTGAAAGCCGAGGAATACCTGCCATCGCTGCTTCGCGGGTCATTTCGGGTCGATCCCGAAGACGTTCGCGAACAGGACAAGGCCACCAGCTACCTGAGGGACCTGCACAATTAGCAATCGTTGCCCGTTGCGAGGTCTCAGAAATCAGCGTGCCAAAATCAGGCAACTCTATAACCTCATACTTGAGCACTTCCTGAGGAACGAATGAGAAACCGGCTGCACGCAAGTCCTCTCCGAAACGAACGGTAATACGAGTGGTATCGTTGCTACTCAAATCTTCATTGTCCACATAGCGAACCTTTATGCGCACTCCCGAAGTGCCGCCGACAGAGCGACGAGCAGTCCAGGTGTCACCACATAGCTTTACCGAGCGAGGCTCCGGCAGACTCTCAATGCTCAGCAACCTCCCGTTGGCCAGTTCGAGACGACAAGTCACTGGCACATCGTGCACGTGCCGCGTTTGAATTTCTAAGCTTGCATCTGCCCAGCGTGAATTCTGTAAAACCAAAAGACGTGCCTGATCCGGCATCTTGCGACCGTCGGTTATGACCCGCACTTTCAACGTTCGCCTGAAGATAGGAATTTTCTTGTCCGGATATTGGTCGGACGCAAGCGCTTTGTCCCACTCGGCCTTTGTCAGTGGTGGGAACTTGAAGACATATCGGCCGGCACCGGCAGGCACGGGGGCGGCATCAATTCGTACCCACCGGCCGTTCCACGGATCATCAAGGCGCATCCATCCCCCCGCGCCATTAGCCGGCCATACGCTGCCCCACCACTCAACTCGCAGCGAGGTGGCGAACCGGGCATCGACGTCGATCATGTGGACCTCGTATACGTCACGCGGATTATTCCACTGAACACCGACGAAGCTCTCCGCGGAGATATTTCTGCCGAACTGGCCGATCTCAACAATGTCCCCTAACTCGGCTGGATGAGCCGACACGATCTTGCAGCATGTAAGAGACGACATAGGGACAGCGAAAATGAGAAGCAACACAGGCAAATATGCGAAGCCGACCGAATACTTCATACCGAGTGTTCCAATGCCTTTGACATTTGTACTTATTGGTACGGCGCGCTCGTCTCAGCGCCGCACATTGTATTGCTCAGCCAAGATAACGTCAAGCTCGGTAGGTCGGCCGGCTCATCATGTCCACACCAGGGGAAAGGCTGACGATAAATCGCCTTTGTCGCCGAAGCCTGTTCCGGCACATCAGTCCTGCTGCCGGGCATAGGGTCGTCTTTCGCCGAGTCTTTTCCGCTATAGCTTCAGCCACGAAGCAGCCGGGGCATTGACCTGGGTATTGTGCCGGATAACACGCATGGTCAAATCGTCGGCAACCTTCTTGTACTTGGGATCACCGTGCAGGTTTTTGGTCTGTTCGGGGTCGTTGGCCCGGTTGAATAGCATGTGATTGCCATCGGCTTTCAGCACAAGCTCATATTCGGGCGTAAAAATCCCCGCCGACTTGAGCGTGGAATGATGAATCATCGCCTCGTCTATCCATTCGACTCTTTCACCGCGCAATAGAGGGGAAGCGTCACGGCCCTGTTCCCGCCCACAGGCTTCAATTTCCATCAATCCCAGAAGAGTCTGTTGTACATCAACGTTGGTAACGAAGTGGTTAATCACCATTTCGGGCCGGATTTTCTTCGGCCAACGAACAAGAAATGGGATTTGGTAGGCGGTCCGGTACCATTGATTCTTTCCGTAAAGGCCATGCTCACCCATGTACTCGCCGTGGTCGGTCGTGAACACAATGACTGTATCGTCGAGGATCTTCCGCTCTTTCAGACACTCAAGGATACGTCCGACGTTGTAGTCGATGCACTTGACCAGGCCACAGTAACGTGCCTTGCTCTCTCGCATCCGCTGCTCGGTTTGCTTGCGGCTCCGGCCTTTAGGTGAGGAGGATTTATCGAAGGTCCTCGGGACCGTCATGTCGTCAGGGTTGTACATGCTCATGTACGGCTCGCGCACAGTGAACGGGCCGTGTGGGTCGGGGATACTTACCATATAGAAGAAAGGCTTGCTCCTGCGCTTGCTTATAAAGTCAATTGCTTTATCAGCCAGCCAGTCGGTGGTGAAAGTCTTTTCATCACCCATCACCTTGTAGGGGAATGCTCTTGGGTTTCCCTCGGGCTGATCGACAATCTTCTTCCAGTGGCCGCGGTTGAACATAAACCGGCAGTCCGCAAAGCCCATAGACCGGTCCGGCTTGACCCACCCGGGTTTGGGGGGGCCGTCGAGGTGCCACTTGCCTGCATAGCCGGTTTCGTATCCGTTGCGTTGCAGGACGTGTGCGATAGTTGTCTCATCACGGTTCATCTCGATGTTGTTGCGGTAGGCGCCGTGGGCGTGGGGATAGCGCCCGGTTAGAAGGCAACCACGGGAGGGCGTACACACCGCGCTGTTGGTGAAGAAGTTATGGCAGATAGCACCGTCTCTTGCAAGAGTATCTATGTGAGGCGTCTCCACGAGGATTTTCCCGTAGTTTGGAGTTTTGGTGAGTTCCTTGGCGTATGCGCTAAGGGCCCAGCAGCTCAGTTGGTCAGTGTGAATGATTAGCAGATTTGGATATTTATTCTTTCGCTTTTTTCGCTTTGCTCCGGCAAGTACTCCTGTTGAGCTGCCAGCGAACACTCCCAGGCCCGCAGCCTTGATAAAGTCACGTCGATTCAGATTTCTATTCATTGAACGATCCTGCCTTACCCATTTTCATTTTTTTCGTCAATCATAATCAGATAGACATACACCATGCTCAAATCCTCTCCACTGATCACTTCAAACGATTCTGTAATATGCTATTGAGCCTTGCGAATCCATTCGTCGCATAGTCTGCGCAGCGAGGCGAAGGTATCCGAATATTCGGGCTTCATAGCGAGATTAAATTGTTCTATAGGGTCCTTTCGAATATCGAACAACTCTTCAATCACCGGCCGCTGCTCGAAATAACGAATATACTTGAATCGTATGGTTCGAACAGCTTTGCATCGAACGCTTCGTTGAAGCACGTTCTGGCGCTGCTGGCCGGCGTCGCTAAGGGCCGGCATAAAGTGTGAGGTGAAATTGTTTTCGTGAAACGTCGACTCGCGCCACTTTTTTTGCCGGCCTGTGACGAGGCCAACCAGGCTCCTGCCCTGCACGGTCTGGGGCACTTTCACACCGGCCGTATCCAGCATGGTTGGTGCCAAGTCGATGTTCAGCACAAGTTCAGGGCAGCGACTTGCTCGCCTCGATGCGTCGAGACGAGGGTCAAATATAATCAACGGCGTCCGTATGGACTCTTCGTACAACAGACACTTACCACCCAAACCTTTGGAGCCACAAAAATAACCATTGTCTGAGGTATAGATAATGACCGTATTATCATCCAGTTTCAGACGTGTCAATTCCTTGCGTATCTGCCCAATCACAACATCAATTCCACTAATGCATTGGTAGTACCTCTCCATGAACTCCTGATACTCATCCGGGCCGGCTTCATTTTGGTAGACCCTGCGCCCACGCCAGTGCTCGCGAACAACCTTTGGCAGCTGCTCGAAGTATTCATCGCCATCATTATCTTGACGTGGAATCTTCACGCCCTTGTACATGTCTTTGTAGGCTGGGTCCGGCTGAGTGGGGCCATGCGGTGCCTTGAAACTGATCGAGAGGCAAAAGGGCCGATCGGGCTTGCAGGTGCGTAGGAATTCGCGTGCCTGCTCACCCATAATCTGGGTCAGATGCTTTGTGTTGCCTTTCTGCGGGCTGTTCGCAAAACGGGGGCCCTTTCCATCCCTGCCGCGGGGGAAATACCCACCCTGCCCGCCAAAACCGTGCCATACATCAAATTTGTCGGCGGGCATATACTCTTGCTTCTTCCACAACTGCTTCTGATGATCTCTACTGCCGTCGGGCTTGAGCGGGCAGTTCAGGATTTTTTCTTTGCTCACGGCAAAGCCAAACTTTCCGATGAACCCGGTTCGATAGCCGGCTTTCTGTAGCAGGCGGGGATAACTCTTTTCGAACTCAGCGTACGATATGGTCTTATTGCTTGGACGCTCGAAGTTGCACTGGTGCCGGCTCTCAAACTGGCCAAGCATAATGCTGGCTCGGCTGGCCATGCAAATGGAAGTGGTCAGAAAGGCGTTTTCAAAAAGGATGCCGTCTGAGGCCAGGCGGTCCATGTTTGGCGTTTTGATTACCTCGTTGCCCATACACCCCATTGCGTCCCACCGTTGATCATCGGACATCATGAAGATGATGTTGGGCCGTCTTTGAATGGGGTCGTTGCCCATAACTGCTTGACATGGAATAGCGAGCGAGGCAGTTCCCGCACCCACCGCTCTTAGAAAATCGCGTCGTGTGCAGTTTCCTGCGTTCATATTTTTGTCCTCATATTAGGCCTGATAGCCTTAATCACTTGCGGCTCGAGCAAGAAGAACGATTCAGCGACATCAAATAGCACTGTGTCAATCTGACCCCTTCAGATCCAAAGCTATCGAGCTTTGGCGTTTTGATGACTGGGCTGCAATAGTAATCCTGCAGCCGTTGGCCATGCACACATTCGACAGATACATCATCGCGGTGGTATTACTGTGATTTCTATTGGCCGGGAGGTTGTGGTTATTCCGCCTCTGTCTATAGCCCTTGCAGTAAGCGTGTGGACGCCGGCCGCATACCCCTGCCAGGAGATTTTCCAGCCGTCAGAGGAGTCGTTGTCCTCACCAATTTTCGCCAAGTTGGCAAAGAATTCCACCTTGACTATCGAGCCGTCAATATCCCAGGCAACGGCTTCGATTTCGACCGGCAAGGTCGTGAGCTGTTCGAATCTGGTACCGTTGAGCGGGTATATAATATCTACAACAGGTGGCTTGATATACTTGAGCCAGTCTTCAGCCAATAAGGCGACGTCAGCTAAACCTACGACACCATCTCTATTTAGATCACATGCCTGTTCCTTATCCGTTGTGAGCAAGCTGGAGGCTGTGTAGACAAAGTCACGCCAGTTGACTACACCATCATTAGTCAAATCCGCCAGTATAGCCCAATCGTACGGTGCCATACTTGCCTCAACTGTGCCACCGTATACTCCCATGTTGATCCGTAGGTTGAGGCCCCAGTCATTATTTGGATCATCTGGCACCGCCAATAGCTCATCCAGCAATGGTGAGCCTGGATTGCCTAAATCAATGCACGGGCTGGTCATGTCATCATAGTCCCAGCGTTGTCGCTTACCATCCCAACGCCAGCCGGCGCTTCTCAAATGATAGTCGCCGTTATTTGGGTCAACAAATAGCGGGTCGGCGTCAATGTTGCCAGTCCCTGCCAGGCTATCCGCCCATCCCTGGATGCAGCAATAGTTAATGACCAAGGTTTCGCCGCTGCCGGCACTATCAACCTGGGCGGATTCGTCGGTACCGTTGCTGTCATAGTTGCCCCAGAGAATACAGTTGGTCAGTATCGAACTGCTGCCCGGCCCGTTCAATATCGCTCTGCCGAGATCTGCCGAGTTCCCTGCGAACGTGCAGTTTGTCAGATTCACGCCGGCCTCGTAGTTATCTATCGCGCCGCCTTTGTGGCCTGAGTTCGCACCGAATGCGCAATTGGTCAGAGTCGGGTAGCTACCGTAACAGTTGTACACTCCGCCGCCAGTCCCCGCCGAGTTTCTGCTGAACGTGCACCGACTCAGGCTGGGGCTGCTGCTCCAGTTGGAGATTCCGCCGCCAAAGCCACGTTCAGGGCTGACGCTGTTTTCTATCCGATTTTGGGTAAAAGTACAGTTCACCAGTGTCGGGTTGCTGTTCTGGTAGTTGTACATCCCTGCACCGCTGTAGTTGGCCATATTGTATTCGAACCTACAGTCTGTAAGCACCGGGCTGCTGCCCGCCACATTATACATCCCGCCACCATCGCCGGCAGAACACATGAATCCGGTCTGCACCGAGTTAGCACTGAACGTACAGTTGGAGACTATCGGGTTGCTACTGTAACAGTTGTACATTCCGCCGCCGCATTCCTCGGCCAAGCTTCCGGTAATGATGCAGTTGGTAATCGTTGGGCTGCTTGCGGTGCACTTGATCCCACCACCAAATCGACCAGCAAAACCACTCTTGATTGTAAAGCCGTCCAAGACAGAGTCCTTGCCTTCGCCATTGTGAAAATCGAACCCACGGCCTCGTAATTGACAGTCTATAATGCAGTCTGCCGGACCATTTTCGCTTCGTACCGTGATTGCCTTGCCCGTGAAGTCGATATCTGTGTTTCCTTCACCAGAGTATGTGCCGTCAGCAACCCAAATGACATCTCCATCCCAGGCATCATCTATAGCCGCTTGAATTGTGCGATAAAGGTTAGGTACGCGAAAACCGAGAAACTCGGCCTGTGTACTGAACGAATAGCAAAGACCGTCGCTATCCAACGTTGTAGCGTTGCCCGCAGCATCGGTCAGATCTATAACGAAATAGTAATCAGTCCCAAGCGAGAGAGGCTGGAGTTTGACTAAATGATATATGCTCATTAAAGGATCTTGTTTGACAAACTCATACGGTCCACCACATTCCAGACCGCAGCGTATTTGGGCGGTAGTCGGCTCACTGGTCACTAATACTATCCTTGCCACGGGACCCCGTGCTCCAATCGAGAGGTCTAATATGGTCGGTACCTCGTAATCGGCAATTGCTTCGTCTGTGTTCGTCGTGTGACTGCCGCCACCATCGTTTACATCCCAATATGTTGCGCGTATAACCTCGCCGTGGGAGACCTGAATGACGCCGTCATATACATTTGGTTCGCCTGACTCGGTTGAAATAGTCCCGGCAAACACACCAAGTGCGGAACTCGTTTCAGATAGGACAACCACTTCCCTATCCCCCTGCCGCGTATCGAAAGTCACCTCCTGGCTTCGCTGGCCCGTTAGATCCCAATCCGCTACAACAACACCAACGGTGCTGGCGCGAGTATAATAATCCTGGTCAAGTCTCACGTATCCGCGCGAGGGTACAACTGCATGCATCGCCCTGGAAAGATTAAGCCGTCTGCCCGACGCGCAGATTTCCGGCAAAATTTCGTCGCCGGACTTCGTGAGTTTGTCATATAGCTCCTTGCCAGTTAATAATGGGTTGGCTGATAATAAAAGTGCGTAAGCACCGGCGACGTGAGGTGCAGCCATTGATGTCCCTGACAAGACAGTGGTGTATTGGCTTGGGAATGATCCGTTGGAGGTGACTTCTGCCCTTAGTGATAAAATGCCAGCACCTGGAGCCGCAATATCGACCAAATCACCGTAATTGGAAAGCGACCATTTGTCGTCATTTGAATCGGTTGCCGCCACAGAAACCACATGTTCATAACTTGCCGGATAATACGGCAGGTCGGAATTACTATTGCCCGCTGCTGCCACTACTATCACACCTTGGCCGTGAGCGTAATCTATCGCATCTCTGAGCAAATCAGACTCGCTGTCGCCGCCCCAGCTATTGCTAATCACGTCGGCTCCGTTTGCTACGGCATAATGCAAGGCAAGGACTGCGTCGGCTGTGCTGCCTTCTCCACGTGAGCCCAGGAACTTCAGGGCCATTACCTTAGCCTTCCAACAAACCCCCGCAACATCAAGACCATTATTCCCTTCAGCGGCGATTATTCCGGCGCAGTGCGTTCCGTGACCATGGTCGTCTATAGGATCACTGTTGTTGTAAACGAAATTGTATCCACGTATATCATCGACGTAGCCATTTTCATCGTCATCAACACCCTCAATTCCTGTCAGTTCTGCTTCATTGACCCACACATTGCTTCTCAAGTCTCTATGGTTGTAATCGACTCCTGTATCCACCACCGCAACAATTATATCCGAACTTCCAGTACAAACGTCCCAGGCCTCTGGAGCGTCTATTTTGTCCAAGGACCATTGAGCCAAATAGCGAGGGTCGTCGGGCATTGCGCTTATGGAAACAACGTAATTCAGCTCCGCATATTCGACATCGGGGCTGCTCTGGTATGCCTGTACGACTTCTTGAAGTCGTTGTCCGGGTTCGAGGTCCAGCTTGATTCTATATATCTGGCCGAGCTGGCGAATGGCTGTGTCTTTGTCAGCTCGCTTCGACCTTCTGAGAATACGCCTTTCCTTTTGCGTTCTAAGAACCTCGTCTTCTTCTTGCAGGGATGTTAGCTTGTGGCTTCGTCGAATGTTTCTTAAAAGGGGCTCAATTTTCCTGACCCTGTACCTTGTATTTAGCTCATCCAAATCTCGTGACAATGTCAGGCTGCTGGCCGACCAATTAGCCTCCGGTTGCTTCTCCATATCATACGCAATTGTCTCGCGGAATTTCACGATTATCTCATTTGAGACATACTTGCTTGGGGCTGAACGCGTCGCTGCCTGAGTAACAGATACAATTACCAACGAAACGACAAGGCTCAGAAGAATCGCCCTTCTCATTGACTCTCCTCGTTTAGCAGATCTGTGAGCTACACACATGGATAGTTTTTATGCGGGTACCAATAGAATGAATCAGAGCGATGACCAACATGTATATATGAAGGCTGAAGCCGAGCACTTGAGGCCGGCGCAGCCGTGCCAAGAAGGATTTTCTGAATTAGTCCTAACATCTTCTTTTCCATAGCGGTCAAAAGAACCGAACACCTAAGTACCCGATTATTCTATCAGATATTGAAAGAGGAGTCAACTGAATCCACCACAGGCGGACCACAACCATATCGGTAGGTGAAAACGTATCTTTCGGCTTTTCGTGCCTGCCCCCCCTGCGCCCCGAATTTATTATGTTTCACGGATCAAAGACTTGTTCCACAATTAGAACAGAATTTTGATCCTGAAGGAGAAGAGGCTTTACAGTTTGGGCATGTTACCGCTTTAGAGGCTCCTTCTTGCTCCTGAGAATCACCGCACTTCAGTTTTGCACCGCAGCTTCCACAAAAGGACGCATCAATGGGGTTGTCCGTCTTACACTTTTCACAAATCAGACCACCTGAGGGGACCGTAGAAGCAGCTTTCTCGGCTTCGGACTCGGTAAGAGAAACGCCCTGTCCTGTTGTTAACCTGACAAATTCCTCAATAAGTGCAAGACACTCCTTCCTCGTTCCACTCAAGGTGAGCGCCCAGGAAGGGAAGTCGAATTTGAATTGGACGTCGAATTCCTTTTGTTCCTGTCCTTGGGGAAAAATGGTTATATTCAGATTGCGATAGCCACCCTTTGTACCCTCAAGAAAAAAGGAAGAAACCTTGCTGCCTCGTTCTGCGCTGATTTGGGTGTATGGGTTCTGGACTTTTACCGTGTAGCCGTGCGCTGTCAGAGTGCTGAGCAAATTCTGCCAGACTGTTTCTGTCTCAGCCTTGATGCGAACCGTTCTTTCGATCATTTCAAAGGTCCTCCTTTTAATGTCTTCAAAGGGTCACCACACTTAATACAAAATTTGCCTCCCGAAGGATTTTGAGCTCCACACTTCGTACAATAACTTCCCGTCACATCCGGCAACTCGGAAGTAAGTCTTTTGTAAGTTTCACTTTCGTAGAACTTCCTGAAGGCGTGAATTCGATTTACCACATAAGGATGAGTTGCCATAGCTTCGGATAGCCTGGCGACGTCATCCTCATCAACATCTCTCTTCTGTTCTGTCAGGTGTTCGAGGTTCAGCTTGCTGAAAAGGTGTTTTCCCACGGCTAATTTGGCCTCCGCGGTAATGGCCGCCTGAAGATTCCGACATGCCAGAAGCCCAGCGCGATCTGCGGTATATTCTGCTTTTCTGGACCAAAATAGGAAGATCAACTCCATAATTTGGGAAACAATTGGGATTTGAAATCCTCCTGCTGAGCCGGTTATTACACACCACGTAGTATGCTCGCATTTAACGTGGCCAAGTTCGTGCCCAATGATAGAGGTAAGCTCATCCTCATTCATAGCTTCAATCAATGCCGAGAAGATAACAACGTTCTTTTCTGTCAAAAAGCCAATTGCAAAGGCGTTGAGCCGGGGATTTTGTTGAACGAACACATCGGGCAGCTCCATGGACAATCGTTCGGCCGCTACTTTTGCGCACTGATGTACCTCGGGTAGCTGGTTTTCTGAAACCTTGACGCACTGGCCAAGGAATTGCCCTTGGCGAATTTTTACCCAAACCACGGATAAGGCAATCACTATTAGGACAACACCAAAACTTATGCCGACCAATAAGATGAGGATAATGGCCAGAGCGATAAGGCTTCCGTAAAGGACGGCCTTTTCTCCCTCCACACGAAAGTCATCCGCATTGACAATGGGTCTGTGGCTCATTTCTTCTCCTGCTCTTCAGTCTCTAATTTTTTGCCGCAGCGGTGACAGAAAAGACTTCCTTCCTTTGTTCTCGAACCACACTCGCTGCAAAAGTTGATTTTACGCGGCTCTCTTTTCAGGCTCGACGGTCCGGCGCGAAAAGCGTTAGAAAGTAGCCCAAAGACGGATGTGCCACTCATCGCATCTGCCTCGCTGGGAAGAGAGTTATATAGAAGCAAGAAAACAGCAACAGTACCCGAAAAACCGATAATTAACCCTACTTCGCGAAGTGTGAAGGCGAGAAAATTATACATAAAATGCAGACCTATGGCTATCAGCAGAAAGAGCAATGTTTCCTGATTTATGACAGTGGAGAGACTTATTTCGTCTTGCTCTTTTCTTTGTCCGGCTGAAAAAACGAGTCCAATACCAACGAGGCCCGAACATAGGATATGCAAGGGGGTGGACAAAATCATCCCAAGTACTCCCGAACGGCTTATTACAGTCTCACACAGGCCAAAGGCAAGCCCGGCCAGCCCACCCAGCTTGACTCCCTGTGTTTTACTCTTCAAGATTTTGGGGGAGCGAACGAGCAAAAAAACCAGCCCGATTACCTTGGCCATTTCTTCCACAGGAACGGTAATGATTAATGCCGGCAAGGAACCCATAGCCCTAATGGCAGCGAAATTGACGGGATAGACTATCAACACGGAGAGAACTCCACCCAACAAGACGATCATCGAGGGCGGCATGGGTAAGTTGTTATAATGGTCCTTGTTCACTTGGCTAAAAGGTAATAAGTGTAAAACAGTATACCGCCTGCAATGGCATTAAATGCCACACCGCCCATATCGTCTATCCCTAAGTTGATCAGAAGGCATACAACGGCAGCAATCCCAACACCCAAACATGTCTTCTTAGTGATTTCGTAATCATGATTCTTGAGCTTTTGGAAAGCAAGGAAATAGAGGATGGCACATAGGCCCGCTCCCAAAAGGGCTCCCACTATAAAGCCTGCCAAAGCGACCAGGACTGCCCCTGCCGCGTAAATGCCTATGGCTGCCAGAATACAGTTCTTTATTAAGCCATGCCGGGGATGCTCTTGTGTTTCAGTTTCAGGGCCACTGGCAGTCTGCTGTTGACCTTCGGCTGTCAAAGTTTTGCCGCATTTTGTGCAAAACTTGCTTCCCGGCGAGCTTTGAGCTCCACATTGTGTGCAGTAACTCATTTCTGTTCCTTCCTTAATTTGCGAGCCAGTATTTAGAAAAAGACAGTCCTTATATATGGGGTCAGACCGCCAAGCGTCACGAAGTCACCGCTAATTCACCATAATCTGAAGAGGCAGACAAAATGTCCATTATCCACATTCCCTTTTGTTGAAAATATCTAATTCCTGAGTTTATGTCAATATAGATTACCCGCGATACCTTATTTGGAGGCCGTCTCATAGATGATTCCAAAATAGCTAAATGATTGCCTAATCCGCGCTGCGGTCTCGTTACACCGATCCCAGTCGGACAATAATGGCCACTGCCGGCAGAAGTGTAATGGCCATGATAAGCTCTCCCATATTTGGGCATTAGCGTCCATAGTGCAGCCGCCGTTCAGCCTCAACGCTGTGAACGGCAGTAAGGCCCAAACAATAAGATACACATGTGATTCCGTGGGTTCGGCACTCCACAAAAAGCGGCGGCCACAGCGGTCGGTGTTTTTCTTGTAATGCACCATAAAGCCCGTATACTCTCGTGCTGAGAACCTCATTAAATAAGCCTATGGACGTAAATGGTTTGCATGTTAGCTCGCCTTATGAATCGAGGAATAGAGATGAAAAACGCACATATTGTTGCAGCAGCAGTGCTCTGCTTTGCCGCTGGGGGATTGACAGGTTGTTGGTCGAATGGCCAAAGTAATGCGGAGGCATCCATAAGGGGCGGTCAGGCCACCTGGACAGATAGAGAGAGTTTTCGATGGCCTGACGGACAACAGGCCGCAATCAGCCTAAGTTTTGACGACGCCCGCCTCAGCCAGCTCGACCGCGGCTTGCCAATCCTTGATTCTCACGGCGTTAAGGCAACCTTCTATGTTGTACCGCGCAACGTGCAGGAGCGGTTAGCCGACTGGAAAAAGGCTGCGGCTAATGGTCACGAAATCGCCAACCATTCACTGAGGCATCCTTGTACCGGCAATTTTTCATGGTCTCGCGAAAAAGCTCTGGAGAATTATACACTCGAAGAAATGGAGCACGAGCTGGATGAGGCAAGTATGGCTATTGAGCGACTCTTTGGCACCCGGCCAACCACGTTTGCCTATCCGTGTGGACAAAAATTCGTGGGCAGGGGCTTAGCTACCAAGACCTATGTAACATTGATCGCTGAACGATTCATAGTCGGCCGCGGAGCGTTTGACGAGGTGGCTAACGACCCTGCTTTTTGCGATCTTGCGCAGGCAACGGGCATAGATTTGGATGGCTTGGATTTCGGGCAGGCCAAGCAACTGGTGGACACGGCTAAAGCCGAGGGCCGGTGGCTAATTTTCTTTGGCCACGACGTAGGCGAGCCAGGGCGCCAAACCACGACCGCCGCCACTCTCGAAGCCCTTTGCGGATATGCTCAGGAACATGCGAACGGATTGTGGATAGATACGGTTACAACAATTGGCAAGTATATTCAGGAACAACGAGCCAGGAACAATTAAGGAGCTCATACTACATAATATCTTAGAAAGGCAACAATTTTTTCGCAAAAGCACGAATTGCATTAAGGAGGATTCCTATGAGAACAGTGTCACTCGTTTGGTCTAAGCGGACTTCGGTTGTCGCCACAGGTCTTGGTATTTGTATCTTCCTTACAGCAGCACGTGCAAGATCTGAGGAAAGTGCAAGTGTACTGCGTGCCGGCGCCGCAAAGATTGATATCACGCCGAAAAAGCCTGTCAAGATGGCTGGATATGCCGGTCGCAAAGGACTATCTCAAGGCGTGCACGACCCGTTGTCCGCGCGTGTGGTAGCATTTGAGAATAATGGCAAACGGCTTGTGTTGGTTTCGACCGACCTGATAGGCTTTTATGATGGCACAGCCGAGCACGCGCGAGATGCCATCGTGAATGAGCTCAAGCTCCAGCCGTCCGAACTCTTCTTGAGTGCCATACACACCCACAGCGGGCCAAGCCTGACTGTCGATAAGAAAGAGGGGCACCCCAATAATCTCGAATATACACAGGACCTCACAACCAAGCTGATCGAATTGACCCAAGAAGCACTGAATGGCACAAGTCCGGTCAAAATCGGTTTAGGCGTAGGGCACTGTACAATCGGCGCCAATCGACGCGAACTGAAAATTACCGCTGTCGGCGAGAGCTCAATAAGGCTGGGACGCAACCCTTATGGCCCAACAGACAAGGAAGTCTTGGTGATGAAAGTGGCAAAACCTGACGGCACAGTTGTTGCAGCAGCATTTGATTACGCAACACACGCTACCTGTTTGGGAGGCAAAAACTACGTTATCAGCGGCGACGTCATCGGACTGGCTGAGCAGTTTGTCGAAAAGATTCTCGGCGAGGGTACAATTGCGCCGGCGTTTGCAGGAGCATCCGGCAATATTGACCCATGGTTCAGGGTGCTTCCCTCGTTCAATACCGAGCCAGGCTGGATTCCAGAGCCTGTACTTTTAGGAACATTGTTGGGCGAGGAAGTAGTACACATCTTCCGAGATATTGAAGAAGTCTCCGATGGCGGAGTAGTCGCGACCGCTTTTGCAACACTGCAACTTCCCGGTAAACCGCGAGGCGAGGTCGATGCCAAAGAAGAGCACCCACCTACTGCCCTGAACATAACAGTCGCACGAATCGGAAATATTGGCTTTGTCGGCATCGGCTGTGAAGTGCTGACGGAAATAGGTATGGCCATAAAGACCGCTTCGCCATATAGACACACGTTTGTCATCACACACTGTAACGGCGCATCTGGGTACCTGGCGCCCGAACACCTACACATAGAAGGCGGATACGAAATCAGAAGCAGTCCCTTCGCACCGCAGGCCGCCGATATAGTTGTAAAACAGGCCATAAAGATGCTTCATGAACTATGAGTCAAACGCTGTTCGATCATAGAATCTGCTAATTGGTCCGGAACCTGCAACCGGACCAATATTGCCGGGTTCTTTCTCACTATACCGAAAGAGACGACCAATATTAATTGGAAGCGAGTTGGCCGCAGTAATCGTGGCGCCAAGTCTTGTGATCTCAATCAGCATAGTCGTTTTTGCATGTAGAAGGTCTGCTCAAGGGACTCGTCAGGAATACAACGGCTGACAGGAAGTCTTGACGTAAAGCGTTAGCCCCAATATGCTCGTGAGCCCGCCAACATGAGTCCTGCCAGTCTTCCATGTCTATGAGTTTTCGCCGCCAAGTGCGCCTATTCTTGCCGGCTATGGCAAAACCTGATGCCAACTGATCCCAATACTCACAAGAACGATCCGGGCCTATGCCGAACCGCTCAACACGGGCCCCGAATTGGCGCCAAAACATGGGTTGACTATTCCGCCTTGCATCAAGCCTGCACAGCTATGGCCACAGTTGTTCTTCAAGCCACGAATTTGCCAGCTCAGCAAAATCCTTGAGGTTAACTGACCTTGACAGAGGCATTTCTCCATCGTACAGATTGCCAAGCGAGGGTACCGGAATGTACAACTGCCCATCGTCAGGCGTCGTGTCAGCCAGGTACGCTACCTCCGGGTCCGTCAAAGCACGGCTGTAGACGCGGACCTCATCTATCTGGCCCAAGAACCAGTTGTCGCTGGCATCCCAGATGCCGCCACCACCAATGTTGAACTCGAACGTGGAAAAGCCGTAGTCGCTTACCGCAGTACCGCCGGTTTCTGCCGGCTGACCGTCGATGTAGACCGTCAAGCTCGTTCCATTACCGACCGCAGCCACATGATGCCAGGTAAGGTTCTTAAACGTCCACTCCGCATCTACCATTTGATTGCCTGTCGCGGTCCACACAGCCAGATAACCAGAATCAAACCCGAACTCTATGCAGTCGTTCTGACCAAAAAGCCCGATGCGACTTGCTTCGGGATTGCCCGCGCTAACCCAGCCGGCCAATGTAAATTCGGACATTTCGCTCAGCAGGCTCTTGGCAGTACCCACATAATCGTCAATGCCGTCAAACTCCAGGGCCCCATTTAGCCGGCCAGCTACCCACTGCGGGTCACCGGCAAGGACGCCGTCGTTGCCGTTGCCGGAGCTATCGTTGGCGTTGCCATCAAACTGGTAGTAGGCTATCAGTCCGGTAGGACTTGGAGCCGCCGTCGCAGCAACGGAATCAGTGAAGAGCCAGTCTCCCGCCATTACCTCAAGCTCTCTATAGTCGACTACGCAATCCTCAATATAATCGACCTTGGCAAAATCGGCCGAACGACGCGAAAGCACACATCTGGAAGGATATAGCCTGACATCGTCGAAGTAAACCACACCTGAGCCTCCGGGCGTTGTCGTATTGTCCTCGTCACCGAAGCCGATACTAATCTCTGTGACACTCTGAAGGCTCACGCCGAACGACGCCAGATCAATACTCCACTCGTGCCACGATTCTTCTCTTACGTCACTCATATCGCCGTCGTATGGTATCTTGGCACCATTCACCTTCATGTACATCTGCTCGGTAGAATTGGCATCGTTGCTCGCATCGCCATAGAACCACAGCGTCAATGCTTTAGCACCGGCTCTGGTCCAATCCGGACCGATTGCCAAATCATCAATGTCCGCCGTGGCCTCCGAATAATAGAGTTTGCCCGTGGAGCCGCTGTTATTGTAACGATATGGCATCGATTGCTTACCACTGTTGACGATGCCAATCTCAGCAATTGGAGGCGGCCAGTTACCGATACTCGATCCGGTGCCGTTGCCGCCGTACCCAGGTGGGGGATTACTCCAGCCCGTTCCGTCTTTCCATACATACCACACCCTGCCACCCGGCTCGCCGGGCGTGTTGGCATCACCGTACGACTCCATATCGTCAACAACAAGATATTCGGACGTCACAAAGCTCCAGACGTCACCTTCCCATGTCGTGGGGGTCTCGGCTTCATTGACCTCATTAATCTTCCAGTAGTAAGCCTTGCCCAATTCAAGCGTTCCGGCATCATAACTCGTCTCTGACACGGTGATAGCAGCAACAGTACCATTTACCACAGCGTTTCTGTTACTGCTGACGGACACTTTGTGGATGGCTGCCTCTCGTCCCGGTCTCCAGCTAAGGACCACATCCGGCCCGATACCGGTTGCCTCATCCTGCGGGCTTGGATATCTTGCCCAGACGGGCACGTGGAGAAAGCGGACTTCACTCAGACCGTACTGCGTGAGAACGCCCCAGTTGCTGTTAGCGATAATCTTGACGTACTTTGCCAGCACACCTTTGAAATCAACGGTAGTATCGTGATCATAACCAGCCGAGCCGGTAGCCTGCGCAAATTCAGGTACGCCATCCAGCTCCGTCCAGTCGCTGCCATCAGTCGAGTACTTAACCGTAACGTCCCTAAGTCCCCAACCAACCCAAGGCTCAATCGACTGATTGAAGTTCCATACCCACATCTCGTGGAGTTTGTAAACTCTATGGAACTCATATTGTATCCAGGTCGGCTGCGGTCCAGCGCCACTGCTTAGCCATATATCCGTCCCTACCGTCCCGTGCAGGTCATTGTCGTCGAGCCCGGAGCCGTCGATCGTTTTTTCAGGCCCCATGCCTGCCTCGTGAGAGCTGGAAGCTGTCGCAGTTATAGCCGTACCGGCAATTGCATAAGCGAAGGTCTCGGCCCTAAACTGCCATACATCGCCCTGATCCCACCCGGTGACGCTGTTTGCCTCATCGACCCGCCAGTAGTAAGTCTGGCCCCATGCAAGCAGCTCAGCAACGGTATAGCTGTTAGCATCCTGGGTGACACCGCCAATGCCGTCCTCGACGTCGTTAACGTTATCACTGAAGAAGACTTTGTGCTTGGGTGATAATCCTGCCACGTAGGCACCGGGTGTCCAGCTAAGGACGACATCCCGTGGCGCATCCGTTGATCCATCAGGCGGGTCCGGCTTAGAGGCCAAGGCAGCCGATTTCAGGCCGTAACGAAACAAATCTGCCACCGCAGCGGCGGCGAGTGTCTCGTTGAAAACCATTACCTCATCGATCCGTCCCGTGTAGCTTGCCCACTGGTTGCGGTTGCGGGGGCCGCCAATACGAACTGCTGAGATGGCATCAGAGAAGTGCCAACCTGTGCCATTACCATACCCGCTGCTCGTGTTGGCAATCTCCAGCCCATCCACATAGAGAATGGCAATATCGTTGGAACTGCTAAAGGTAACGGCGACATGATGCCACTGACCGTCGTTGAGCGGGACACCGGCATTGCCCCACCAGTACCAGTCAGCGAACCCATCCTGGCCTACCCACAGTGCGCCGTTCTCATCTGGCTCTATGCTTGAATCGTGCCATTCGCCCAGAAGCACGAGAATGATCCCCCATTCCTGGTGAGCTGGCGGCATGTTCATCCAGAACGCGTATGTCGCCTCCGCAATATTCAAGAGCCCTGCTGTTAGTGGAGCGTCTGCAAAAGTGTAGGGTGTCCCAGTGGTAGTCGTAAACTCCAGAGCGCCGCCTTGATAGCCATTGGTCGTCCATCTCACCAGGTCTTCATTTTCGGGCTCGATGGTCCCGTGATGGCTGTTACCCGACGAATCAACGAAGTTTGTGCCGGCCCCATCATCCAGTTTCCACCAACCCACCATGTCGGCCGAGGCACCACTGACCGCCCTGAGGATGAGAATCAAAAAAAGCAGATAAATCACTTTCCTGCCCATCGTATTCCTCCTTCAAAAAGCTCATGATGACTTTGCTTTGATTACACACGAAAACACGCATTACCCTCGACTAGCGCCCAGGCCTTTACCACTTGCTATGCCTGTGACGGAGAACTTCAAATGACCCGCACAAACTCGCATGGCCGTTGGCTTCTCTGCCTAAGAAAAGAACTTTTATAGGACTTGACTTTACCTCCTGCCTTGGAAAGCGTAATATGGGGCAGCCCTGGTGCAGAAGACTTTGATTGAAATCACCCAGCATCACCTCTTATAGGACGTTTCGCACTGCCTCAGTTCGGAAGACCGTATTGTGACTTTATACGTCGGACGCGATAAGTTCTCCCGCTCGTATTCGAAAACCATAGAAACTGCCACTCAGCGAAGTCAAAATCCGCAAACCTTCGCACCCCTATTTATACCAAACGAACCGCCTTGGCTTCAAGAGAATTCCCTCACAATGCTCTCCAAAGAGCTTGTGTCCGACCTTCTTAGTGAGACTGTACAAGCCCACAACTCATTTATTTACAAGGCCTTGCAAGCAATTGTGGAGAGAAATCTATGCAAGAGTCCTGTTGCTTTGGTCCGTCTTGCAACGAGATTGTGATTCGCTTCACAGCCCGCTCAAGTCTGGCAAAATCAGCATCGGCAGCTTGTTCGTTTTGTGGCTTCGGAATCGTTCAAGACAGCCCAAAACCTGCCCGCTCTTGCCCGCAATGACAACGGTTCTCTCAAAGAAGTCCAGGCCAAGCCTGTCGATATGACGCCTATCCAAGGACTACGTTGACCTACAAACGTGAAGTATACCTGCACCAGCCGATGTCTCAAACGACAATTCGGAAGTCGCAGATATCAAAATACAATCTTGTTTAGGCGACCTCCCGTCTGTCAGTGTCTCTGGAGCTATCTCCACAGATTTCTGCGGTATACGCCACTAAGACCCTGCAGGGCGTCGGCAGATTGTGACAGACAGACTGCGTCTATTTGGAGAATCGACTGGTGTGCGAAACATACTCTCCAGATGTAGAAGGATTGAGCGTTCTGTTCGGCGAGAATTGCTCGCTAACCTATGACGGAATCGGAAGTGCCAGACCATGGACAAGATAATGCGAGATGTTCGTCGTCATCCTGCAAAACGAAACAAAGCTGTGGTCGCAGGACGTAGACGAAAAGTTGCCTAATGGTGGCACGATTTTCGTGAAATCTTATGTAGCAAAAGGAGGTTTTCTGCACCTCTCGTGCCGAAACGCGTAATGACATCGACCTTATTGTATTGTAACGCTGAGGCACTTTGTGTAGAATAACAGTTGAAATGGCCGTTGTGTGTCTTTCCGGGGTGTAGCTCAGTTTGGCCAGAGCGCCTGCTTTGGGAGCAGGAAGTCGTAGGTTCAAATCCTATCACCCCGAGTTGAGTGGACGGGTGCCATTTTCTGCCAGGATTGAGAATGGTAACCTATAGTCTCCACACAGGTTTACGTTATCAAGCTCCAAGTTCGAAAACACTGATTGCATAATTTGGCGATTTTGGGGCGGTCGAAACGTAACGTATTTCTCTGCAAGACCTTGTGCAAGTTCGATAATTTTTGCAGGTTCCCGGCTGTTTTCCCGTTTCCCGGTCTTAATCTGTTCAATCCGCCGCTGCAACAAAGCTGTCTCCTGTTGCTTCTGCCTCGCTAAGTGCATAAACCCCTTAGCGAGATCATCTTCGGCCTGGGCTGCCTTCAGCAAGAGTCCATCTAAGATAGGCTGTGTTTCAGAAGCTTTTCTTTTCAGTGTACGCAATTCGTTCTGCGTGTCTGCCACGTCCTTGAATAACATGCGATTCAAGTAAGCCATTGCCAAATCAGTGAGGTTGCGGCAGGCACGGTCGACCTTATGAAATACCACACCGTTGATTGTAAGGTCGCTACAAATGCGATTGATAATCTCGCGAAATCGTTGTCTTTCCTTTTGCTTCGAGGCTGTTTCGACGTACTGAATACTCTCAGCAATTTCGTGTCCCTTATGTTCTGCCCATTCACGGTTAGCCTTGTCCTGGGCTTCAAGGCTGTAGCCTTCGCTCTGCTCACGTGATGAGACTCTGCAAACACTAAGTAGTTTTAGTGGTCGATTCTTTTTCTTCATGACAATTATCCTTTCATCCTGGCCAAAGCGCAAAGAAATTGGCCGAACTCTTCTATAATCTGATCGGCCTCGTCTTCAGGAAAGCGACGCTTGCGCCTTGCGGTGTCTTGGACACCGGTGGTTGAATATTCTTTGGACAATACGGAAGACAAAAAAACCATACGACTAGCAACGGTGCATTCACAGTCACATTGAGCACGGGTCCTGGGTGCTTACACTTACGCCATCAAAATGAACAGTGAGAAAGTCTGTCAGAAAAAATGCTTCTGCTATCTCAGAGGACATCCCGCAGCGCTACCAGTCCGAGCGACCGAGCCTTTATCCTTTCCAAATCAAGGGTCGAGACACTCATTCACCAAAGAATCTGCGTGAGTTACCGCTGGAAAAGTAGATGTAAATGCTGATCATCTGGCAAGCTCCACTGCGCGCCCTTCAAGCCAGTCCATAAAAGGGTGGTCGGTGCAAATGCCGTCCAGCGTTGCATTCAGTGCACTGACATCCTTTTCGAAAGTCTCGTCACAATTATCTAATTCGAGCCATTCGGTCTTGCGCTGTGCACCTGATTCCACAGAGGCACCACCTTCAGATGATATGTCGCGGTACCCTTGAGCGCGGATGTAGTGGCTGTACGCCTTAGCTAAGCTCTCATGCTTTCTTCTAAGAATCTTGGTTACGTAGATCTGTGAGTAATCTTCGATTGATAGCCCAGGGTTCCAGGCAAATTCCTCAAAGTGCTGGAAAACCCGATCTTTAGGCCTGAACTCTATGGCCCTTATCTGCATGCCTTCTATGCCATACTCCTGCATCGCAAGGCACATGTGCTTTGTGCCAAACTCCGGATTGTCGCCGTATCTGTGATAGAGATACCAGTCACCTTTTGGTTTCTTACGCCCCAGCGCAAAAGGCAGCCATTCTACGCCCCAGTCAATGATAATCAGATTTGCGCAGCTTCCTCTTCTGGCAATTATCTCTCTCGCTCCCGGGACCCTGAATATCCAGGATTTCATTGCGTGGTTCTTTGAACGAGCTATGGAAACCATCGAGTCGTAATACTCCACCATCCTCTCAAAAAAACGCTCAGAGCTACAGAAAGAACATCGACACCACCTTCTGCTGCTCTCGCCAAACTGAGCCCCCACTGCCTCTACGTCCGGATACCGATCCAACACTTCATTCCAGTAGGCTTCCCACAGCTTCTTCACTTCAGGCTTGTTGAGACAGACGGTTCTGTCGGCGATATTGTAACCGCCAACTGTGCCGCCCGCGCCTCCCAGGTTAATTCCATACACGTGGCGGTATTTGTCAATTACGAAGTCCCAGTTATCAGGAAGGTTGTGCATCAAAAAGACCGTGACGCCACGCTTGCGGCCGTAAGTAATGATGTCCCTTATGTACTCGTGCTCGACATTCGGATGCTCACGATTGACAAATTCTGGAAAAGCCTTTGAGTCATAGCACACACCTTCTTTGAAACGGCTGGTATCCATAAGCAGCACGTTGTTGATCTTGTGACTGGCCAGCCAGTCGACAAACTCTTTGTACTCGTGGTCCCTCTCGCAGCCAAAATCCCTCACGTATTCGTCTGTAGCCAGCCCACCAGGCCCAACCGACGTGAAGAGGCTTCGGTACTTGAACGCCGGGATATTGATCATGGGCATAAGGTCAGTTCCGAGGCCATCGACAACAACTTGATCGGCCTCCATGTGAAGACGGTCCTCCAGAGTATTGACCGCGTAGAGAACGGCCAAGCTCGTGTGGCCGGTCAGAAGCAGGTATTCTTCGTGCTGTTTTTTCTTCTTGTGGATAATGAAGCCCTGCTGGCCCAAACTTGACGGCAGCAAAGCCTTGCTCAGACCTGTTCCGGTGCGCTTTTGGTAATCAAGGTCCTCCGTTAAGAGCTTTTTCAGCAAAGGTATATCGTCCGGCGTTCCAATCAAGACCTGCCCGGGCGTTTGCACCTTGCAGCTCTTATCGACAATGGTAATATCGACCCCGCTGATCTGCCTTATGGTACGTGCGAGGATGTTAGCGAAGTGAAGATCGTCCTGCCGTTGCGTTCTTGAACCGATAACAAGCGTGGCGGTCGGCCGGTTGCCTTTGACGAACACAAAGGACTCGCCGATCACCTCAGATAGGACAGGCACCTGTACAGACAGGGTTAGAGCAAAGATAAGCAGGATGGAAGCATCAAATCGACTCATCGTCTCCGTCTGCCGCTCGCCGGAATCGTACCGAATCGCCTTCGCACTTCCTTTGGAAACGATGGTGGGTTCTCTGTGTCGTTGAGAACGTTTTCCAGGCACTGTAAAAGCCTATCAGCCTTGTTTTTAGCTCCCAAATCCCCTATTACTTTTCGGAGGTCGTCTCGTACTCGTGTAATAGCTGTTTCGTAAGCCTCCAACTGTTTTTCATCCAGCCTCGCCAAGTAATCAAATATCTCCGTGTGCATAACCAAAGGGAGCTTTTCCCAAGGGTATGCCTTTTCCGCTTCCCGCACCAGCCCGGCAAGTGTACTAAGCGCCTCAACAGTCTTAGGCTTGTACATGTCTGTTAGGACTGACTCCAGACACTCTCGCGGGTCCGTTCCCGGATTCAGGCAAAGACGAGCACGAAAACGTGCGGTTATCTCGACACCAGGGTTTGCTATCGGGCTGGAACACCATATATAACCCTTTGAGCCCATTTTGTGTGCCAGTTTGATACCGTCAGTCTCCTGAATTGTCTGCGGCATAAACCAACGTAGTCTATCCCAGCTCCAAGGGGGCGTGATCCACCGACATCGAAAGAAATTCCTCATGGCGAATCTCAACTCTGGAATGGCCGTATATGCAGCATTGAACTCAGGTGGCCAACGGGCATCCAAGACAACGTCTGACTTCGAAAGCTCTGCTAAGTATGTGAGGAGATCTCCATCTGGTTTCGTTTTCTCCGGTACGAAAATGAACAGAGCTTTGTCTGGCCAGCTCTCCCTGACAAAGTGGACCAAATTGATGTTAGCCGCACGTAGATGCTCCAAATCCGTCATACTGCTGCAATAGTCGCAACGGCATCTACTGCTTGTTCTGCTTAGTTCAAGTGATAACCCGTCGACACAAAACTCATCAAGAATTGACTTCAGTGTTCTTTGGATCAATTCTTTTGCCTGAGGCTTACACGGACACATTTTACTTTTGGATCTATTACCTTTGGCATCAACATGGGCCAATTCCGGATATTTCTTGAGTATGTTTTTCATTTGGTGGTTCGACCCAAACCCTACCAAGAATTCGATGCCAAACTTGTGAGCTGATTTGAGAATCTTGTGAATTCTTGCTGCTCTCTCGGAAGGAATGCCGGTGGATAAGTCAAGAGGCCAGTTTTCTCCGAAAAGTCCCCACTGTACTATGTAGTTGATGTGTTCCTCTTTCATAAATGCGAAGTAGTCTTCGTAGTCCTTGACGAGCCGGTCCGTAATCTCACATCGGGCTGTCCAACCTGAACTGATGTCATCGGAGAATCTCTGAAAAGGTTTCGATGATATGCGCTCAATCCAGCCCAGGCATACTCGGTATTGTAACTCTTGTTTCCCTACCTGCTCATTATTTGTCTGTTCCGCTGGTAGTCTTGTCCGAGTGGCCTTTTCAATTTCTCCTGCTACCCCAAGTGCAGTCGTTGCAGGCCTGATGACTGCAAGAATGATAATCAAAGTTGTACACGGCTTCTTCAGAGGTAAGATTCCTTGGTCCATGAGAGCCCTCTCAATTCTTCATCATTGGCGCCGTGCACAAGTTTGTGCCATTACCAGATGCAGGTCGTATTCAACCTTAGCCCTTGATCCAATTACAAGCCTGGCGACAGGCCTTTTGCCTCGAACAAACCTAAAGGACTCACGCACCAGACTGATGGCTGCAACAAGACCCCCACATGCAATCAAGGAGCACAGGCCTGCACCGACACATGCACATCGGATGCAAGGACTACCCACGTTAAGTCGCAACGCACCGACCAAGTCTCGTAATCCGCCTTAATCACGAGCCGCCGCTGGCGTAGTAATCCTTAAATCGTCTCATCCACTGAGGCCAGATCGGTGGCGGATTATTACTCTGATTCCAGCCTCGGTGCCACTTAAGCTCCCAAAGCTCCTTGAGTCCGATCGACCTGACCGACCAATCCGCGAACACGCCGTTTATGGCTCCCTCGTGCCGATCAATGCAAAAGACCGACATACCGTTGTTGCCATCCTTTGGCGCACCATCATATGGCGGAGGAGCATCAAAGCGTTTTGGCCACAGCCGAAAGTGCAGAGAATCCAGGAAAACAGGTATTTCGCCTGCGCCTCTCACATCCGCGGTTTTCCAATGGCTCCCACGTGGCCACTTTCCTATGTGCGGCCACGTTGCAGGAGGATTACAGATCCAGGCATTTGCCCCGTAACTACCATAGAAACCCTCTGTGAACCAACCCGTGGCAGCCATCGGCCCCCAAGTAGAAAATGTGCCCTGATTCTTGTCAGGGTCCATAGCTGACGGGCACAGGCTAATCGCAGGATCCTTGTAGTACGGGCGAAGACACTCAATCCAATGTGAGCGCCGTTGTACCTCATCCGGGACGTCTCCCCAGCCGGCATGGAAGTAACCATTGTTGTCACCTGTATAGGCCAGGAAGGCTACCCCCCACTGATGAAGTTTCACCCTGCAGCCGATCGCTCTTGCCTGTTTCCTTGCCCGGCCCAGCGCAGGCATCATTATCGACATGAGCAAGGCGATGATAGAAATCACCACCAACAGCTCTATCAGGGTGAATCCGTTTCGCTTGGACATAAGACGCCACTCCTTAACACTACATTCATGCCACCTGCAACTTCATCTCAAACAGACTCGGTCCACTCCACAGTCAGTAACATTACCACATTCCTCTTGCGAATACCATTATACAGAGAGCCTTTCGAGGGCGGGTGTCTATTCAGACCTGTTCCCCGCCCCCCCAAGCCAGCACCCATCCCCCTACAGCTCTGCTTGTGAAAATCGACCTAATAAGCCTAAATCAGCGTTTCTTACGGAGCAAGACCAAGCCGCCTAAGCCCAGCAGGCAAATAGTAGCCGGCTCAGGAACCACAGCCATGACCTCACTCTGTGAAAGCGCACGGTCGTACAGCCGAACATCTGAAAGCATGCCGTGGAACCCGAAAATCCCGCCTACATGCATTCCTATGCGGGCCGCGGTAATGCCACTTCCATTCAGCAGCGCTGTCTTACCACCTGCAGTCGCTATCTCAACGCCATTCTGATATATCTTCATGTCGCCCGTGGTGGCGTCCTTTGTAAAGGCCCAGTGACTCCAAATGCCCTCGACCTGATCTTCCGGAAGATCGACTCGCACGTATTCGGCTCCTGGAGCATACCAGTACGTTTTGTCACTCTTGTGAGGATGCTGCAAGTAGATTTCAGATACGCCCTCTACTCTCGCATGGAAGGGGACGTTGCTCAATCCGGAGCCGCCCAGATCATCATAACCGTGCATCCAAAAGGCAACCGTTGTCCCATCGGTGATGGTCGCAAACGAGCTTCCGCCGGACAGATCCAGGTCTACGTAATCACTGCCGCCGAAACTCAGCACCCAGCCGCGCACCGCATCGTCGACCCACATTGCACCGGTTATTGTGCCGTTGCTCGGGCCCGCTGAGTCGGCGACCGTTGTACCGTCGCCCTCATCCAGCTTCCACCATCCTACCAGGTCCGCCGAGGCCTCACTGACTAATCCCATCATCACAGCCACTGCAACCATACAAACAAATCTCCTACACATCACTCGTCCTCCTAAATCAAACAACAACATTACTATATCCCTCACTACACAAATGTCTGACGTCCCTGCCGGACTCTTACTCAACACTTGCGTCCGATTCGCTCGGCGCACTATCATTCTTGGAATGGCCAAAACCATGTCTCGAGCCAGTCTTCCGCCAGAACAGTAAGGTCATTGAAGTTGATGCTCTTGGACTTCATAGGCTCTTGATCATACACGTTAGCTCTCGAAGTAATCGGGAAGTACAACTCGCTCACGCCCATAACACTGCCAACCTCAGCTTGAGACAAAGCGCGATTAAACACCCGCACGTCAGAAATCACCCCGCCGAAGTAGAACGGACTGCCTGTAGAGGGTCTAGAGGCACCGATTCTACATGTGTCAATCTCAGAACCATTGATAGGCGTGGTCTTACCTTCACCCTTATGCCAAAGCAAGCCGTTTCGATATATATGCATCTCACCAGTTGCCGCGTTCTTGGCAAATGCCCAGTGGCTCCAGTCATACATCAGTTCCGTTTTGTCGGCAGTCTTATAAATGTATTCTGGCCCAGGCGCATACCAGAAAACCTGCGTTCTGCTCGGAACTTGGCAGTATATCTCGACGTTCTCAGCTACTCTTGCATCAAAAACAACGTTCTTCTCTCCCCAGTTATTGCCGCGCTGCCATAGGGCGACAGTCACTTCATCCGAAACAGTTGAGAATGGATTTGCGGCAACCAAGTCAATATCCACGTAATCAGGATCAAGAGACGTTTCAGTAGCATCGAAATCCAAGACCCAACCCCGCTCGGAATCATTGACCCACTGCGCACCATAAATGTTGCCATAGCTTATTCCGGCTGAATCAATGGCAAGGCGGCCTGTTCCCTCATCGAGCTTCCACCAGCCCACTAACGACACAGGATCAGGCTGTACCGCCTCAAGGCTGTGGTCGGTCTGGAGCCAATCGCCAGCCAGTACAAGAAAGTCCGTAAAATCGACCGTGCAGTCATCGGTAATATCTCCTTGTGGGCCATATTTCGGAACGCATCTGGTCGGGTACAACCTAATGTCGTCGAAGTAAACCACACCGGCGCCGCTGCCGGTTGGGGCGATACCGTCGCCGAAGCCGATGGTAATCTTCCTGACGTTGGTTAGATTCACGCCGCCAAAGTCCTCCAGGTCGATGTTCCATTCGTGCCAGGATTCCTGCCTCAAGTCATTGGGATCACCATCATACACCACCTTCTTGCTGTGGCTGGGGCTGTCGCCGTCCTCGAGCTTGACATACATCTGCTCGTTCACATCATTGTCGGCACTGCCGTAGAAATACAACACGAGGGCGTTGACATCGTATTGTGTCCAATCTTGCGGTGTGTCAAACGTCTGTTCGGCCTCCGAATAATGGTGCGTACCGGTCGTTTCGTAGGCGGTGCCCTCGTTCACAGTACCATCGTTGTCGTAGAACAACGGCATCGATTGGTCGCCGCCATGAACGATTGTAGTTTCAGCGAAATGCTCACCTGCGTCAAAATCAGGCTCCAGGTAACCTACAGTCGCGCCGCTATTGTTGGTGAAATAGTCCAGCCACGTGCCGTATATCCTATTGTCGTAATCGTCGTAAGACTCAATGTCATCCACGACAATGTAGCCAGCCGTGGTGAAAGTCCAGACTTCACCTGGCCACACATTCGGCTCGTTAACCTCATCTATACGCCAATAATAAACCTGGTTGAATTCAAGAGCCTCAGGAGGACTGTAACCATTAGCGTCGTAGTCCTGCCGCCCTTGATATATACCGGCCGAGGAGGTATCAGCGTCGTTTACATCATTGAAATCGGTTCCGAAATACACGTCGTGCTGCTGAGCACTGTCTCCGGGCGTCCAGCTAACGGTAGTATCGGGGGAGACGTCTACTTCTCTATTAGCAGGGCTGGGCTCATGCGCTGTCAAATGCGGACCCGGCCCTTCTCCGCGCATCACACGCTCGATATCGGCCTCGCTCAGCTCAATGTCATAGACGCGGACGTCACTGAGCATCCCATGAAAGCCCATGGTACCGGCGCAATGCATACCGATTCTCGCACTGCTAATGTTGGCACCGTCAATCGGTGTGCTTTTGCCCGTTGCGTTTGCTACCTCCGCCCCATCTTGGTAAATCTTCATTTCGCCAGTACCGGCATTTTTCGTAAACGCCCAGTGGCTCCACAGACCTTCCACTTCTTCCTCGTTCAGCGCAACTCTCACCCATTCAGCCCCAGGCGCGTACCAGTAAGTCATACCGCTTTTGTGCGGATGCTGAATGTATATCATGGAACTACCACCGACTCGGGCGTGAACGGGCACGTTGCTCAAATCCGAACCATAGAAATCGTCATATCCATACATCCAAAAAGCGATTGTAGCCTCATTTGAGAGGGTCTCAAATGAATTCGCAGTGGACAAATCCAGAGTCACATTTTCACTGCCGTTGAAACCTAAAACCCAGCCCCGTACCGGATCGTTCACCCAGGCTGCACCATCTATCGTACCATCGCTATGTCCCGCATAGTCGTAAGCGGTGTCACCGCTACCCTCATCCAGCTTCCACCAAGCAACAAGGTGAGGCTCAACTTCTGGATCTGAAGCGAATTCCGTGGTGAAGTTCCACACTTCGCCCTTCCGAATCTCAGGATCGTTAACCTCATCAATACGCCAGTAGTAAGTCGTCCCGTACTCAAGACCTCCCGCAGGCACATAGCTGTTGGCATCATAGCCCTGCCGTCCACAGTATATGCCGGTTGATGCCGTGTCAGCAATATCGACAGCATCGAAATCAGTGCCGAAGTAAACATCGTGCGCCGATACATTCGCTCCAGGTGTCCAGGTAAGTACTGCTTCCAAGACAACGCCGACAGCATTATTGCGAGGAACAGGATGAGCAGCCAGTCCAGCACTGGTTGCAGAATACATTGCTTGAATCTCGCTCTGGTCCAATGCCTGATTGTATATCCGAACATCACCTATCAATCCGTCACAATCCCATTGGGTGTTGTAAGGCCAATGGCCTATGATGACCGGTGAGTCCGTAGCAAGCGGTGTTATGGTATTGCTCTTACTGTCGACTGAAAGGCCATTCTCGTACAAGCAGACTGTAGAGCTGTCAAATGTCGCAGCGTAAAACGCCCACTCATCGACAATGACTTGGCCCAGTGTAGAAACCTGAACCTTACTCGACCATGTACCGTTGCATATCCCAAAAAGCATGGTTCCAGTGCTACCAGTGATAAAGTGGTAATTACCGGTGTCGGTGGCCGGCTGCTTAGTCACTATCGCTTGACGAAGAGCACCATTCAATCTCACCCAGGCCGTCACCGTTCCTTCAGAAAGCAGGTTCAAAGTTTCAGCGTGTGGAATTTCAACATAATCCCCGTCGCCATCAAACCCCAAGCACCACTGGCGTACAGGGTCGTCTACCCACGTCGCCCCCTCAACAGTGCCATCGTTAGTGCCAGCCGAATCATGGGCCGTACTCCCGCTGCCCTCATCAAGCTTCCACCAGCCTACCAGCTCACCTGAGCAATCGACACACACGCCCAAGCACACAACAACTACTATTGAGTAGGACAGCCTCACCAACATACTCAAATCCTCCTCGATCCTTATCAGCATTCAAACCACACAAGCGAAAGACTGCAATCACTCATGTTCAAACCCACCCATTTTTACAAAAAAAGCATGACCGTGTCAAGCGGAAATATTAAAAACATTAAAGAATTTTAAGAAGGCTATAAAACTGCTAAGACCGATTTCTGCCGGCCTGAGCAGCTAAGTTTGCCAATCACAGGCACTTACGAACAAAAAACGCTACTTTTTTTGCAAAAAGCATCGCCTACCGTCTCCCAGTTCCCCTTGGCATTATGCCAAAATCGCGCTTAACGTGAGAAGTCCAGCTTCGAAGCAGCCGCCAGGGTCACCGAAGTTTCTCATATTGCCAACTGCCCCCGGCTGTTGGGGACCATGCTGCCGCGGGTTGCCGGACGAGCACGTCCTCGTGCGCCAATCCTGTAGATTCCAACAGTCAGTGCAGCCCGATCCAATACGTTCCACAGATGCTCGTGCCCGACAGAGCCTGCCGACCTCATACCGCTCAGACTGCCCAAGTCTCTGCGTCAGTAAGCACTCTGATATGAATGTCAGCACCTTGAGAGTCCAACTTGCTGCACCGGTTCACAAGGAATTCTGCGGCGCCTATTCCGTGTAAGGCCCCACAAAAAAACCACCGAAAACAGCTTTTGAGCTTGATTATCGAAAACCGGTGGCGTATATATGCAGCCCATCCAATGCTAAAGAAAGGGCCCAAATGGATATCTTATGATGAATTGTGAGACCTACCACGTTGCCCCTGCCACGACTGCTGCAATTGCCCCTGACTTCGGGTGCAACCTGTTTTCGTGGACGGTAGACGGCCAACAACTGCTGTACTTCCCTGAGGCTTTCTCAGAGGACAAAGACCCCTTTTTCATAGGTGGTAATCCGATTCTCTTTCCTTCAGTCGGGCGAACATGGGATCGAACCGCCGACAGGCCCGTTGCTAACAGGTATCGCATACACGGCTATTCAGACACATTCGAGATGCTAACACATGGCTTGGGGCTGCTGGGCCGGTGGACGAAGCAAAAAGAAGACGTCTCCGGGCAATTTGTGCATGTCCTGTATGAACTGTCTATCCCAAAGAACGTGCGCGCCAGACAGTATCCATTCGAAGTCCGTCTTTCTGTCGGCTACAGAATCTCACCAAAGACCATACAAATGGATGTGACTATTCACAATTGTGGCCGTGGCCCTGCACCCTTTGCCTTTGGGTTTCATCCTTATTTCAGAATCGCTCGCAAACAAGATGTCACGATACATTTGCCCTGCACAAGGCGTGTCGTTCTGGATCCGGAGCTGCTGATCCCTGTGGGCGAGGAACCATTGACTAATCCGATTTTTCCTCTCGAAGAAAACAGAAGATATAACGACGTCTTCACGGATGTATGTGGCCCGTACGCAGCTATCACCGACACTAAAAGGGGTTCAGAAATCAAGATCCATGTGGACAACATGATTGAAGCCTTTGTAGTCTCCACCAAACCGGGGACCTCATACATCTGTGTTGAGCCCTGGACGAAAGGCCTCGGAATGTACGAGACGCTCGCTGAAGCCGGTTGGGAGCATGCCGGCCACCTCAACGTCGTGATGCCAGGCCAGGAACGTGGCATAAGTGTCGCCTATTCATTCGACCAGAACATCAAATCCAAGCAGTGAAGGGCATGCAACTACACCTACCCAAATGGTGTGATAGACAGCTTCTGCACGTCGGCAGCAAAGCGCTGTGCGAAGCAGCGACTATTCCTCAGAGGATCTGCTCTTCGATTGTATATCTACAACGCGTGACCGGTTTCTTCTGCCTGCAGACCGGGCAAATAGCCACAGCGAAATGCCGAAGACGGTCAAGCCGAGGCAGAACACCAGTATTGCAAGCTGCTGTTCTTTGACGAACCAGATTAATTGCAGCATTATCACACCAAGACCCGCAGTAAGAAGCCCCACAATGCCAATGGGCCCATAGTCCGCCTCTGTCCTTGGAGCCAGACTATCTAACGGACTGTCCATCCTCGTGAAAAAGGCGTCGATTTGCCGCTGCTTTTTAGGCGTTGGTCGCGTCAGCGCCCTGCAAATCAGCAGTATCAGAAAAGGCACCGCCAGTGACGCCATCAACTTGCTGGCCAGAGTGACCCGCCATCCAAGCTGCGGCGCCAGGAATTGCACGGCTAAAGAGCATGTGATACCGGATAACACCGCACACCATACTGCCATTGCACCTGTTCGGCGGGAGACGACTCCCCAGAGAAACGGCACAGCCATGGGACCTATCATGATCGGCAGTATCGTAAAAAGGAATTCCACCACGCCGCCCCAGCTTTTGATCTTACAGGCCACCAGCGCCACGATGACTCCGAGCACAACAAGAACAGCGCGTCCAGCCAACACCAGTTCGCGCTCCGAGGCGTCCCGTCTGAAAAGCCGTGCATAGAAATCGCGAGTCACAACAGCAGACATCACGTTAAGACCTGCACTGACCGTGCTAACTGTGGCAGAGATCATCGCAGCCAAGGCCAACCCAGTAAGGCCCGCCGGCAACAGATCCTGGCACATTGCAACGTAGACTACCTCCGCTTGCTTGGTCGCCAGAGGGTCTGCAGAATCATAGTATGAAGGATTCATCACCCGGTAAACCATCAACGGCACCAGCCAGAATACCGGCATGACAACGTACATCCCTGCCACTAAATAGCCCGAACGCTTTGCATCACTCTCGGAGCGGCAACATTGAAATCTCTGGATGAACTCCCAGAGAGTGCAAATAAAGAAAGTCTGAAATATCGTCCACCAGAAAAAGTAGCTCCATGTGAACTTGACTCGGCTCGGCTCAGCATAATCAGCAGTATCCTGAGCGAGTCGGAAAAATCCCACAGGTGCTTTGTCCACAAATGTCCCCAAGCCGCCGACAGCCTTTAACGCAACAGGTAGAGCCAGAACAGTCACAAACGTAAGGACAAAGCATTGAAGCAGGTCGGTGGTCAACACAGCCCACAGCCCTCCAAGAACGGTGTACAGCACAAGCACAGTCACCATAACGACTATGACCGTATTCAGACTGTACGTGCCTATCTGATGATGAGCCAGTACTGCAATACTATACGTGGCCTGGGCCGCAAGTAAAACTCCAAAGGGCAGCCGTACCCACACATAGAGCTGACGCACTCCGGCGCTGAACCGCTCTTCAAGAAATTGAATCGGGCTGTCCACTCCTGCTCGCTTCCACCGCTTGGCAAAGAAGACAGTCGCTACCAATGTGCCTACGATGATCACCCATTGTATAGTAATAGCAACCCAGCCAAAGATGTACGCGATGGAACCCCAAATAACAAATGTCCCCGCACTGAAAAAGGCCATGTATGACGATATCCCAGCCATCCACCACGGGGCGTTACCACCGGCCGCAAACAAATCTCTCGCTGATTTCATGTATCGGCTGAAAACGACGCCCACAACGACTATCAGAGCAACGTAGATGACGAGAACAGCCAAGTCAATCGAGGCAAAGCCAAGCAGCGGCGCAGCTACTGTCGTAGTCATTATCGCTTATCCCAGAATGAGTTGACGGCTCAACGCTGCAGCGGCCGTGCGTAATCCTATCCCGTTTCTGCCCAACGACTATTTCACCACCAGAAGTAGTTCACTCAAAAAACCCTCTGAGGATTCATCGATACGCTCCCTGCGATTGCGCAACGTCAATCAGCACCCTGATCTTCTCTTCAGAGGTCCCCTCATTCACACCACCGCCGGTGGAAAGCAGATAGCCGCCCCCTGCCATGGCGTCACCAAGGCACTTCTGCGCAGCCTTTCTGACGCTCGCCACGTCTCCTCGCTGCATAACCTCAACTCCATCAATGTTACCCATCAAGCAAACGCGTTTGCCGATCTTATCTTTGGCGCGAGCAAGATCGGTTGTTGTTCCAACCTGAAAAACGTTTATCCCCGCCTCCGGCAACAGTTCGAGAATATGGTCCGTTTTTGAATCGCAATGGAACGTATAAATAAGGTCTGCAAACTCCTGCCTGATCCTGGTGTGAAGAGGAAGGAGAAACTCCTTGTACATCTCTGTCGACATCAATCCGGCCAGGTCATCGGTGATAAGCATAGCCTGAGCGTCGTGAAGAATCTGGCTCTGCGCAGAAAGCCATGCAATGATAGTCTCCGTCACTCTTGAAAGCAGATCTTTAGTTAGTTCCGGCTCAAGGTACATACCTTGCAGGAAGTTGTCCATCCCCCACAGATAACTGGCAAGCTCGCCCGGCCCATTCGAATGAACAAAGTGCAGGTTATCACCGAAATCCTCCTTCCTGCGGACGAAACGCTTGAGCGTTTCGAGATGCCAGGGCATCAGCCCATCCGTCTGGGGATCCGGCGGTTCGAAGCTCTTTATGTCGCCCTCAGATCGCAGGTACTTCTGTTTGACGGAGGGCATAGCATCCTCGGCCCAGGAGATCCTGCCCCCCCAGGCCGAGAACAAACCTGTACCGTAGTCAGGCCAGCAGCCTGGAATAAACGTCACCTCCGGGAATTTCCGAAAAGCCGCAAGCTCAACGTCCATCATCCTGCACGGGTCGTGCAGGCATTCAAAAAGCCTCACGCCCGCCAGAGAAGCGTAAAACCTGGGCGTACCAATCAAAGCAACTGGCACATGGTCCACCGGCTTGAACCCAACTGTGTCAACGAATCTCTCCCACGGCCTCATTGAAAGCACCCACAAATTCTTCTAATAGCATATCCGTCACCTACCCATATCTGCCGCACATGCAACACACAATCCTCTGAGAAGCCCATGATCCCACTGCAATCGGAGCATCGCTCTCATCCACCACACTCACGGATTATCCACTCCGCCAAGACCTGACTGACCTTTACCATCTCTTCCGCGGAGACGCATTCATCACTCTGGTGACAGCGACTGCCCCCAGGTCCATACCACACACACTCGCAATCAGAATCGTATAAACGCCTCAGCCGGATGTCACAACCAGAATTCTCACAACATTCCGCTGTTGGCTCCTCGCCCAGCACCGTTGCAGCAGCACTTTGAAGACTCGTAACCAAAGCGCCATCGGGTGGCGTCACTGATGGCTCAACAAAGCCACGATCCAATGATATGGCAAGTTTCCCGTCCTGCATCAGTGGCCCCAGCTTCGGCATAGAGCCGAGATGCTCACAGAAAGCGCTCTTGACGTCCTCAAAACACTCTCCCGGCACATAACCTAAGACCCCATCAATCTGAATGTCACCCAGAGGAGAGCTAAACCAGTGCCCACCCTCTATCCTGCCGAAGTAGAGCGGCGCGCGGTCGGCCCGATCTTTGCTGAGACGCTCTGCACACATCTGCCGGCGTTTTGACTTCCATCGCTCAAGGGCATCGAAGACATCTACAAGGTGCGAGGCAATCGTCGGTGACGTACCTCGTGAACACAGTTCACTGCCCTGTCCTCTAAGACTAATGCGGAAGATGATTGCCCCACGATGGCCACTCACAATACGATCGCAGCCAGATGGCTCAAGGAAAATCGCCTGTTCAGCCGAAACTCCGGCAAGAATATTCGCAAGCGTCCCGTTGCCCAGACGCTCCTCATCCACCACTATCTCCACGGCTACAGGCTTTCTTGGCTTGAACCCCCCCTCAATCAACATCCAAAGCACATATAGCAGACAGGCTATGCCGCCCTTCATATCCGCCGCCCCGTTGCCGTATATCCGGCCCTCTCGCTCGGTCGCTTGGTATGGAGGCGAAGTCCAGCACGAGTCTGCCCCCGGGGGCACAACATCAATATGCCCGTTGAACAACACTGGGTAGCGACCAGGCTTCGCTTTCGGCGCACCCCAGACCGCCAGTAGGTTGCGACCCTGACGCGCACCGGACGGAACAAAGGCCGGATGCTTCTCAAGTCCCGTCCGCTCCAAGTGGACCCAAGATGTCGCAAGACCCAGAAATCGCAATAGGTCACGCACAAACTCAAGCGCCTCGCTCTCAGACCCAGGAGGACTGGGAATCGCGATGAGCTGCTCCAACAGGCAACGCAACTCCTCAGTTCTACGAACAATCTCTCTATGTATTGTATTGTTGTTCACAGAGGTCATTCCCTTCCCTGTTCAGACTGCAATCCCACCGTACTTATCGTCTTCTCAAGGAACGTTCTCGCTTGAAGATATGTGTCATCCGGGGCCTGACAGATGTTGATCTCAAGATCCAAAGGTCCCTCATAACCGCTCTGTTGAAGAGCCCTGAGCAGTCCCGGCCAATCAATCGTACCTTCGCCAGGGCGATTATGGTCGTCAACCGAGCCGTCATTGTCGTTGATGTGAGTCCCGTAGATACGACCAGCGAACTTGTCGCACAGCAAACCAAAGGACTCTCTGAGAAAATGCATATGCCCCGTATCTATAATCACACCGAGACGGTGTCCCGGTAGAAACTCAAACAGCCTGAGCATACTATCACTGTTGCATACTATGCCATATGGCACAGCTTCGATGCCAAGACGCATGCCCGCTGACTCAACCAACTCTGCTATCTGCGCCACGTGCTCCACATATGTCGTCCAGAAGTCTGCCCACCTGCGTGCTTGTGGTAATTCCAGCTTTGGCTGCACGGCTCCAGGATATGTCTCATAAAAGCTTGCTACACATTCAGTCGGCGGGGACGCCGGAACGTTCACAGTGTGAATGACCTCCAGTTTATGGCAGACATCAACCAGACGTTTCACTTCATTCAATGCTGCCTGCCACGCTGCCTCGTCGGCGCTGGATACCCCCGACTTGGCTGAATGAATGATAAATTGTGACGACTCTAGTCCAAGGTCTGTGTACAGGTCCCGTATCTCACAAATGTGCTCGGCTGTGTAGAACGCTACCTGATCGGAGGCATACGTCTCCAACTGTAAGCCAGCAAAACCAAGCTCACCAACTCTTTTGATCGCCCAGACCAGATCATTGTAGGTAAGTTCCTCCGCGAAATGCGCGAAACAGTATGCCGGGCTACAGCCTATCCTCATTGCTCGTCTCCTTGCAAGGTCCAAACATCCTCATTGACTAATCACTATGGGTGCTATCCGAAAATCATTGCTCGAGCTTGTCATAGGAGCCCTGCTCTACCGGCGGGGAAAAGACATAAAATACTTTCAGATCTGCTTGTGGATTCGCTTCGAGCGAATGTTCCACCCCAGGTCGAACTAACATAAATGAACCAGGCTTGATGGTCTCGGGTTGCCCGTCAAAGTACATGTGACCCGAACCAGAAAGGACATACAAAATCTCCTCAGCTTGATCATGCACGTGCGCAGGCGCATGCCGGCCCGCAGGGAACGTGGCCACGCCCGCACACATCTTCTCGCTTCCTGCCGCCGGCTTTATGACCATCTTGTGAGCCCGGCCAGGAAGATCCATCGAATCTACTTCGTCCTCATGGATAACCAGTCGCATCAACTTATCTCCGTATAACCACGCTTGTCGTTCACCTTAGCTACCATCGACTCGGCT
>Ga0209427_10000285_pt1 | contig 51535 bp, 35 predicted proteins | sample DeeMarSWOR136_30_FD_187465 | JGI IMG/M metagenome (GOLD analysis project Ga0209427, IMG submission 187465) | Marine sediment microbial communities from White Oak River estuary, North Carolina - WOR-1-36_30 (SPAdes) (version 2) | ecosystem: Environmental > Aquatic > Marine > Intertidal zone >...
GACCACAAGCCGCAGGGCTTCCAGAAGTATCGTGTCATGAGCAACGATTTGAACATCCTTATTGCGAACTGGAAGAAGACGGATTCGGACCTTGCCGGCAATTGCCCAAGACCCGAATAATCGTTCAGATTAAGCCGGTACAACGTTTCTGGAAGCAGTCTTGAAAAAGAGATGCCTATCCGCTGATGTGGCTTTCTTGCCCGTCTTTAGCGGCTGCGCGAAAACCCGATAGTCTACGAGGCGGCTTTTTTTGTTCGAGTCCCCTCCAAATGCGTCTCGGAAATTATGCCCAACTGGCCGCTTGATGCTTGTCGGAGCCAGATTTCTGGCAACTATATTTCGTCTGATCCCCACATTCTCTCTATTTTCTTCTTGACATGTGGCACATAGGTTGGTAGGTAAGACACTCGCTGGGTGCCTCAATGGAGGAGGACCACGCCGTAGAGCGTTGTGTGCACGGATGCCAGCAGCAGGGATTGTGACCGCAAAGGTGGACACGTGTGTGATGTGCTCGGCTATTTGCCGCAGAGTTGGGCACGCCCCTGCAAAACAAAGGAATGCTCCTCAGCACAAGGAGCGAATGGATTGGTAGCAGGAAAAAGGAGTAAAAGGATTGACCGTGGGAAGAGGGAGTGAAGCACCGGCTGTAATGCTGTCGTATTTCACATGGGCAGCAGCAGATGCAGTTCCAGCGGTACCCAAGTGTAGCAAGCATTTCACCGCTCTGAATTGGTTTGAAAGTCCCCGCTCACATCTTTCTGCTCTGCATGATCTTGGGCCGACTACTGAACCCGCTAATCCCCTCTGCAGCACTGTTGTCGCAGACTCCCTGAAGCCGCCAGTTGGCTTGAGGAACTCAGCACGAAATCTATGTTTACTTCCGCGTGTGACAATGCCAGAACTGCATTGCTTTGGCTTCCTGTTCAGATGGCTGGCCTTTAAAGCTAAAGAGCCTCCTCGTCTCTCTCGCGCGGCATCGAGTGTCAAATTGTTGCTGCGTTGTAGTTGACGACTTAGTTGGTGCTGTGAAGCGTGCACAGATTAAACACTAATCTGTGACGCCGAATTATGCAGTACTGACAGGGCCTTAATTAATATGCAAGCGCGAGGTTGAAATCGTGGCTGCTCACGTGAACTTCAGTATCAAAAGCTCAGGCAAAATAGAATGGTAATCACTAATATCAGGGCGGAACATGCCAGAGATATAGCCATGCTGCACATCGAGGGCATCCGCACCGGCTTTATTAGCTCACTTGGTGTGAACTTTGTCGCTTCTTTGTACAAAGCAATTGCCCAAACTGAATCAAGTTTCGGCTTCATCGTAGAAGAAGACGGCAGCATTCTGGGCTTTGTCGCGCTTTGTACAAACCTCAATAGACTGTACAAATCAGTCCTCTTGAGACACGCACATACCCTTCCAGTGCTGTTGGCCGGCAAGATATTTTCTTTTAGGCAACTAAGAAATACACTGGAGACACTTTTCTACCCACGCAGAACGAAGAAAATGGATTTGCCTTCTGCGGAACTGCTTTCGATAGTCGTTGCTGAAAAAGAACGGCGCAAAGGCTTAGCCACTGACTTGATACAGAAAAGCTTCGCCGAGTGTTCCCTAAGAGCAATAGAACAAGTCAAGGTTCTGGTCGGAGCAAGTAATCGGCCCGCAAATAGGCTGTATATAAAGTGTGGCTTTAAGGTGGCCGACCAAATCAATAGTCACGGTGTACTGAGCAACATCTATATTGCGCAAACTCACTCCGTCTTAAAGAAGTTGGCTGCCGAAGAACTTGTCCTTCCAGAGAAGCGACGACCAGCCAAGCCTGAAATCATCGCAGTTCCAGGCAAAGGTGTGACAGATGACAGGATTCAGGCCAAAACAACGGATGAGTGAGACCCGCTATCAGACTGAGACCCTTCTACAATATGCAGAACGAAAGCCCCACCAGGCCAAAGTGTTGCTCCAGTGATTCGATGCCTTGACACAGAGCTCGATGCAGCCTCTATTACCACCCCAGACTAACGATACCCCTGGCCGAGCCGTGCTTGGCTGACTTATGCTGAAAAAAGGGCGCGACCCTTTTGGCGTAGCGTCGTCCTCGCATCTCTGTATTTATGAGAAAATGCTTGACTGCCCTCCAAACAGTCCATAGCATATTGGTGGTGACTCCTGAAGTGCAAAACAATGCTCCTGGGAGTTCGCGGTAATGACCAAAGTCGATACTTAGTTAGAGGTGTTCGAGGAGTTCAAAATGGCTTCTATAATTGTGACCTCTGGAGCCCAAAAAGGTGACTATTACCCGTTGGGGCAGCGAACAAACGTAGTGGGCCGAGCTGAGTCTCTCCCAATTCAGATACTTGATGACCTCGTCTCCCGCAAGCACATGCAGATCCATTTTGACAACGACAAAAACGAGTACCATGTAGTCGACTTCAAGAGCAAACACGGCGTATTCATCAACGGCAGGAGAATCACCGAAGAGACCGCTCTTGTCGACGGCGACCAAATTCTGATTGGCCAGACAACCCTCTTGTTTACGGACAAAGACTTCGACGACCGCGAGAGTGCGCTGTCCCATTTCAAAAAAGTCGGTGAGCGCATGCGCCCTACGCAGATTGATTATGGCGACCAGAATAGCCGGCTATGAGCCAACCGTCACTGATTCCACCTGCACAAGAACGCGGTCACCGCGTCACAGACGGCGCGACCTACAGTTCGTGCAAGAGCAAACCCACAGACACCAACTGTATCTGTAATACGCTGGTTACCGCCGGACCTCAGATTACCTTGGCCAATACAACTCATCCCTCAACATCTATGATATCATACGGTGACGCCCAAGGCTGAAATATGGGTGTGCAGGTCGAAAGCCGCTGTACACTTAACTGGCGCGAGGCGAATATTGCCACCGACACTTCGTTTGTCACCGGCCCGCTGCGCAATTGTTATTTAGGTCAAACCGCTGCCCGACAGCGAATTGACTGTCCTCGCGAGGATGCGGCAGCGATTTGCCCGCGACTTGTGAATGAATACGTACACGACGCTAACTGATATCGTCGGTGACCTTGGCACTTCAGATGTGGATTACCATTCTCCTCCGGTGTACAGAGCACTTCCGTTTGTGGGGAACGTCGATCGTGATTAGGATATCGACTTTGCTGACCAATGGAGAAACCAAGGTTGCGCAAAGCCGACTTCATGTCCAAGTGCGGACCCGCATAGACAATGGCGGGGAGGTGGACGTTTGCGGTCTCCTCATCATCGATGCCATCCGGCTTCAAGGTACTATCTCTTGGTCCGCTGGAATCCGGCAACGGCTCGCCAAAAAAAACGCTCAGTCATATTAACAAAGCGTGGTTCCGCACTATCGACCGCAAAGCCTGCGAGCTAACCGCAGCGAAGCTGCTTCTTTGCTCGTCCGCGTCCGCTATACGCTGCTTGGAAATTCTTTGGCCTGTGCTGGCGCCTCATTTCTTCTCTGGGCCCCTTTCTTGTGTCTCTTGATTATTCTTCTTTCCTGTGGAGCCCTTTGGTTGTCACTCGAAGCTATTTGGACCGCCTCCAGCGCTGTGGCGGCGAATGAATCCGCACCAATTTCCTCCCACAAGCCATCGGCTCGGTTGAATACACCGCCGGAGACCATGATGCGCATCTGTGGCCACGCGTTGACACCCCTTATCGTGTCTATAAGACGGCGCAGGTCAGGTGCCTGCTTTGGCGTAGCCCCGTAAATCAAGAGGATGTCGGGAGCATACTTGTTTATGAACGCAAAGATGTCGTCATTGGTCAAACCACCCCCCAAAAGCCTTACCTCCCAACCGTCGCTTTCGAACAGATCGGCCATCATTTGAGCACCAAGTTCTTGAAGCTCGCCTCTAGCGCAACTTATGGCCACCTTTTTGCCCCTGATCGGCTTGCGGGGAAGCTTGTTCTGGAGCTGGTCAACAATTGTACGGTTAATGCGCGTCGCCAGATGTTCCTGGGTCACCGTGATTTTGTCCGCGCGCAACAATCGTTCAACCTCCACCATAATCGGCCATATCATATTGATATATACGGAGTTAGTGGGTACGCCACTTTGTAGAGTCTCTTCTATGACGGCCTGACAGGCTCTTCTGTCGCCCCGCAGCAAAGGTTCCAAATACCGTGCCAAAATCTCTTCGCTTACCATAATCTGGCCTCCATTCTAAACTAAGCTTCCTTTGTTTCCCAACTTACCACAGTGCGCAATCTCAGCTTGTATTGTGTCAAGATAGGCAATATATGGATAAGTCATGTAACTATCGGAGGAGCTCAAGCAAAAACTTTAGTTAAAATAGGCAAAATAATTTGACTTCTTCTAACCTCTTAAATTACCTTGCCGCTCTAAGTGGTTTGTTTTAAAGAGCTTGGGGCTATAGGCTTAGGAGTGCAGATAGAGCCGTTATTGTTTAGCGAACAGAGCTAGATCCTGCATGGGACGTTTCGCCAGGAGTCCTTCTGTGTGGGGCAGGGAACCACAAGGGGTCCGAAAAAGTGTGCTTGGGCAAGCCAATTTCTGGGTGCGAAAGGTCGGGTTGTAGTTAGTTGGTCACGCAGATTGGGAAAACTCTTATAGTCGCACAAGACAACAAAGGCTAAGAGCGCAAGATCGCGTTTGGAAGGAAGCAGCGAATTGGGAAGAATCCGGAAGAGAGCAAGCGTTTTAACTAAGAATGCGCGAAGTGTGCAATTCTTGTGGAAAAAGTGGTACGGGTGGCAGTTTGTCGACGACCGCTTGAATCTTCCGGCGGTTTTGCACTTAACAACCGACCGCATTTCCATGTTGGCCCTGCAGAGTGCCATCGGGGCGATGCGTATATTTGTGGAAGACCACGTCTATAAATGCTACAATCTGAAAAACAAAAAGTTGCTGAGATTATTGTGTTGATGTTCTGAAAGAGGTCAGACGTTGCTGGTGCACAGTCGTGAGCAGGGACAATGCCTGCAGCGAGAAGATGAGGTGAAGTTGCTGGGCAGCGGCCGACGCCTGCTGCCAACGCTCACTCGACAGAAAGGCCACGAGCGGGAAACTAAGATTTGACAGCCGAGATTATCCTCAGTAATGCCGGAGCCGACACGTGCGCTGAGAGATGCTCGGTTTTCATAGGTTTTGCAGAGTGGGCAATTGCGTCTTTGGTAGAAATTCTACCGGCAAGTGCGGCTCTGGGGACATGATCCTCGGGGACGGATAGCTGGGTCTCTTATGGATGCCGCTCAGACTGAGAAACCAGGGCGACGACAGATTAATTACGGTGGACCTATGGGACGTTCCTGGCATCTACCGTGCCGTCATCGTCGGCGAAGAGAAACGGGGTGTTACGCTGGACATTTTGTTCCCGGCGCAGTTGCTGTTACTTGGGTCAACGAAAGGACCACAGTTCATGAGATCACGGCACATGAAAGCCAGTCTATTGATGCTTAATCTGCTGATGGGAACGATCTGTGTGTGCGCAGATGAAAATTGGCAGCAATTCAAGTACGATTGCAGGCACTCGGGCAATGTCTCTGACCGAAGTCTGAACGTGCCCCTTGAATTGATAGCGGCGATTCCGTTGACGGATGCTGTGTTGACAGCGCCTGTGGTGGCAAATGGCCATGTTTATGTGGTGGATGGCTCAGGCGTCGTCTTCTGTGTTGATACTGAGACACTCCGTCCGCTATGGAGATATGCAAGCCGTGGAGGGAAATCAAACTGTAATAATGTTTCATCACCCGCGATTGCGGGGCGCTACCTTCACTTTGGCACGATGGTCGGATCCTACTATGTGCTGGACAGTGCCACGCGAACTGTGGTCAAAGAGATAGCCTGCGGCGAGCCGATATTCAGCGCGCCTGTTTTTGCGAACAACCGAGTGTATTTTGCAACGCTCGGCTCACAAGTTTATGCCCTCGAACCCGACGGGACAATTTGTTGGATTTGGGACTTCGCCAGAGAAGTGCTCTCATTCAACGGTGATCGTTGGAGCGGTCTGGACTGGTATAAACACAGCGGGCGTGCAATATGGCGTACACAGTTTTGCTGTTCGAGAAACATGGCCGTACACGGCAAGACGCTTATTGTCCCTGCCGGCGGGACGATAATCTGGTTGGAGGATGTTGGCAACCATGCGGAAGTTCGCGCAAAGTACCTCGGAGGGCCACGGGAGAGCCCCTCCACCCTTGGATTGAGCATAGGCCAGGGCGGTGAAGTGTTTCGGCAGTGGACGCGGCGAGACAACGGAGGTCGTGTGGACATTCTCCACCTTCGTGATGGCAAAGTGGAGACGGACTACGTTCGTGGTACCGAGACCAGCTATAAAGGTGCCGGCCTGATTGGTTTCAGCTCGGTAAGCGTTCGTGGAGAGGATGTGTACCGCTGTCGTCCAGAAGAAAACTTTAGCTTCTGTCGCCACAGCCCTGAAGAGCCGGTTCAGTACCTGGGTGGTTATCCTTCCATTGCACCGCCGATACTTCTTGAGAATTCAGCCGTCTATGGCGGTCTGGATGGCAGTCTGCATGTTGTGCCGCTCTCGGGTGATCGTGAAGTATGGTCCTTCAAGACCCCGTTTGGAAAGGCAATCTCTGCTCCCGTGGCAGTGTGTGATGGTCGGATTTACTTTGGCTGCGAAGACGGCTACCTATATGTTCTTGGGTCAGGGGACGCTGCGCCGCCATCCAAAGATCTCCAACTGTGGAATATTCGTAGCCCGCTGACAGGCGAACTCACACACGCGAGATATGACTGGTTTACGAGCTTCGGCGACTTTTCCAACAAAAATGAGAATGATCAGGGTATCACCCCACCTTTTAGAATGAATTGGATTCGCCGCTATGAAGGTACGGTTAAGCACTTCTCGGTCTGTGGCGGTGGCAGGATGTACACTCACACAGCCGAAGGACAAATCTTTGCGGTTGAGCAAGAGACTGGTCGATTATTGTGGCGACGTTATTTCCCTGGCGTACATGTTTCCTACACTTCGCCGCTCTATCACCAAGAGCATCTCTATGTCCCGCAGGCTGGGCTAAAAAAGTCAAGTTTACGTTGTCTCGATGCTGCAACTGGAAAACTGCTTTGGGAGGCTCCTTTTACCGGTTCACCGAGTTGGAATCGCCAGTTACCTCCGATCATACACAATAACCTTGTTATTTATTTGTTCAGCACCGGTAGATACACTGCGGAGAAGTGGCTATTCGAGCACCAGAGCACGTTTGGCTTTCCCGAAGATCACAAACCCTTGGTAAGGGCGTGGGATAAGGATACTGGTGCAGAAGTCTGGACGCAGGATTTCTCTGAATTCGGTGCCGGCGGCGATGACGCCGGCATGTGCTTAATGGATGGTAGACTTTACTACTCATGCTATTTCGGCAGCAAAGAGCCACAGGGCGTCACTGCGGCGATGGACCCTGCTACCGGAAAAATACTCTGGGTGACGACAAAATATGCTGTTCATGCCGGTTGCACCGTCTCTGGAAAGGACGGACGACTATACCTTGGCGGATACAACCCGGTGGATGACAAAATCAATCGCGTGTGGTGTCTGGATGCACATGATGGTTCGTTAATCTGGAAATCCGAACCTGTTCTGGGTGCCATCCATGTGATCACAATTGGAGCGCGGCATCTTTTTACCCATGCTCAGTATCGACAAGGCTACCTCATTGATAAAGATGATGGAAGGATTCTCAGCAATCTCACCAAGGACTATCGCTGCACGCGGTTCACTCTTTCCGAGCCTTACCTTTTCGGTCCTAACATGAATATCCATGACCTTTCTCAGGATGGCAAGTTGATATATGCCGGACCATCCATCGATGTGCTGCAATGCGTCGGCGGCTTTGTTTCGAATGGGCGAGTTTTTTATACAACTAATGGCGGCGGCCTACAAGCTTCTTTGTTGTGCGGCTCTGAGGCTGCCTCGTTCAAAGCACCATGGGAAACTGTGGAGCAGCAAGGCCAGCAAAGATGAATCGACTGTTCACGTAGCGAATTGTGCCAGTATGACGTATGCGAGTGGTAATTGTCTACCACTAATCGTGCTGATGGAAGCGGGACCTGAAGAACACCCAAAAGCCGGTTTGGCGGCTAACACTGTTGAATTTGTGGTTTGTTACACCCATTCATGTTGAAAACGCGCGCTACCACATAGCATTAATCGACACGAAAGCTCGTAAAAGTAGCCACATCTCATAATAGCTACAGTGCACCTAACCAGGCCAGTTGGCAATTTATGCCAGTCTTTCACTGCCTATCGGCTGTGCCGAAGCAATAGAGATGATTCTTAGTGCGAAGATACATTCGCCCCGGCTGGAAGGCAGGCGACGCCTGGCATTGCTCTGCCAGTTCGATACGCCTTACCAGCTCGTACTTGGTGCCGGCTTTCAGGATGAACAGGACTCCGTCATCGCTTAGTAACAACAGAAGATCATTCACTAACGTGGGTGAAGCTCGGGAGCTTTTGTCAAGTTCACGTTCGGAAACCTTTTTTCCATCTGCGGCATCATAGCATGTCATGAGCCCACCCGAATCAAGCAGCCACGCAAACTCGCCGTTGCAAACGGGACTGCAAATAGATGGCAAACCATCCTCAGCGGTCCACGCGACATGAGTCTGTGTCACATCGCCTTGTCCATCCGGGCGAATAGCAGCAAGCTTTCCATCCACACTGACGGCGAGCACTAAGCCGTTGACAGAAATTGGAGATGGGACAACTTGCCCGCCCAAACACCGGGCTGTCCACAGCTCGGCTCCGTTCGCTGGATTGTACGCGATGACCCATGGCTCACCGCACGCAATAATCTGCTCTTGGCCGGCTGCGCTGATGACGACAGGTGAGCTCCAGGAGCAGGCCAAGGGCCGGGTCGTTTCCCAAACCGTCCTACCTGAGATGCAGTCAAGTGCTACCAACTTTGACTTCTCATCCTCCGCCAACGCCTGGTCCAACTGAACGAGAAGCAGATTCCGCCAGATATCGAGAGAGGCCGAATGTCCGTGATCATTGTCCGGCACGCCTAAATTTCGAGCCCATACTACTGCGCCTGCAGAATCCAGGCAGGCCACATCGCCGTTTCCAAAGATAGCATAAACGTGACTGCCATCTGTGACCGGTGTTGGCCCGCAAACAAGATGTCATCATTTGCGACCGGTGCTGCGTTTGCGGGTGCAGCCATCACAGCTCGGCGCCAACTCAATTGCCCGGAATGTGCATCGAAGCAGCACACTTCACATTTCTTCTTGTTGGCACCGGCGAGGAAAACCCGCTTGTCCCAGACTACCGGAGAACTCTGACCCTCAAGTGGAACAGCCGCCTTCCAGAGGACGCCTTCTCCTGTCTTTAGATCAAATGAAGCCGGGATGTTCGTAAACACGGCATTTCCCCACCCGCCAGGGCCTCGAAATCGAGGCCATTCAGTTTGGGTCTCCGATGTAAAAGGCAAAACGCTCTCTATTGTGGTCGTGACATCTTGGGCTGGCGTAGCTTGAACCCATTGGCCATTGGCCGATTCTTCTTTGGCATGGGCCGGCTCTTCTTTTCGAACTTCGTCTTTCGGTGTACCCCTTAACTGGTAGCAGACCACGTCCCCAGAATTGTCGCGGCAGTACAGCTTTCCATCAGCGAGAGCAGGGACTGTCCAAGACTGGCCGCCGAAAACCTTGGTGCGGGAAAGCTCCTCATAGCCTTCAGGGCCGGCCTCGGCGATTACCAGCTCGCCCGTTTCTCTCAAAATGACCAGTTTGCCGTCAAATAGAATCAAATTTGCCCACCCCATTTTCTTCTCAACCCACTTGACCTTGCCTGTATCGAGCTCGAGGCACTTAAGAGATGATTTCTTGCTGTCTTTGCCCTGGTAGTCCGTTCCTGTGTTGTCAGTGCCATAAATGTGTCCCTTGCAGATTATGGAGTTGCAGTGGAGGCTCTGAAACTTCTTGCGATCCTCCCACATAATGGTTGGCCTGCCGTGGTCAATGCTTATCGTTCCGCAGCCACGTGGAAGGGATGTGTTTGCAACGAAGATCTTGTTGCCACAAACGGCCGGGCCCGTCCAAGCATGGCCCCAGGTACGGTGCCGCCACAGTTCCATTCCAGTGCCTGCGTTGACGCCCACAACAGCCCCACCACCCATGAGCACAAAACAGTCAACGCCGTCAATCTCGGCAAGTACTGGAGAGGCACATGTCACGTTTCCTCCAGCCAGTTGCCGAATGACGGTGCCGTTTGACTTGTCTAAGGCTGCGTATGAGGCCTCCTCAGCATTTAGTTCCAGAATGAGCAGGTCGCCGTAGACCAAAGGGCTGCAGCAGTAGCCGTATACGGGGATCCTGCCTTTCAAATCTTTCGGCAATTCTTTGGACCAGATGACCTTGCCGGTGGAGGCTTCGAAGCAAAACAAATGGTCCTCAAGGCTGAGTGTAAAAACGGTGTCCCCATCTACGGTAGGTGTTGAACGTGGGCCATAGAAACGCACGTCCTGTGTGTGACAGGACAGGCAGTCATAGACGAACTTCCAGACCACCACTCCCGTATCAGCATCCAGGCAATAGACGGCATCAGTGCCGCGCTTGCCCGGACCCCTTGTGTGTCCTACGGTAAATGCAAGACCTTTGCTGACAACAACCGAGCAGACGGCTACCCCAACGCTCGCTCTCCACCGCTGTTGAGGTTCACAAAGGAAGCTACCGTAATTTTTTTCGCTTGAAATGCCATTTCGATTGGGGCCGAGCCATTGTGGCCAGCTATCCGCCCTCACGGCCGAATTCACAACAGTCATCGCCAGCAGGAAAAAAGCGACAAGCCTTCTGAACACGGTATGACTCCTTTCCATTTTCTGCCTTTGGCCAATGCTTAATGTCGTCAACCATGATGTGCTTACTTAGAACCATTTATCAAGCCCTTAGGTGCTGCTAATAGGGATTCGAGACGCTCGTCCTGTCCAGATTGGCAGGCGACCCGTCAACACGGAAAATCACTCCAGGACGGCATACCCAAAAAGCGGTTTTCTGCTGCGAGTCACTGCAAGTATTTGATATGTCAGATGTGCGACAAATGGGAGTGCAGGGACTCGAACCCTGGACCTACGGCTTAAAAGGCCAAGAAGGGTCTCATAAGTTCTTATCCCACCTAGTCTTATACGCGTTTTTGTACGTCAAGAAGCATTGCTGAAGAACAACAGAGTCGGTGCAGATTGTCAACAGAGAGAGAACCGAGACGAGAATGACGTATTAGTGACGTATGAATGGCGCGTGAAATCAGCGGATATTCGGAGGCGAGCAACTAAGACCTACGGCTCAAGTACGCCGTTGGCTATTGAGGCGTAAGATGCGCTACAAAAGGAGTTTATGAACGAGCAAACTTCCATACGTCACTGCTATACGTCAGTTTGACGCTGAAAAATGACATTTAGCGAATGGTGAGCTTCGTTGTAGGGGTGAGCGAAATTGCAGCTGTTTGGCCGGAGTTGCCGGGGCATATCAAGGCAGCAGTCAAGGCTCTTGCGAGGGCTGCTACAGACACCGCTTGAGACGGCTACCCCACTACGTCACTCACTGTTTCCTATTGGCTGTCCGGGCACTATTCGGGTCTGGGACAATCGCCGGGAAAGTGTGCATCCTTACTTCTTCCAATTCGCGATAACGATGCTCAAATCGCTGCTCATTGCCGGACACTTCTGAAAGCCGTGCGACTTGTGGTCGACGTCTGCACAAGGATCAAGGTTCGGATCATTGGTCTTACGTTCCAGTTTATGGCGATTCTGGCAAAATCATTGCTCATTACGGGATAATTCTGGGGGCCCTGAATGGCGCAATCGGCCTCACCGTCGCACTGATATGACCACCAACACCAACAACATGGCTCGCCCAAGGCTTTCCAATCCTCGTAGGTTGGGTGAGTGAAGGGAAAACACTCAAATATCGCCTGTAACACCAGCATCTACCAGAAGCGCAACTCAAGCGAAGGCAGCAGAGGCTGGCCTTGCTTGCTCAAGAGCTTTGCGCATTCCTTGCTGTCATTACGATTGACAAGCTGCTAACCTTCGTGGGTCATGGCGGTTTTTTTCACTCTAAGGTTAGAGATTCCACCAAATCCTACGAGACCTGGCAGATGGGAGCCGCCACCATCCTTCGTGGCCTTCAACTATCGTGGAGACATCCTGATTACATTGAAGACACGCTGTTGACTCAGAGATTCTTTAGGCAAATCTGATAAATGCTTATGGCTCCATGACTTATCTGAAAAGTGGTAAGAGCCTGCGACATACTGCCGATGGCATTCACCGATCGGGGGGCCTCCCATCCGGGCTCGCCCCGCTTCATCTCAATTTAGAGGCCTTTTGGGCGGAGCCAATCCAAAGGTGTAGGGTCCCACCGACCTGTTGATGTGCACGCAAGATTTTTCGAAAAAAAGCAAGAATTCGGATTTTTGCCTTGCCTATACTCACTAAAAGGTGTATAATCACAAAACCTGGGAGACATAGGAAACATGAGTAGCATTTTCGTTTATTTCTCAGGGTTGGTGTTTGGCATTATTGTTGTGTAGTGGCCTTTTGGAGGAGGCACACTATAGGGGCCTCAGGGCAGGTGACGTACCGTTCTGGTCTCGTGAGAAACGGAGGTCGCGATTTTTGGCCTTCTGTCTGTGTTTCAGATCTGTGTAAACGCTGGGAAGGACGGCATCGGCCTGCTATAGGATAGTCGGAGAGTTGGATAGGCCCCAGCTATTAGGGCGGATAGCGATGGTTGAGCGTCGTTACCAGGAGAATGAGCAAGGAGTCGGCGATATGGAAGACGGGTGTTGGAAAAAGGGCAAAATGAATGTCGGTTTTGGATGTAAGGTGATGTTAGGAACGTTGTATCTTGCCGTGGCCTTGGGGCTCGGTGTTGCGGTGCACACGCCAGGCAGCATAGTAGCGGATATTCCGGACAACGAGACTCACAAGTCATCGTTGAGCCAGAAGTGCCTCGTTGACCCGTTTACCCTGAAGATTATGGTGCCGGTGACACAAGATAGGGCGGGTACAGATGTCGCAATCTCAGACAATGTGATAATAGCGCCTTCGATACGAATACCAGATAGACCAGCGTTGCGTACTCCCGTTCGTCCGCCTTTCGTTCATCGCTGATCTCAGTTGGGTTCTTGAGGATGGTACCCTTGGTCGTGCAGCAAGTCTGCAGGGCAGTGATGTTTGAGGATGACGATATCTATCGGATTTAGGTGGGAGAATGTGTTTTGAGAGCGAACTTCGTGAAGTACAAGTGTTTTGTCGTGCGCACATCAAAGACCACTATCGTTCTGGGTCTCTTTTCGACAATTCTACTGTCTATCTACTTAGTTGGGTGTGGCGATCAAGTGACTCTGTCTTCGGCAGAGCAACTGACCGAATTCGAAAATGCCGCGCCTCGGCCTCCGAGTGTAGATATCGACCGTCTGGTGAAGGCCAGAATTGGTGGGGGACCTTACCGTGTTGTAACCGGGGATGTGCTGGAGCTGACCATGCCCTCCATATTGCAGGTTGTCACAAATGAGGAGTCCGGCGGCACCGAAGAAGCCACCTCGAACGCATTTCGGATCAGTGAAAGCGGAAACATCACTCTTCCAATAGTCGGCGAAATCAAGGTGGCAGGACAGACTTTGGCTGACGTAGAAACAGCCGTTATTAACGCTTACTATCCCGACTACGCTGTGACTCGCCCGTCTGTTTTTGCTCGCGTAGTGGAGTACAACACGGCCAAGGTTTCCATCATTGGGGCCATTGCGAAACCGGGCATTTATTCCCTGCGCAGTGACCAGATGTCCCTTATTGCGCTCCTTATGGAGGCCGGTGGCATAATTGATGAAGGAGCGTCCTTTATCCGGATAATTCATCGCGAGCAACAAGTGCCCGATGATACAGGAGAAGTAGCAATTGGGACCGTTGGAGAACCAGTTGGACAGTTAGCTGAACCAGATGGAACAGAGTTGGTGAAGCCTACTGTGCCTTGTCCCAGCCCTGCTCAGATCGAAGTACAATTGGCTTTTCGACAGCCAACCGCCTCAAGCACCGTTGGCAAGCTGACTATAAGCTACGACGACACAATCCTGCTCGTTGAGCAGGTGGATGCAACCAGCAAGATCGAAAGGCTGGCTCTGCTGGAGAAGCTGGCCCAGGCGGAACCACACGTTTCGACGACTGACGTAGGGCAAAAGCTCTGTGCGCTGGCAGAGCTACTCCAACCCGGCTCTGGCGAATGCAACGGTGAGATCGAGACTATAAATGAACACGTAGACTCAGACGCAGGGCTTTACGCTGGTCGTGCAAGTCAGGACTCAACCGGAGGTGAGGCGTTGGGTGAAGGGCTTCTTGGAACAATCGACCATGGCAAAGGAGCTAAAAGTGGAAGAACAACTGAGTTGGGCATACTTCGAGGGCCCGAAACCCATGTTCTGCCAGTTAAAGGACTCAATATTCCTTTTGCTGATATCGTACTATATGATGGCGACAGTGTCATAGTCGAGCGACTCCAGATTCCGCTCTTTACGGTCATGGGGCTGGTCAGCAAACCAGGCAACTTCCCGTATCCACCCGATGTTGAGTACAACCTAGTGCAGGCGCTGGCTTTTGCTGGCGGCTTCAACCAAGCTGCTGATCCTCGCTATGTTACTGTCTATCGCTTAAAGGCAGATGGCAAGATTGTCAATGCAACTTTCAAAATTGTGAATGTTGGAAATGGGCCAGAACTTACAGACGCCTTGAGTATTTCCATCAAAGCGGGTGATATTATTGCTGTTGAACATACACCCAGAACACGCACGAATCTCTTCCTGGACAGAGTATTTAGAATCAATATTGGCACATACATGCGTTTAGACGATCTTTGGGAAAATTGAGAATAAGCAAGACGAATATGACTATAGGGAGCGACGACATCATAAACGAAAATGAGAATGCCAACGCTGTTCGAAAAACTGGCTCCAGTATTGGGATGGCACCGACAGTCGGATTAATGCCCGAGAGCCTCGCCTGCATAATGTGGCGCAGTCGCTGGATAGTGCTACTTGCGGCGATTGTCGCTGGTGGGGCGGCATTCGTTTATATTACCCAAGCTACGCCCATCTATACTAGTACATCCAAGATATACGTCGAGCAGAGCGGCCCTAAGATTATCACCGAGATGGAAGAGGGCGTGATGACGCAGTCCAAAAACTATCTCTACACACAGGCTGAGCTGCTTAGGTCGACTCCTATTCTCTCTGGCGTTCTTGAAGTGCCGGAAATAAAGCAAATGCAGACATTTGCCAAAGTGGCTAATCCAATTGCGCACCTGAAGGGCAACTTCGATGTTCGTGTAGGAAAGAAGGACGACATTATCAGCGTATCTTTCAATTCGCCTTATCCTGCCGAAGCTGCCCAGGTCGTAAATGCAGTCGTCGATTCTTACATGACCTATCATACTACCCGCAGACGTAGCACCTCAGTTCTCAAGATCCTTCAAAACGAGTATGGCGAACGGAGCAAAGAGCTTTCAGAACAGCTCAAGGCGATGATGGACTTTAAGACAGAGAACACAGCGCTGGCATTTGAAGGCAAGCAAGGCAATATCGTGATCGAACAGTTTGAAAGGCTGTCTGTGGTCTTGACGGAGGCCCGACTCAGAACCATCGAAACCAAATCCATCTATGAATCCACCAAAGAAATGGTTGGTGATCCCATCAGGCTGAAGCAGTTTGTTGATGCGCAGCTGACTATGGGAGGGCATATCTCGACGAGCACTAGAAGAACAGAGCTCGAATCCAAACTCGAGCAATTACAGACTCGCCGTGCGGACCGTTTGCGCCAGGTCACTGCCGACCATCCCGCAGTTAAGGCACTGGATAGTGAGATTGCCCAGATAAAGGCTCAGATAGCTAACCTCAACGCCGAATTCGCACAGGCTCGGCTTGTTGCGACAGAACAACAGTACTCAGCAGCGAAAGAGAGGGAAGATCAGATAGCTAAATACTATGAAGACCAGCGTCAAAGGGTTCTTGATCTCACTAAACAGCTTGCTCAGTACACGATACTTCAGTCTGAGTGGGAACAGACAAAGAAGCTCTGTGACATTCTCGACGGTCGAATTAACGCGCTGAATGTCACGGCGGATGTTGGAGCCCTTAATATTAGGATTCTTGAGGTTGCTCAACCTGCGGAGAAGCCATCAGAACCTAAAGAAGCCAGATATATGGCTATCGCACTGGCAGCTGGCCTGTTGCTCGGCGGCGGTCTCGCCCTGCTCCGTGATTGGATGGACCAGCGGTTCCACTCATCGCAAGAAATCTCCGTTGTTCTCGGTGTTCCAGTCCTGGGGGTCGTACCATCGATGTCCAGATGGCGAGGCGTAGTAGGTCGAGGTCAGAAAGTTCACAAGGATTCCGACTCCAGCGCGGCCGAGGCCTATCGTACGATACGTACAGCCTTGTTTTTCGGAGCGCCCAAGGGCGAGGCAAAGACAGTACTTGTCACTTCTCCTGCGGCAGGTGAGGGCAAGAGCACTCTTGTTAGTAATTTGGCCATTGCAGTGGCCAAGGCCGGCCAAAAGACCCTCATCATAGATGCTCACTTCCGAAGTCAAATGCAGCAAGAGATATTTCAGGTCGACCATCAAGATGTAGGGTTAAGCACCGTGCTTGGTGGAACTACGACGTTGGAGGAAGCGACTCACCATACTGAAGTTGAGGGCCTTAAACTGCTACCCTGTGGACCGGATGTACCCGATCCGTCCGAGATGCTTGACAGCGAAGTCTTTGCGAAGCTCCTGGAGTACGCTTCGAACAGATATGACCGCGTCATTATTGATTCGCCACCAGTTATGCCCGTTACCGATGCCCAGATACTTGCCGCGATCTGCAACACGACGCTTCTGGTCTTGAGGGCGGAAAAGTCCACGAGGACAGTCAGTCAACAGGCTTGTGATGGCCTGTTAAGCGTTGGTGCGCACGTCCTTGGGGCGGTTGTAAACGATGTTCCAAGGAAAGACCGCTCCAACTATTACAGGGGCTGGGGATTCTATTGTGGCTACTATGGCCACGGTGGTGGTAAGAAGGAAACGACCGCCCATAAAAAACCTGCAGTGATTAGCGAAGGGCCTGATAGGTTTTCAGTCTCGAATGATTAAGGGTTGACTCCTCCAACAGCGGCACACTTGATGCTCGAAGTTGACGTCGCGGGGGCAAAGATGGGAGGAGTTCAAAGGTATCAATACGAGTGTGTTGTCTTGTCCCTATGAGGGGCTGGCTACAATGATCGAGTCACTTACACTGTGTTGGAAGGCGCGAAATGGATATGGCTACCGCGACACCGATGTTCGTGGCCATTCTTTGGAACGCCGTGAAGATGCATTGGCTCAAGATGAGAACTGCTTTTGGACGCACAAGGACCGAGTTAGGTGAGGACCCAACTCATCTTATGTGTATTGGGAATCAATCAAGAGTGATAAATGGCCAGGACATACCTCCAGCCTCACTCTACGACCGGCAGGGGGCAGGCCGGTGAAGGAGAACCGAATAAATCTCGGTATCATCGATGCCCCTCCTAGTAGGTTCGATCGGGTAATCGAATGGCTGCTTATATCGCTTCTGGCATTTATGCCTCTTGCATTTGGTGCAGTTGAGGCCTGGAGCGAAGAGGTTGTAGTAGCTTTCGCAGCGGCTATTTCCATTTGCTTTGCGCTGAAGCTTGTCTTTGAAAAAAGTACACGCCTAATTTGGTCATGGGCGTACGTTCCGATAGCCTTATTTATCGTTGTGGCAATATTTCAGCTTGTCCCTCTACGAACCAGTCTAGTAAGCGCAATTTCGCCGAACACCGCGGCAACTAAGAAAGAACTCTTGGGCGATTTGCCATATTCCAGCAGGCTGCTTAAGTATATGGTCCTTAGCTTTTACCCAAACGCTACAAAACACAATCTGCGGTTAGCACTCGCTGCAGCAGCGGTCTTCTTTGTAGTTGTAAACGTACACCGCCGGCCGGATCAGATCAAGCGGCTTCTGGGGGCAATAACGTTGATCGGCGGTTCAATCGCCTTACTGGCGCTGGCACAGGACCTTTTCGGCAACGGAAAAATATATTGGTCTGTTCCAACGGCCTCAGGCGAAACTAGCTCGGGCACATTTATCAACCACAGTCACTATGGTCAGTTCATGAATTTGTCGATTGGGGCGGCCCTTGGCCTTATTATGGTTAGAGTCCATGAAAGGTTCACAGGAAAAAGAGTAACACCGCCGGTTGTTTTTGAATACCTCAGCTCCCCTTCTGTTCGGGTGATATGGCTTCTCTTAGCAATGATAATTATTGGTGCAGCTACAGTTTTCGCATCACTGACCCGTGGCGGCATGACCAGTATGTTTATCGCAGCCGGCTTTACTGCTTTGGTGCTCAGCTCGCGACAGTCTCTAAAAGGCCGCGGCTGGGTAATGGTCTTGATGGCACTTGCGGCATTTATCTGTGTACTCTACATAGGTTTCGACGCGGTCTGCGACCGGTTGGCAACTCTTCAGCAATTCAGCGAATATGAGGCCCGCTGGCAACTCATCAAAGACGTAGCTGTTGCCTGGACAAAATTTCCCGTGCTGGGTACGGGCCTTGGAACCCATGAAGTGGTCTATCCGATGTTTGATCGTTCTACCATACCTGCCTTAGCGGCCTACGCAGAAAACGAATATGCACAGGCCGCAGAGGAAACTGGCCTGATAGGTCTGGCAGCTCTGGTGGGCTTTGGAATTTTGGTCTGGAAGAGTTATGTTGGCAACATAAGGAGTGCTCACATGCCGATTCGGTCAGCAGCCTACGGGCTTGGTTTTGGGCTTCTGGCAATAATGATTCATAGCTTAAGCGACTTTGGTCAGCGTGTGCCCTCCAACATTTTTCTTTCGGGGGTATTCTGTGCGGTCTTACTGGGTTTAGCCCTTACTGGGCACAAGAGTAATCAAAACTCTAAGGTCGCTGAATCATCTCAAGGCTCTAGAGGGTTGCGTATCGCCGTGTTGGCTTGTGTAACCGGCGTTTGCGCCTGGGTCTTAGTTGGTGCCAACGGTGCCCGACTTGCCGAAGCTCATTGGAAAAGGGCTCTTGCCGTGGAGCAAAGTCTTGTGGAGAAAGACTGGCAGGTAAGCGATGAGGAGTATGTGGATTTGATCTCAAATGCAGCTGCAGCAGCTTACTATCAGCCGGATAACGTCAAGTACCGGCACTGGTTGAATGTCTACCGCTGGAAGTGCATAAGTCGCGCTACTGACCCGAACACGGGTGAGGTTCTTGTCCCTGAACGGGCAATGGAGTCTGTATGCCGTATCGTTGACGAACTCCATAACGCACGCTTGCTCTGTCCGACTTATGGGGCAACCTATTGCGTTGTCGGTCAACTTGAAGAATTTGTCCTGGGCGATCCTAATGGCGCCGAGCACATCCGAAAAGGCTTTCAGCTTGCGCCCTGCGACCCAACAGCCTGTTTCGTAGCTGGCCTGCTCGATGCCGAAAGACAACAAGACGACAGCTCATTTAAGAAGTTCAGCAGGTCTATTGAGCTTGATGGCGGGTTCTTCAAAGAGGTCGCCAACGTATATATCAACCATGTGAGCCGACCCGATCTGGCAGTGGCTATTGCACGAGACGATATCAGCCGGTTAAGCTACGTGGCCAATGCGCTTGCCGACGCAGAAGGGAACACGGCCATTGCTAAAAAGGCCCGAGCCCGAGTAGCTGAGCTGATGCGAGAAAGGTGTTCCGGGCCTGATGCTTCTGCTTGTGCGGTTGCCTCTCTTGCTAAGATTTGCAAGAGGGAAGAAGATAATGAATCAGCAATCGCACATTACCGCCGAGCCTTAGTGCTGGATTCTGACCAGGTCCAGTGGCGATTTGCATTGGCAAGACTGCTTGCAGAGACCGATAGGATACCCGAGGCGATCCACGAAGCAAGGATATGTCTGCGTCTTTGTCCACAATTCAAGCCAGCGGAAAAACTTGTCGCAGACCTCTCTGTCTTGCCGGGCGCAATAACCGGAGAAGACGCGGTGCCTCAGAGCCCCTCAAGAAGAATAGAATAGGTCAGCTTTCAACTGGTTTCTGCCGAACGGCAGGGAGAAGCTGACAAGTTAAAATCCTTGTTGGGTGGCCGACGGGGACGGAGTATGCGCAGACCTAACAGTTAATGAATGGTAATGCATAGTGTCTGAACGTGAAGAATGCTCAGACTGTCCGAAAATCCCGCTATTATGATACCATAAGTCCAATCGCCGACCGAACTTAGCGGTGCCAGGTGGGTCGCTAACTCAAAGGCGCGATGCGAGGATTCGTATGGCCCTTGAGGCGACCAGCCTTGGCCAAAGTAATGTAGTAGAAATAGACTGTTATTTACTGGAACTAATGGAGTAAAAGGTGAACGTTGAAGATTGATAGCTCAATATGAAAACCTACATATTTGCATATTTTGGCTCTGCTATCCTCGCACTACTTATTACACCGATTGTAATTTGGGTTGCTCGCAGGCTCAGTATCGTGGACTTCCCGGGCGCACGCCGCATGCATGAGAAACCCACATCGCACATTGGAGGCGTGGCAATACTTCTCTCGATGATTTGTATTACTATTCCTGTGCTGTTCCTCTCGAACATCATAGGCGATGCCTTTCGGGATATCTTGCCTATGCTCATCGTCCTGCTTTCTGCTGCCGGTTTTATATTCTTTGTAGGGCTAATTGACGACATTAGGACTAAAGGTATCCGGGCGCGCACAAAATTTCTGGCACAGATGATTGCTGCTATCGTTGTCTGTGCAGTCGGCATCCGCATAGAATCGGTGACTGTCGCCGACTGGCTTACACTCGACTTTGGCTGGTTCTCCTGGCCCCTTACGCTTCTTTGGATTGTGGGTATTACTAACGCTGTAAATCTCAGCGACGGTCTGGACGGCCTTGCTGCCGGGATTTCGGCAGTTGCCTGCGGAGTGATTGCTGTATTTGCCGTTTATAGTGGCAATGTCGTTATGGCAGTGTTAATGCTTGCTCTGCTCGGCAGTTTGACAGGCTTTTTGTTCTTTAACTTCAATCCGGCAAAGATATTCATGGGTGACTGCGGCAGCATGTTCTTAGGCTTTACGATTGCCTCTTCCAGCGTGTTATGTTCCACCAAATCTCCCGTATTGGTTGGTCTGGCTCTGCCGGTATTAGCTTTGGGAATACCTATCTTCGATACGTTCTTTTCTATGCTTCGGCGGTTTTTGGAGCGTCGTTCAATGTTTGCACCTGATCGCAGACACTTCCACCACCGGCTGGTTGATTTGGGCCTTAAGCAACGTCACGTGGTTATTACAATGTATGCAGTGACGCTTCTTGTTGCTGGTTTGGGAATGTTCATGATGGTCACACGGAACATAAACTCTTTAATAGTCTTCCTCTGCATTCTATTACTACTGCTTCTTGTATTCCGGGTTGTCGGCGCGGTTCGCTTGCGGGAAACCATAGCTGGCGTACGAAAAAAATACGCTATAACCCACCGCACGCAGGAGGAAATAAGATGCTTCGAGGATGTACAGTTGTACTTTCGCCGAGCTATCACTTTTGACCAATGGTGGCAGGCAGTTTCTGTGGCAGGGGAAAAAATGGGTTTTCTGAGTCTTAGTCTTCCTGTTGTCAACCGCAGCGGTATCGTTCGCACGCTAACTTGGCAACATGATGGTCAAAGCCCCTGCTCTGATGACGGATTGTTGAAGGCCAGCATTCCCGTTCGAGACCGTCGAACCGGCCCGTCCCTTGATTTGAGAATCGAGATTTGCGGGAGCGGCTCTCTCGAATCTGCCGGCAGAAGAGTGGCACTCTTCACCCGACTGATTGACGAGCACAGCGTCGTGAGCTTGCCTGCCGAGAAGTGAAGTAGGTTCAACGTATTTCAGAAGGAAACGCGCTACTAAACGACAATAATGGATTGCTGGCGGCTGAACGCGATTGTCGTCCTCATTCGCATGACTGGCGATAAGACCTCCAGGACTTGCGGGGGACGCTGGTACGAGGAATCATCAAGGCGTTTAACGAAGCAATAAATCTGAAAAAGAAAGTTGAAGCTGTAGATGTACTGAAACGTTCCAACCGGCTTTGAGTCTGAAATCGAATTATACATTTGTCAACGGACTGGGCAAAGCTTGGATGTTCTATGATGCCTGAAGGGGACAATTAGTAATCACATTCGTTCACGTGTAAGTGTTATCGGGGACTAATTAGATGCGTGAAAAAAGGTTGAACGTAGCTGTCATAGGGGCTGGGTATTGGGGTACCAACCTCGTCAGAAATTTTGCAACAGCCAAAAGATGTAATCTGAAATACGTATGCGATGTCGATGAGAACTTACTAGGCGCACATAAAAGGAACTTTCCATTTATCGAGCCTACTACGAACATTGATTTGATTCTAGACGATAAGGAATTAGATGCGGTCATAATTGCAACACCTGTCTCCAAGCATTCTGAGCTAGCGCGCAAAGCTCTGCGTGCGGGAAAGCATACCTACGTGGAAAAGCCGCTAACTTCGAAAGCTTCCGAGTCCAAGGACCTAGTTGCTCTGGCCAATGAGACTGGCCTGAAACTAATGGTAGGTCACTTGCTGGAGTATCATCCAGCAGTAACTTACCTCAAGGAGACAATAGACAAGGGCGAGATTGGCCAACTTTACTATATGTACACACAACGAGTCAATTTAGGTATCGTTCGACATAATGAGAATGCTTGGTGGTCGCTGGCACCTCATGACATTTCGGTTATCTGTTATCTGCTTGGCTCTGACCCAGTTTCGGTGGCCGCGCACGGGCAATGCTTTCTGCAGAAGAATATTGAAGATGTTGTCTTCGCCACTGTTACGTTTGCGGACGGCAAAATGGCAAATGTTCATTGCAGTTGGCTGGATCCACACAAAATCAGGAAAATGACGGTTGTAGGTTCAGAGAAGATGGTAACGTTTGATGATATGGAAGCCACGGAGAAAATCCGGATTTACGATAAGGGTGCGGCGATAAAACACGACATAACTACGTCATACGCGGATATCATATCCTTGCGATTTGGAAATATAGTGATTCCGAAGGTACCTGCTGCAGAGCCATTGGCATTAGAATGTAGGCACTTTATAGACTGTGTGCTTGACAACAATCCAATACGGAGTGATGGTACTGATGGTTTGAGGATTGTCCGAGTTTTGGAGGCGGGACAAGAATCATTGAAGAGCAATGGTGAGCATATCAATCTTGAGGATTTCTGATGAGTTGCAGAAAAGAGCACTTTGTGCATGAGTCAGCGTATGTTGACGAACCGTGCGAAATAGGTGAAGGAACGAAGATATGGCATTTCTCTCACATAATGAAAGGAGCGAAGATTGGCAGAAACTGTATATTCGGCCAGAACGTAAACGTTGCTGGTGGTGTAGTTATCGGCAACAATGTTAAGGTCCAAAATAATGTCTCGATTTATGCCGGTGCTATTATCGAGGATGACGTTTTTCTTGGTCCTAGTTGTGTTTTGACAAATATCACAAATCCTCGGTCTCAGATTATACGTCACAATCTTTATGAGAAGACGATCTTTCGTCGTGGAGCAACCGTTGGAGCGAATGCGACTATCCTCTGCGGTATTGAGCTAGGACGTTATTCGTTCACTGCCGCGGCGGCAGTAGTCACTAGAAATGTGCCGGACTATGGTTTGGTGAGGGGCGTTCCAGCTCGACAGGTCGGTTGGATAAGCCGACACGGTATTCCGCTCCCGAAGCCTAATGCTGATAACGTTATGATTTGTCCTGAGAGTGGCTATCGCTACAAAGAAGTTGAAGTAGGGGTGGTCAGGTGTCTCGATTTGGATGAAGAGGCTTCCTTGCCTCCGGAAGAGGCAGTCGGAAGAATGAGTATTGCGCATTACAAGCAGAAATTTGATTAATCGTCGACTTTTACGGCGTACTGCCAGTGCTGCAGAATAGAATAGACTCATTATTTGACGAGTGTAGAAGGTGAAGGAGTAAAGGTGTATGAGAATCAAAAGATGCAGTCGATGCATAGTACCATCGACATACACAGGCGTTAAGTTCGACGAAAATGGAATGTGCAGCGTCTGTGAGGAATGGGACAAAATGTGGAAGGGATACAATTTTCGCGGCCGGCCCGAGGAGTTTAAGAAGACCTTCAAGAAAAAGAAAGGCAAGTACGATTGCATTGCCCCCTTTAGCGGCGGCAAGGATAGTTCGTATGTTCTTTACTACCTAAAGCGAAAACTGGGCCTGACTCCGCTAGCGGTAAACCTGAACAACTATTTTCAGACGGATATTATCAAAGAGAATATCGAGTTGATGACGCATAAGCTGGGGGTAGATATGATCAGTTTTTCGCCCGATTTTTCAAACTGGTGCGAGCTGATGCGGCGATGCTTTGAGCGGTCGACAATTCCATGTCTGCCATGTGACGTAGGGATTTACTCGCTGGCCTATCGGACGGCCCTGATGACCGAAACGAAAGTAGTGGTATTTCCTGGAGGCAAGTTGGCGGCGCCAAAACGGCCCGGCCGTGCTGTAATTATGTACAAAACCTTAGAAATGGTGACAAGGCACTTTGACAAGGGCAGGAAGAAAATCGACTTGTCAAACTTTGCAGTCACACCAGAGATGGTCAATCAGGTGGACGTTGTTTATTTCGGCAATTACTTCGACTGGAGAGAGCAAGAGATTCTTAACACAGTGATGGAACATCTTAGCTGGAAGAAGAAGGGCCGGCAGCACGCCCGAATCGATTGTATCTTCGAACCGATTCTCAATTACCTGTACTCTAAACGTGCGAAGATTTCGAAACAATGTTCCCGACTCAGTGCAATGGTTAGAGATGGTCAGATAGACCGGGCGGAGGCATTGGCCAGAGACAAGGCATATATGCTCAGACAGATCCCAAAAGAATTCAAGGAGATTATGAAGAGGATTGGGATTACCCGTCAACATCTTCAAAAACAGATAGAGGGCAGAGGTCTGATGAAGCCGTTATGGTATCATTAGGGCACAGTTTTTCCGGCAGCGTTTTCGGCCTGTGGTACGACCTTTTAAGAGTAATACTCGCAAGTGGTTTTTTTGTACGACTGTATCGGGCATTTATTGTGAAGTTATCACAACTTTTTCAGGCTCTACTATTTAAGGCGTTACATGATGCAAGTTCCGCTGTTAGACCTTAAAGCACAGTATGCACAAATAAGAGACGAAATCTTGGCAGCGGTATCAGAGGTTCTGAAATCACAGTGTTGCATAGGCGGTCCGAAAGTGGCTGAGCTGGAAGAGAAAACGGCTACGATAAGCGACTGTAGATTTGCAGTGGGTGCGTCCAGTGGTACGGATGCTATGTTAAATAGTCTTATGAGTCTAGATATTGGTCCGGGTGATGAAGTTATTACGACGCCTTTTACGTTCTTTGCTACAGTCGGTTGCATCGCCCGTGTGGGCGCCAAGCCGGTCTTTGTGGACATTGACCCAAGGACCTACAACATCAATCCTAACCTTGTAGAGCAAGTGATAACTGAAAGGACTAGGGCAGTCATGCCTGTTCATCTTTTTGGACAGATGGCTGATATGGACCCAATTATGGGAATTGCCGGCCGTCATGATCTTGCGGTCATCGAAGATGCGGCTCAGTCAATTACCAGTACATACAAGGGTAGGAAAGCGGGCAGTATTGGTACGGTTGGCTGTTTTAGCTTCTTTCCCAGCAAAAACCTCGGCGCGGTTGGTGACGCTGGTATGATTGTTGCCAACGATGAGGATTTATACAACCGGCTCAAAATAATGCGAAACCACGGCGCCAATCCCAAATATTATCACAAATTCGTTGGAGGCAACTTCCGTCTTGACCCAATTCAGGCGGCGGTCCTTTTGGTCAAACTCCCGCATCTGGATGACTGGTCTGAAGCTCGTCGGCGCAATGCTGCTTTTTATGATGAGAGGTTCGCAGGTACGGTTGTCAAAACACCATACATTAGCGCGGACTGTGTGAGCGTATATAATCAGTATGTAATCAGAGTTCCTAAACGAGATGAATTGGTAACCTATATGAAAGAAAAAGGCATTGGCTGTGCTATATATTATCCAGTTCCAATGCACCTGCAGGAATGCTTTAAGCACCTGGACTACAAGCCTGGCGATTTTCCTGAAGCAGAAAAAGCAGCAAGAGAAGTCCTGGCCATTCCAATCTATCCAGAACTGACAGACGAAATGAAAAAGCATGTCGCCGATACGATTATGGGGTTTGTGAGTTGAGTAAGTAGTTTTTTTATGCTTGATTAGGGATTTCTGGTCCTACAAGAAAGATTGACCTTCAAGTCATGCACTTAAACAACAACCTAATCGATGATATTACTCAGGTAAGCCGAGGACGGACGGTCATAAATGCCTTTGCGAACTATGGCAGGTATGCTGCATCATTTGTCATCCACGTCTTCCTTCAAGCATATATCATACGGACGTTGGGGCGGAATGAGTATGCAATATGGCCTTTGGTTATCACCTGCATAGGTTTTGTAGGCTTAATACCGCTTGCTGTAGGCTCCGGAGCGGGGCGCTTCCTTGCTCACGCGTTGGGCAGAAAGGATCTGAGGGAGGTAGAGCAAATAACCACCAGTCTTTTCGCCGCTCTGCTGGGTGCGGCAGTCATCTATACGGTGGCCGTAGTTCTTCTAAGTATTTACTTCGAGAGGATTTTTGACATCCCTGAAGGAGCGGAGGGAATAGGACCTTGGGCAATGCTCCTTGTTGGATTGAGTGGAACGGTAGCTTTGCCCTTCGGAGTGTTTCGAGGTGGATTAAGAGCGGCCCAGAAATTCGTGGTACTTAACGTCATGGCGGTAGTATTTTTGGTCGCTAGACTGATACTAGTAATACTTGCATTCACACTTGCTGTGCCAAGTTTGATTTGCATTGCTGGCATCAACTTGGCGCTCGCAATGGCCGAAGATCTAGCATTTTACATATTGGCAAAGAGAATGGTTCCTTGGCAGAGAGTCCGATGGAGCTCGTTCAATTTGCGAGTGCTCAAGAAGGTAAACAATTTCAGCTTGCTCCTATTGATTTCTCACATAGGAACTCTATTGTACTGGCAGACTGACCACATAATCATAAACAAGTTGTTAGATCCAAGTATGTTGACGGGCTACTCGGTTGTCTCAAATATTACTTTACACTGCTATCGTCTTACGTCATTAGGTATCAGTGTTCTTTTACCTGTGGCTACAATTCTACACGCTAAAGGTGACTTGCCACGTATAGCTAGATTGGTTTTTCGAATTAACAGGAGTATAGTACCATTTGTACTGTCACTTTTGTTTTTCTTAATACTACACGGGGCCGAAATATTGGACATATATATTGGAGCTCCTTACAGACGATATGCGACATTGTTTCCAATTTTGGGAGTGGCAATGATGGTTTCAGGAATTCAGAATTCGGCCGCGATAGTACCTCAAGCTTGCGGCAAATGGCTTACGGTATCAATCATGTCCTTTATAGTCGCATTTTCTAATGTCTTGCTTAGCATTTACTTTGTTTTGGGATTAGGGTGGGGATTGGAGGGTGTTGCTGCTGGAACGGCCATAGTGACTGTAATCTACAAAACTTGTTTCTGGCCGTGGTACACGGCACGCTTCCTAAAGATTAGGTGGCGAGAATATGTTCGTGAAAGCATCCTAATCCCTGCTTATAATTCTCTGCCCTTCATTATAATATCATTAGTCATATATAATTTGGGGCTCGGCCGGAATTTGAGAGAGTTGATTGTAGCGATGACAATAGCAGCAGGCGTACAACTTGCCTACATGTTACTTTGGGGATTTGATAATAAGGATAGGATGGTCTTGAGAAGACTTTTTCTGAATCCGGCCACCAAATTGCGTTTCCTGCTTAGTTCGAGGCTTTAGCATAATGACAGTGGCTCATAAGCTTAGAGACAAAAAAATTCTGTTATGCCCGGAAGAGATTGCCGGGAATATGCAACTAATTGCAGAAGAGCTGCGCAGAAGAGGTTTTTACGCGACAGCGGCAAGTTACAACGCGCATGGTTATCTTGGGTATGTCAACGACATTCACCTCAACTTACAGAGTACTAAAGGGCGTCTTAAACGTCACATGCAGACACTTACATTTACACTATGGGCCATAACAAATTATGATATATTTCACTTTTTTTTTGGGAGATCGTTATACGGTTTACGACGGTTTCCGCATTTGGATTTGAGGGTGCTACATAAACTAGGCAAGAGAATATTCGTTCACTTTCGTGGTAGCGATGTCATTGGTAAGCCATACCGTGATTATCTGAGGTACAAGGTAATCGATGCAGAGCTCTACGAACCCCCGATTAGCAATCCTCAACAGAGACGAAAAATAGATATTTGGAGAGCCTATGCTGATCGCGTACTCGTTTCCTTTCCATTATTATTTAAGGCAGTTCCAGACGCAGTAATGGTTAAACAAGCCATTAACTTGGAATATTGGCGACCTAATAGCACCTCTACTGAAAGTCCCAATGATGGGATTATACGGGTTGTACATGCGCCTACCAATCGAGAAAAGAAAGGCACAGAATTTATACTACGTTCGATAAATGCACTAAAAAGACAAGGGTACCCGGTTGAAATCGAACTGATTGAGAATATTCCTCACAAGAAAGTAAAGCAACTATACGAAATATGCGATATCGGAGTAGATCAGGTGCTTTGTGGCTGGTACGGAAATACTTCGATCGAACTTATGGCATTGGGTAAACCTGTAATCTGCAACATCGACCAAGAGCTACGCCACCATGCCAGCGATTTACCCATCTTAAGTGCTGACCCGAAAACCTTAACTGAAAAGTTGAAAGAATTGGTAGAGAACAAGCAACTTAGAAGTGAACTCGGCCAGAAAGGAATAGACTACGTAAAGAAGAATCATGATGTTAAAGTAATTGCGGATCGATGCATCAGTATATACGAAGGAAATTTATAGGCACAACCTGGTTATTGCTGCCGAATTTCTCGAACATGTAGATGACGATATGGCTGTCTTGGACAATATTAGGGAGGGAACAGCTATAATCTTGACGTTGCCTAGTTTTGACGATCCAGCCCATGTTAGGTTCTTTCAGACACGTAAGCAGCTGCGCTATCGGTATTATACACGAATTGACGATATGAAAATTATTGTGATTTCGAAGTGGTATGTATGTTCAGGGATTGTCAAATACTCCAAGCCTAAGCTTGCTAATCGGCTCTTGCAGACGCGATCTCGCGTTGGCCTCCAGTTTGTCATCAAGAAACTTGGCTTTCTAAGACGAAGAGTCGTTCAAGCAGCAAAGAGACACATGCGTTAGAACTTGTTGATTCTTATGACCCGCATGATACAGTGCTTTTCTTACAGCTATTATTAGAATCAGCAGAAAGAAAGGAAACAGATGAAAACAAATGGCACAAAGTGTGCTGAGCTACAATACAATGCCCTCTAGAAAATGGAAAAATTACAATCAGCTGACTACACTGTCTTTTGGGGAATTGAATTGACCGACTGGCGAACCTATGACAATAGGAAAAATTACTGAAAGAAAACTCATAGTACTTTCGATTGTTGGTGCTCGGCCACAATTTATTAAGGCCGGGGCCGTAAGCCGGGCGATCGCCGAGAATAACAAAACGTCTGCTGCTTGCGCAATCGTTGAGAAAATTGTACATACGGGCCAGCATTACGACGACAATATGTCTAAAGTATTCTTCGATGAACTTGATGTCCCAAAGCCAGATTACAATCTGGCTGTTGGTAGCGGCCAGCATGGCGCACAAACGGGCCGAATGCTCGAGAGAATCGAACATGTTTTACTCAAGGAAGAGCCTCACTGCGTTTTGGTATATGGTGACACAAATTCAACGCTGGCGGGCGCATTGGCAGCAGCCAAGCTTCATATTCGTATCGCACATGTTGAAGCTGGGCCTCGATCTTTCAATCGTTCAATGCCTGAAGAGGTTAACCGCGTTCTGACCGACCACATATCGAGCTTACTGCTCTGTCCAACGGCTACAGCGGTAGAGAACCTTGAGACAGAGGGAATAACGCAAGGCGTCCACCAAGTTGGCGACGTAATGTATGACTGTGTCCTGTTCTACGGTGAAAAGGCAAAATCTGTAGCGCCTGGCGTCTTGGCCCGCTTCGGCGTCACCAGCGGTTCATACTTTCTGGCAACCGTTCACCGCGCTGAGAACACAGATGACCTCAGCCGCCTCCAGAGCATATTTGCTGCCTTTGCAGCTGTCTCTCGCTCAAGCTGCCCTGTACTGATACCGTTGCATCCGCGGACACGAAAGAAGATTGCCCAAATTGGGTTGTCTCCGTCAGACAGTATCCGCATTATTGAGCCAGTTTCCTATCTTGAAATGCTCGCTTTGGAAAGCAACGCGTGCACTATTCTGACCGATTCCGGCGGTGTTCAGAAGGAGGCTTACTGGTTCCGCGTCCCTTGTATTAATCTTCGTGATGAAACAGAATGGGTTGAGACAGTAGAAACAGGGTGGAGCACTTTGGCCGGCGCAGATTGTGGCCAGATCGTTGAATCGGTCCGAATTGCTGAGAATGCTTTGCCCGAAGCCTGGCGGCCATTCTATGGAGACGGACATGCCGCTAGTCACATCTCTGACGTGCTTTGCCAATGCCTTGGCGGGTGTTAATTATCACGCAGCAATTCCTACCGAGAACTGCATCTATTTATCCAGTGACGGCAGGGCAACAAACAGAATTGTCGAAATAATGAGCCACTATGATGGAAAGGCCGTATTAGAATAAGTGAGCAGATGATTCCGCTCTTATAGTGACGTGCGAAGATGAAGATACTTATAATTTCGACTTCTTATCCTCCCCGAGCGACAGTGGGAGGTCTTCGTCCCGCGATGATGGCTAACTACCTGGTCAAAGCGGGGCATGAGTGTGCTGTGCTGACTGTGAGTTTGGATGCAATACTTCAGAGAGACCCTGAGTTTTTGAAAGTCGATGAGAGGATAACCGAGATGAGGGTTTCTCCAATATTGATCAACCCTTATGAATCATATCTCCCTGCTGGGGTGAGTCCTGGATTTCTACATAAGGTTATAAGAAGGATGATGACCTACTGGGCACCGGATGTGTATTACTTCTGGGCAATAAGAGCTGCCAGGGCCTATGTTAGACATCCTCCTTTGAAGCCTGAAGTTGTCATATCTTCTGCTCTGCCGTTTTCTGTTCATCATGCCGGTAGAATCATAGCAAAGAAATTCAAAGCCATTTGGGTAGCTGACTGTCGGGATCTTTGGGCAGGTAATCCACACCTTGGAATGAGTCTAAAAAGGCAAGAGTGGGCGTTTGTTCACCAGAGCAAATTACTTTCAATGGCCTCCTATGTTTTAGGTGTTTCTGACGAGATGGTAGATATTCTGCGAGAATCGCTGCCCAATCATGTACCCTCAGCTACACTCATGAACGCATTTAACGAGGAAGAAATATCACCGATTGCAGAGAAAATGCAAGATAATTCTACTGGTTTTTCTTTTGTCTATACGGGCAGTCTATACAATGGGCAGCGCGATTTAGGACCTTTTTTTGAAGCATTGAGCCGTGTGCTGACCAATGCCAGCAGGACGTGTATACCGGTTCGTATAATCTATGCTGGCCATGATGGAAGAGCATTGATCGAGCAGGCTTCAAAGTATAATTTGCAGGGTATCATTCGGAATAGGGGGTGGGTTAGCAGACAAGAATCGTTGCATTTACAGAGAAAAGCAGACGCGCTTCTTCTGTCGATCGGCGACGGGAGTGAGAAGGGGGCCATTATAGTCACAGGTAAGGTTTTTGAATATTTGTCGAGCCGCAGGCCGATTCTTGGGCTGGGTTACCCTAAAGGTGCTCTTGGGCGCTTACTGAGGGACACCAATGCCGGTTACATCTTCTCACCCGATAATCTTCGCGATATCTGCAGCGTGGTAAGTCGTTGGCTGGCCGAGTTTGAGAAATCTGGCTCAATTTCTTGGAATGGAGTTGAAGAACAGATTATGAAGCATTCTTGGAAGTACCGAATCAAAGAACTTTTGACAATGATAGAGAGATTACACGGTCGTAGAATATCGAAATAATACGGATATAATAGCTTTTTCGCACTCGGCTTGCACGAATCCTATATGAGAAGCAATTATGTTGTGAGATAAAAGTGTCTCCCTACTTTCAAGTTTGGAATGGACTTTCCGTCCGGGCAAATACAGTCAATTTATCCTGTATAGACTAATGCATCCTTTTGATATGCAATCAGTAGAACTTATACAGAGACGATCCAGGCAGAATGCTGGACAAAGAAGATGGCAAATTCAGAAAACCTCTCAAATGGAGGGCATCTCAACCTTGACTGTTGCTTTAGCTGGCTTTGGCCTGGGTTCAATACCCCTGTTAGAAACTTGGGATCGGATCCGCTACCTTCGAATAAGCCAGTTCATTCTTCTGTCTGTGGCTCTTAGTATAGCTGTAGAGACATTCTTCCGCAGGAAGAGGGCTCTCATATTGCCTTTCTCGGTAGGCCTGTTTGTTTTATGGGCGCTGTGGGCCGGAGCCACGATTCTTCTCATGCCGTCATCCGAGTCTCTACCCGCTCTTAGATATTTGTATGTGGCAAAAACAACGGTCTTAGTCGTTGTGTTTGCTAACGTTGTTCATAACCGGCGACAATTATTGCTTATCCTTTTTCTTCTTGTTCTTAGTGTCCCCATCGTGCTTGCGCTTAATTATGGTGGTCTGCAAGAGGTTCGACAAAGCAATGTCTTGGAAAGCCGACTGGCAGGAACGATTGCAAGTGCAAATGAGTTTGCCTTGTATACTGTCATAGCCGTCTGGATTTCTTTAGCCTTTTTCTTCACAACGAAGCATCTTGTTAGAATCACCAGCTTACTCTGTGCTTGCTTTGCTTCCGTTTTAACAACCTTCACAGGTTCCAGACAGGGGATGCTGGGGTTGTTGGCAGTAATGCCGCTATTTTACCTGTATTATTTTCGCCGTAGGAGTAAATCTGTCTACAGCCGGGTAGCAACTTTTGCCCTTACCCTCCTGCTAACACTGGGCGCCATATTTGTCATAATTCATTCACCTTTCGGATATCGGTTTGAAGATGCTCTAAGTGGGGCGGGTGGAGTAAACGAGCGGATCGAATACCATAAGGCTGGTTTAAGAATGTGGCTCTCTCGGCCAATCACCGGACTTGGATTTGAACAGTTCCGGTTTCAAGCGGCCGATTACTATGATTCCACGTCATCCAACTACGGCCAGTATTCTCATTCAACCTTTATAGCGCTTTTATCTTGCATGGGTACAGTGGGCTTTCTTCTTTATTTGGCGTCAATTCTAAGATTATACGTTGAACTCTACAGAGCCTCTACCAGAGCAATCTCAAATATAGATACTACAATCCTTAGACTTGCTATGGGATTCATCCTGTTATTAGGAATGTTTCATTTCTCAACAGTAGTATTCTTTTCAAGATTGACCTGGCTATTATTGGCGCTTCTCGCAGGCTATGCACACAGACTATCACATCAAGATCAACAGAGTTCGTTTTTACCTATAAAATATCTTTAAGAGCTGGATTTTGTTGTTGAAGAATAAGTATCACATATGTTTTGTGTCGCCCCGTGCCTATCCCGTTCTTTCAAAACGAAATTTCAAAAGCTGCGGTGGCGCGGAAATTCAGCAGGTACTAATTTCGAAGGCGCTATGTGACCTCGGGCACAAGTGCACATTCGTAGTACAGGACTACGGTCAGGGGAAATGTGAGACTCATGATGGGATCGAAGTAATTCGTGGCTCGTTTAGAAGACCATCACCCCGAAAAAACTGGAAGTTGCCTCTTGAAATTGTTCGTTTGATCTGGCTGCTAATGAGAGTCAACGCTGACATATATTTGTTGAAGGATCCTACTTATCTTCTGTTTCCAATGGGCCTGTACCGGAGACTATTTGGTAAAAAGCTGATCAAGCTAATCGCATCTAATTGGGACTGTCAGAAGCAGCTACGAGGTGTAAGTAGGACTCTATACCTCTTGGGCACCAAATTTGTCGACTTGACAATATTTCAAACAAAACATCAGAAACAAGTGGGCACAGAGACTTTGGGCTTGTCTGGAAGAGTTATCAACAATATTTGTCATTATGATATGCCAGCTCCTGTAAATGCGGAGCGTGACATAGATGTCCTTTGGGTTGGTACAGCAACTCAAAACAAGCAACCTGACGTTTTCCTCAATATTGCGGAAAATATGCCTAACAGTTCCTTTACAATGATAATCGCACCGGGGCCGGGTGTAGCTTTCAACAACCGTGTGGCAGAACGCGCCAAGTCTATTGGAAATCTCTATTATCTTGGCTTTGTTGAATATTCACAGATTAGTTCCTATTATTCTCGTGCTAAGCTTGTCGTCATAACCTCCGAGAGCGAAGGCTTTCCAAATGTGTTTTTGCAGGCATGGCAAGCGGGGACCCCGGTTGTATCACTTGGTATTGATCCAGATGCAGTAATCGTGCATAACGAGGTCGGATATGTGGCCGAAAATGCCACTGCTCTTAAGAAGTGCATCCGTTTGCTACTTGATAACCAAAGCTTACGAGAAGCCTATGGCAAGAACTGCAGGAACTATGTGCTTAGGGAGCACGGCAAGGAAAAAATTATCCAACAGTATCTTGAGGTTTTTAAAATGCTGTTGTGATTGTAAGATTTGTCGAACCAATTCTGTTTACGATAAACACTATATCTCTATGTACGGGAGAGGATTGTGGGTAGGCCTAATCAGAGAGTACATCTGTGCTTTGTTTCACCCGAGGCATTTCCGATCTTGGCAAACAGTGATCTTAGAAGATCTTTTGGGGGAGCGGCTATCCACCAGACGCTGCTCGCAAAAGCTTTCAGGAAACGCGGATTCAGGGTTAGTGTTGTTGTGAATGATTACGGCCAAAAGAACCGTGAGGTTTATGATGGGATTGAGGTTGTGACGTGTGAACTTAGACATCATCTGCGCAAGTTTAGCTATTTCTGTATTGATACTTTACGATTGATCTGTACTCTAAGACGTGTTAATGCCGACATTTATTTTCTTATGAATCCAAGAACACTAATGTTTACGCTCGCAATTAATAAGTGGCTTTCAGGCAGGAAAATTGTCAATTTAGTAGGGGAGGATGTCGCTTGTACTAAGGATCGTAAAGGGTTTCCTGAACTGCTATATGATTGGGGTCTCAGATGGGTGGATTACACTATATTCCAGTCGAACTTCCAGAAACGGTGTGCGGAAAGATTCCTAGGTTTAAGAGGTGAGGTAATTAGAAATCCAGCCCATGCCTGGCATAGTAATTCACCTCCCTCAACTCGGGATATAGATGTCTTGTGGATTGGATTATGTGCCGAAACAAAGCATCCACATTACTTGCTGGATATTGCTTTAGCGATGGATAAGGTTAATTTTACAATGATAGCTACTCCTACATCCGACGAAGAAGCGTATCGCTCCGTTAGGATACGGGCGCAGTCGTTGGCAAATGTCACGCATTTGCGGTGTGTACAGTATAAGGAAATATGGCGTTATTATAAGCGAGCTAAGGTTTTTGCTTTTACATCGTCGCGAGAAGGTTTTCCAAATGTATTTTTGCAGGCGTGGCAAGCGGCCGCCCCTGTTGTGAGCCTTGGTTGTGACCCAGATGGAATTATAAGGGATCACAAACTTGGTCTGGTCTCCGGAGATATCTGCCAAATGAAGAAGCACATTTATCTACTTCTACACAATGACGAACTCAGAGCCGAATATGGCAAGAATGGAATGGACTACGTAAAGAGAAATCACAACATGGATGATATTTGTCGCAGTTATATGGCAGTTTTCGACCGCTTACTTGAAAGGTGAAAGCTGTTAAAACCCTGGGAAATATGGAACGGTCCCTAATAACAGACTGCAGCAGCTACCATAATCAACATTCGGTGGCAGAGACACCATTCTTAGTTGAACTTTTTCATCGGCTTAATAAGGCGAAAGTCAAATACTGCGTACTGAGGAACTACCAGGGACTGCCGTATGACTTGGCAGGAAGTGATATCGATGTCCTTGTAGATCAGAAATCTCTTAACAGAGTAATTGAAATCATGAATGATGTTGCTTCTTTGCACGGAGGGCGTTGTATTAGCCAATGTAGCGTTACAACAGTTATTTATCGCCTTTGCGGAAAGGACAGCAATCACCGTATTTGGTGGGGAGTTGCAATTGACGTATACCCGAAATTAGAACAACGGCAGGTAGAGTTTTTCGATGCCGAAAGCGTCCTTGATAATAGGCAAGTCTATCGAGAAATAAATGTGGCCTTTTCGGCAGATGCTGCCATGATTAGCTTTCTGAAAGAGTGTCTCGCAAATGGGAAAAGCCGCAAGAACTATCAGAAAGAAGCCTCCATTGCGTATGTGGCAAATACCAAAAGGTATGATCAGATTCTCCAAGCATCTTTTGGATCCGCAGTGGCACGGCAATGGAGAGAATATCTGCTTCGTGGCGGTAGCCCCAAAGCCCTCAGACGCATTTCACGAAAGGCTCGACGCGCCCTATGTGTTAGAGCTCTTCTTCGCAATCCCTTTGCTACACTACGGGCAAAATGTGGGGGCACTGTAAGAAGGTGCGCAAGACTGTTTTGCCCTCCGGGAATCGTTGTTGCGATTTTAGGAACAGATGGAGCAGGCAAAAGTACTCTAATCGAAGAGATACGCTCTATGATGGACAAAGCTCTGCATAGTAAGTCGATGTATGAGCATCTACGTCCGAATTCATTGCCCAGCTTGGCCAGGCTCTTCGGAAGGCCCGTCAAGGAGGGGCCGACTACTGAGCCACATGCCGGTAAGCCGTCTGGTTTCTTGGGCTCGCTTGTTCGTCTGTCATACTACACGATTGACTATGTTATTGGGTATTGGGCTAAGGTGTTTCCGGCGCTGGTTAAGCGGCCGTGTATGTATGTCTTCGACCGCTATTTCTACGATTACTATATCGACCCATACCGAAGCCGGATTTCTCTGCCTCGCTGGATCATAAGGGCCTTTGGCTTGTTTGTTCCCGAGCCCGATATAATACTCTGCCTTGGCGCTGATTGCGAAGCGATCCACACGCGCAAGCCGGAACTGCCCCTCGAAGAAGCCAAGAGGCAGATAGACGCGTTAAGGCAATTCTGCGATAAGAATAAAAAAGCCGTTTGGATTGACACAGGTTGTTCGATCGAAGAAAGTGTTGACCAAGCGCTCGAAGCAATCACCTCTCGCATGGCCGCACGATATGAGTGAACCAGTGACACCAGACGAAAGAGGAGTCTCCTGGAAGATACTGTTGCCTGTTGGGCCCGAAAGCAGAATCTGTGCCATCGGTCTTGATGAAGGAGGGCTTGCGGGTCTGACTCGGAGCTATGGGATGGTGGATACGCAGCCGGTGGACGGCCTGAAGTATGATATTGTTATCATTGGTGACGGGGGTTGTGACGATCTATATGATTGGTGCAACCTTATTCCCCGGATTGTACCTGACGGAGTAGTCGTCAATGCCGGCAGGCGGTGTTTTGCCAAGAAGTTGAAGGATGCAGGTTACAGTTGTCTGCGGCGCTATGCGGCCTTGCCACCGGGAGAACCCAAGCTGTTTATCCCGCTCGCCTCAAAGAAGTTGCGAGCCGGGGGGTTAGCTTTTCATTCGCCGGGTAGTTTAAGGGCTCGAATCGGCTTAACATTCGCAAAAGCTTTGAGTTGTTTGGGTATGCAATCTCATCTCGCAAGAAGCGTAGTCAGCCTGTATGCCAAGAGTAAAGAGGCCTTTGACAGACAGAGTCTGATTCAGTGGCTTTCGGAAAAGCTTGGCTATCCTGTTGTTGACCTGACCGTCTATACGGGCTCTGATTTATCTCGCCGAAAGATTACGGTGCTGGCCATTGCCGAGGATGGTTATGCGGATGTAGTGGTAAAAATCGCAGATACTATGGAGGGCGCCGATGCCATAAGACAGGAATCAAATGCGCTACAAGCAATTGCCGCTTTTTCTCTTTCGGAGCAGGCCCCAAAGTTGATCGCTAAAGGGCAGTGGTATGGCTATTCCGTACAATTGCAGAAACAAGTCATTGGCGGCAGTTGCAGGCAAGTCGCCCGGCTGACAGAGTCTCATCTCGAATTCCTCTCAAAACTATCAACGATTGGTCGGAAGATTATGCGCCTCAAGGCGGCCCGGATGTGGCGCGATGTAAAGGCCAAGGCTGAGGTTATCTCTCTGGAAGCTCTATCTCCGCCGATACGCGTTGCACTCGAGACGATTCTTTCGGATAGATTTGCCGATATGCCGGTCGTCTGTCACCGTACGCACGGGGACTTCACGCCGTGGAACATTAAGGTGAGTAACGGCAAGCTGTTCGTGTATGACTGGGAAGAAAGTCTTTCAGATGGATTGGCGTTAACCGATATTTTTCGCTTTATATACCGACAGGCGTCCCTGGTAGGTCCCTGGCCGGGAGCACAGAAAGTTCTCATGGATATGAGAAGTATCTCCAGAAGCTTTTCAGATACAGCAGGTTATGAGACTATTGAAACAGATGTAATCCTTACAGTCTGGTTGCTTTACGAATATTTTGCTAAACCATCCGATTATCTCGGTGATATGTTGGATGCTGTCTTGAGAAACAGCCGATGAGCGCCCGCCTGAGAGTTCTTGTTTCTGCCTATGCGTGCAGCCCAATACAGGGCTCCGAACCTGGAATGGGCTGGGGGTTTGTTGAAGCGATTTCAAAATATCACGACCTGTGGGTGATGACGGAAAAGGAGAAGTTTGAGTCTGAAATTGAGGCGGAGCTTGAAGAAAGGCCTCAATTACGCGACAGCATAAGGTTCTACTATATTCTGAAAACTCGACACAGGACGCTTAGAAAAATCTGGCCACCCTCTTACTACTGGTTCTACAAAGCATGGCAGAAGAAGGCCTTTACCCTCGCTGCAAAGTTACATAAAGAGGTTGGTTTTGATATTATCCACCAGCTAAACATGGTGGGCTTTCGGGAGCCAGGCTACCTCTGGAAGCTAGATGCCCCTTTTGTATGGGGGCCGATCGGCGGTATGGGAATACTCCCTTGGCGGTTTCTCCGGGAACTTGGCCTTTATGGCTTCTTCTACCATCTAGGCAAAAACGCCATCAATGTATTTCAGACGAGATATTCGCGAAGGCCGAGGAAAGCAGCATCAAAGGCTAAGGCCTTGATTGTCGCAACTCCTGAGACGCGTGATGCAGTGGAAAAAACATGGGGCCGAGAAAGTGAGATGATTTGTGAGGTGGGCGCTCCAAGTCGTATTGTATCCCAGTATAGTCTCCGCAAAGACACCGAGCCTATGAAATTGGTGTGGAGTGGCCTTCACGAGTCACGTAAAGCTCTAAATCTTTTGCTAAATGCGCTCTCGTCTTTGCCGGGGGAAGTCAAATGGAGCCTTGACGTCCTTGGTCAAGGTCCACGAACACAAGCTTGGAGAGAACGGGCTGATAAATTGGGAATTGCGCGAAGGTGCAACTTCCACGGTTGGGTTTCAAGGGACAAAGCGGTGTCTGTCGTTGCTGATTCACATCTCTTCATCATAACCAGTCTGGCGGATTTGACGTCTACTGTGTTATTGGAAGCTCTATCTCAGGGTATACCTGTAATTTGTCTTGACCACTGTGGTTTTTCAAATGTCGTAACGGAAGATTGCGGGATAAAAATTCCTGTAGAATCGCCGAAGCAGGTGACGACTGACATAGCTTTAGCAATCAAGTCTGTATGGAGTGATGAGACGTATCGACGTAAACTGGCCAGAGGTGCCCTACAAAGAGCCAAGGATTTCTCATGGGACAATCAAGTGAAAAGACTTAACAGGATATATCAACGAGCAGCGCGGTAGATTCAGAGCGTAATTGTCTAAATGAGGGTAATGATTGTTCATAATGAATACAGCAGATTGAGCGGCGAAGAGGTGGTTGTCAAGGGACAGATTAAGCTGCTGGAGTCCAATGGTCACAAAGTAATCAGATTCTTTCGCAGTAGTGCGGAAATTCACGGAATGCGTCTTGGCAGGATTCGTGCCTTTTCTAGCGGAATATATAGCTTTTCATCAAAGAAGGCTATGCGGAGACTTCTGGCCGAATGCAGACCGGATATTGTGCACGTTCACAATCTCTTCCCCTTGATATCACCATCCGTCCTCGGCGAGTGTCGCAAAGCCGGTGTGCCTGTCGTGATGACGATACACAACTATCGGTTGATTTGTCCAAATGGTATGTACTTGAGCGATGGCCAGGTTTGTGAAAAATGCGGGGGAGGCAAAGAATACTGGTGTGGTTTTCGCAATTGCGAAGGCACGTTGCCCAAGAGCCTCGGTTATGGGCTTCGAAACTATGTGGCAAGGAAGCTCCGGCTGTTCCTCGACAATATCACCCTGTACATATGCCTAACCGAATTCCAGAAGCAGAAGCTGGCCGCAAACGGTTTTCCCTCTGACAAAATTCTTGTCGTGCCGAATATGGTTGATAAAGCCTACATCGAACCATCCGGAGAGCAAGGCAAGCATATTGGTTATGTCGGGCGAATTAGTAGCGAAAAGGGTATACAGACGCTCCTGAAATCGGCAGGAAATTGTAGCGGCATTCAGTTCAAGGCCGCCGGCTCTTACAGCCGAATGCCACGTCTGTCCCAAGAGGCACCTGCGAATTTTGAGTTCTGTGGACACTTAAACGGCCAAGAATTGAGGGCCTTCCATAGTGGGAGTCGAATCATAGTGCTGTGCAGCATTTGGTATGAGGGATTTCCTATGGTCTTGCCCGAGGCGATGTTGAGCGGCAAGCCTGTTATATGTTCCCGTATTGGTGGTCTAGGTGAGATTGTTGAGGATGGTGTAACAGGGCTGTTATTTGAGTCGGGGAATTCTCATGACCTGGCTGAAAAAATATGGTATCTGTGGAATCGTCCGGAGCTATGTCAAAGGATGGGGCAAGCAGGAAGGGAAAAAGCGTTGCGAGAGTATTCACCGGAAAAACATTACGAGCGCTTGATGGCAGCGTACAAAAAGGCCCGAAAGCAGAAGTAGCGAGTAGAATCTTCTGGCGGTTACTAAAGAACAGGTTATCAAGAGTGAAACGTCTGTTATTTATTCATAACGAATATGCAAAGCCCAGCGGAGAGGAACATGCTGCCAAGGCTATAGCGGACTTGCTAAAGGCCCGTGGCCACGCGGTATTCTGGTTCAAGCGGAGTTCTGCGGAAATATCAGGTTCTGTTTCCGGCAGTATCAAAGCCTTTCTTACAGGCGTTTATAATCCCTTTGCGGCAAGAGCGTTGGCAAGAACACTGGACGAGGTCAGGCCTGATATCGTTCAGGTGCAGAATCTCTATCCGTTAATCTCTCCTTCAATCTTCAAGCGAATTAAAGAACGCGGCATTCCTGTGGTTATGCGTTGTCCAAACTACAGGTTATTCTGCCCGAACGTATTGCACCTGACGAAGGGGAGAGTCTGTGAGAAATGTCTGGGATTTGGCAAAGAAATCTGGTGTGTTCTTTACAATTGTACGGACAACATTTTCAAAAGTACTGGTTATGCTTTGAGAAACGCATCTGCAAGAATCACCAGGCGAATCCTGGACAACGTAGATGTGTTCATTGTTCAGACAGAGTTCCAAGAACAGAAGTTCGCCGAAAGAGGCATTCCCGCTGACCGTATCGGCATCGTTCCGGGGTTTATTCCAGCGGTTCAGATCCCAAAAGAAGATTGTCTGGGCCACCTGACGACTTTTATAGGAAGGGTAAGCCCAGAAAAAGGTGTTGATGATTTCTTAGATGCAGCCCGACTAACGCCGGACGTGCCGTTTGTGGTTGCAGGCAGGCACGACGGCATGCCTGGCATCCGCGACAGCTCCCCTCGGAATGTGGAGTGGTTCGGTTTCTTGAATGCGGATGAATTGAGCGACTTATATCTTAAGTCAAGAATAATAGTCGTCCCCAGCCGTTGGCATGAGGGATTCCCGAATGTTATCACTGAAGCAATGGCGTTGGGTAGGCCTGTAATTGCTGCAGAAATTGGAGCCTTGCCTTCAATTGTGGATGATGGTGTAACGGGACTGTTGTTCGAACCAGGCAATGGGGACGACCTCGCTCAGAAGATTCGCCACCTCTGGAATAAACCGCAACTTTGCCGAGAAATTGGCCAAGCAGGCCGTGAGAAAGCATTGCGGGAATATTCACCGGATAAGTGCTACAGGCGTCTGATGGCTGTTTACGAGAAAGCTGCAGAGCTTCGACAAGGCAGCCTGAATCATAAATCTTGAGATTTTCTTCGGAGGAGGCGTATTTTTTTGAACGAACACGTTCTTCAAGCGGCAGGGAATAAAATCCTTGGGATCAGCTGTGACTTGACTGCTCATTACGTTGTGATGGAACCGGTTAACCGGGAGAAGCAAAGCTGAGAAAAACGCTGTGTAACCATCACTAACCCCACGTAGTGTGTTAATGTAACATCCTGACGAACAGACGCGGCGCGAGAAAGCCTTGCGTGAATATGCGCAAGAAAGGCACTGCCAGCGATTGGTGGCCGTTTATAAAAGGGCTGTAAAGCTTGGACGCGAAGGGGCCCGTCGATAATTCTTGAGATCTTCTTCGGAGGAGGTGCATCTTTGTGAACGATCACGTTCTTCAAGCAACGGGGTATCAAATCCTTGGGGTCAGATTTGACTTTATCACCTTTAACACTGTGATGCAAACCATCGAAAAGTGGAAGAGAAATGGAGAAAGCAACTGTGTGGCGTTTGTTAATCCTCACACTGTTATGCTATGTTGTCGTGAGAAACAGATAAAGCTCGCCATAGCCCGATCTGGCCTTGTGTTGCCGGATGGCGTGGGGATCATTTTAGCAGCGACACTCTTGGGATACCAACACCTCGGCCGTGTCACCGGACCGGTGATGATGCTCAAGCTGTGTGACCAGGGACGAAAGCATGGCTATAGGCATTACTTTTACGGTGGGGCAGAGAATGTGGCTGACAGACTCGCAGACCGACTTTCCACAATGTATCCTGGTTTGAAGGTAGCGGGTACGTGTTGTCCACCTTTCAGGCCGATGACTGACAAAGAAGATCTGGAAACTGTACGGATGATCAATGCGGCTAATCCTGATATTCTGTGGGTTGGCTTGGGTTCTGGCAAACAAGAGAGATGGATGGCAGCACATTTCGGACGCATTCACGCGACCGTGATGATAGGTGTGGGAGCTGCATTTGACTTCCATTCAGGGAACATCGGGTGGTCTCCAAGCTGGATCCGAAGACTTGGCATAGAGTGGGCCTATCGTCTGGCTCAAAATCCCAGGCGCATGTGGCGCAGGAATATAGACAGTCCTTTGTTCCTGCTAAAAGTAATACAGCAACGTTTGGCAATGACACTGAAGCTTGGATCTTGAATCTGACTATCGAACATCCCGAATACTCAACTTTTCCATCACCTTGCTACTTTCTATTGTATTTCATAGCTCTTGATGCTTATGCGAATTTTTGGACACCAAGTAGCTGGCTTATGTTATGGTCATTATCGTTGCTTTATATGCTTTTATTTGTTGTGATCACTCAAAACTTCAAGCTGTGACAGATGTAGACATTTGAAATTCAATAAATAACAAATTTGCAAATGGATTGTGAACACAATAGTGGAACGGTGGGATTATCTTATAGTAACGGCTTCGAACGGCACACAGGCCCAAGAATATGAAATGCAGCTTCGCCTGCGACGGCAGTTGGGTTTTTTGGAATGCGTACGCGAAGTGCTGGTAGTGCCTGATCCTGGCGGAAAACGCGTCGGTAGCGGTGGAAGTACTATTTACTGTCTGCTTGAAATACTGCGACGCGAACTAGCCAAAAAGACAACCGATGATATTGTAGAGCCCCAGCTTTGGTGTGATATTTTCAGGCAGCTTCGTATACTAATTGTCCACGCGGGTGGTGATTCAAAACGATTGCCTGCCTACGGGCCATACGGTAAGATCTTTGTGCCAGTTCCAGGTGAAGGTGATTGTTGTTTGCCACTGACACTATTCGACAGGCAGGTGCCGACGTATTTGAAGCTGCCAGCTCCGCCGTCTGGTATCGGTCAGATTGTTATCAGCTCTTGTGATATACTGCTGTTCTTCGAGTCACACAAAGTGCAGTTTGCCGAGAAGGGATTGATCGGCTTGGGTTGTTATGCATCTCCAGAGCAGGCAAAAAATCATGGTGTTTTTTGCCGAGGCGACGCCGACCAGGTTAGGTTCTTTCTGCAAAAGCCATCGCTGGTGGAGCAGCAGAAAATGGGTGTCATTGATCCGCAGGGCCGAGCAATTCTGGATGTCGGCATAATGAGCTTCGATGCCGCCACTGCTGTGATGCTACTGGAGATTTTCGGCGCACAGTGCCGATCTAATGCTGAACTTCAATTGACCGGTGAGTTGGGCGAGGCGCTCTTGAAGTATGGGCTTGATTTTTATCGGGAGATCTGCTGCGGCATGGGCACGGAAGCCAATTTGACTCGCTATGTCAGTTCCTCGCGACAAAGTGGCTCGCTTTGGGATAATGTGCTGTTAGGTCGTTTATTCAAGTCGCTGTCTAAAATACCATTCTACGTAAAGCTGTTGCCGCAGTGCGAATTCTTGCACTTTGGCGCTAGCCGACAGCTCATCAGCAGCGGCAATACTCTGATGCAGAAAAACCTGGCCGCGACGCCGCTGTGCACATGCCTGAGCATCAATAATGAGATTACGGACCAGGGCCAAGTCATTGGAACGAACGCCTGGATTGAAGGTTGTCGCCTCAATTCGACGTTGAAACTCGGTGGTGAAAATGTTATCGCTGGAGTGGATGTTCACAAGCCTTTGTCTTTGCCATCGCGGATGTGCCTCGATGTTATTCCTGGCCAGGGCCGTACCGGAAAAGACGTCTGTTTCGTGCGCTTCTATAGCGTTCACGATACTTTCAACAGTTCAATCGAGCAGGGCGCGACTTTCTGTGGACTGCCTGTTCTTAAATGGCTCGAACTCATGGGAGCTCAGCCTGAAGATGTCTGGGATGTTAATATCCCACCGCAGCAGCGCAGTTTGTGGAATGCCAGGATTTTCCCCGCCATTAGGGAGCACCAGCGGTACTATGACTGGCTGTGGCTGTTCAATCTGGCTGAAGCAGGCTTGGAGAATTATCGACTCTGGCAATCTGCCGATCGCTATAGCCCGGCTGAAGTCACCAGGTTGGCTGATCAAGCAGCGTTCCATCGAAGACGAAGCTTAATTCGTGCACGCGAGATGCAGAAGTCCCAGCGCAAACTGTTTGCGCAAAACAGTGAATTCTCCGCGTGCGAATTGGCTCATATCCTCAAGAATGAGCAGGCACAATCTGTCTGGTTTGCCAGTCTCCTTAATGAAGCAAGGTGGTGGCACAACAATAGCAACGGCAAAAGTCTGGATTCTATGGTTTTCCCGCGAGTTATTCACACTCTTGGGTCAGCCTTGTCGGAGCTTGGTGGTGGTGATGTTCCTGTCGAAAAAGTATTACCGGAATTGCCCGAGAAGCTCACTGGTGCCGAGCAAGACTGGCTTGGTTCGCTTGGGCTTGGCCTGGATTCATCGACTATGCTGAGTCGGTGGACGCAACGGGCTTGGAGCTTGGCTTTCGAATCATTAGGTCAGGCAATAGTCTCAACTGGTGCTGATAGGATTACTCCGCCTCATACTGCCCTGCGTGTTCATGAAATTGTATGGGGGTGTGCGCCAGCAAGGTTAGATACCGGCGGCACCTGGACCGATACGCCACCATATTGTCTTGAGCACGGCGGATGCATGGTAGACACAGCAGTAAACATGAATGGTCAGGTGCCAATCCAAGTCTATCTAAGGGTGACTGAAGAACCTGTTATCCGCATCAATTCCATTGACTCAGGAACGCGAATCGAGATTACCGCTGTTGACGAATTAGTGGACTGCCGCAAGCCGACTAGCGATCATGCGTTGGCCCAGGCAGCACTGGTGTTATCCGGATTCACACCTGAAACGGCCAAGTGGCCGCATGGTTCAACTTTAGGTCAAATGCTGAGGCACTTTGGTGGTGGTATTGAGTTAACTACCTTGGTGTCAATTCCAAAGGGCAGTGGTCTGGGGACCTCCAGTATTTTGGCGGCAGTCATTCTTGCTGTCATTCAGAAGGCTATTGGCCGGAAATTAACGCTGAAGGAGTTATTCCATGCGGTCTTGCGCATTGAGCAGCTCGTGACGACCGGAGGAGGTTGGCAGGATCAGATCGGAGGAATAGTAGGCGGTACAAAGATTGTCACCACAAAACCAGGGCTTGTTCCTGCTGCCAGAATTCACCATTTGCCTTCCGATGTACTCAATCCCAAAGTCAATAATGGCCAAACTCTGCTATACTACACCGGTATTACCCGATTAGCTAAGGGTATTCTCAGCCAGATTGTGGGGCGTTATCTGGATCGAGACCGCAAGACTTTATCCACGTTAAGACAGATTCACAATTTTCCTCCGCTGGTGGCAGGAGCATTGTCGCGAAAGGATATCCGAGCTTTTGGACAATTAATTGATGCAGCTTGGCAGCTCAAGAAGCAGTTATGTTCCGACTCCACGAATGACGAAGTGGAAGCATTGCTCTCAAGAATTCAACCGTATATTCTGGGAGCGACACTTCTCGGTGCCGGAGGCGGAGGATTCTTACTGATAGTCTGCAAATCGACAGAAGATGCTAAGAAGATAAGAGTTATGCTCGAGAATCAGCCAGACAACCAACGTGCTCGGTTCTTTGACTACAGCATCAACACAGAAGGGCTTGTTGTTAGAGTGTGCTAAACCCGCCCGCTCACTGAATAAAAGGTAGACTGATATGGAATAAATATTCCATCGTGGCCGTTCTATTCGCATTTGTAGTCAATATTCTTCCTGATTCTCGAGTACAATGATCATACCTGCAAACTGCACTATCCGACTACTGATCCGAACTTCCAGTGAGAGCAAACGGATGGCCTGGTACTTTGCTGCGAAAGTAAAAGCGACAAGGCTGGCTAAAAACCATAACCGGCCACTATAGTGGTCGGCATGCAAAGCTCTGTGACAGTTACGGGCCGCTAATCAGTTTCAGTTGGCGGTTGATCCCAATATCTAACGGCTTACAGCTGAGAGTTGATCACATGAAGTTAGCAAGAAACCGGCACAGCACGGCGTCTCAGTTCTTCGACGAAGTTCCGCTGAAGCCGCCGCATCCTCGGCAATGCCGGTTAAGGAGGGCCGTCAAACGGCCCTCCTATTCTAATTCAACAGTCGCACAGAACTTAGGCCCTGCCTATCCAAGCCTTCCTCGACTTGACTCTGCGCCTTATGCTTTTGTGATGAAGATATGAGGCTTGGTTTGTCACGGTGTTCCACCTTATTGACTAATTTAGCTAAGGTCATTGTGTCAGAATTACCAGGCCTTAGGACTGCAAAATGCTGAAATCACTTCGCTTCTTATGTGAGTTAAGAAGTAACGTATACGCAAGCTCTGCTAAGCTGAAAGCAAAGCAGCTGAAGAAGCTTAAAAGGCTTCTGGTCTATGCATACAATAATACTGGTTATTACCGGAAATTATTTGATGAACACGAGTTTGACCCAAATACTGTCGAGACTACGAGTGACCTAAGAAAACTTCCGATCTTAACAAAAAGCGACATTCAGAGGAATGGTGACTCAATACTGTCAAAAGAGTTTGGCAAGCAGAAACTAATTACACACAGCACGTCTGGCTCGACGGGGGCACCTCTAAGGGTTTTTTGCGACAAGACTTCAGAAGCCTACAACAGGGCTCTGAGGTATCGAGCTTATTTGGAGAACGGACTTCGTTCCAGAGATGTTGTTGTAGAAGTAACGTCTCCTGACAACGTAAATCATCACAAATCCTGGCTTCAACGATTTGGCCTTTTCACAAGGCGAAAATTCTCAGTCCTTGACGACCACACAGAACTGTTTGGGCGAATCAATAGGATTAAGCCGGATGTGATTGAATGCTATCCGTCAGTCTTGAATCTCATCACGCAGACTTGCGAAAAGGAGAGTCTAAGATTTCGACCGAAGATCATATTTACAACTTCAGAGTTGTTGTTACCCACTTGGAGAAGAAATATTATCAGTTTCTTCGACTGTGATGTCAGAGACATGTATGGGTCTACAGAATTCTATAGATTGGCCTGGGAGTGCGAACGGCATGAGGGCTATCATCTTGACGTAGACGCACACGTAATTGAATTCCTCGATGGGCAAGGCAACCCGGTTAACGAGGGGGATGGATACATCATTGTTACTGGGCTCTTCAATTATGCATTTCCCTTAGTAAGGTATGAAATCGGTGATCTTGCCAAATTAAAACAAGCAGAGTGCAGTTGTGGCAGATCGTTGCCATTAATTGACTCAATACAGGGAAGACAAGACAATTATATCAGACTCCCCAGCGGAAGGACAATTTCCCCCAGAAGAATCAATCTCTTGGATTCCGTAAAAGGAATCAGGGAGTACATGACAATTCAGCTCAAGAAAGATTTGATAAAAGTGAAGGTTGTCAAGGGCCGAGGTTTTACAGAAGATACAGTTGAATATGTTAAGAGACAAATCCATAAAGGTTGTTTAGAAGAAGCGATCAAAGTGGACGTGGAGATAGTCGACCAAATAGCAAGGAAGTCGGGCAAGATAAGGACAGTCATTTCGTTGGTTAAATGAGCTTTAGAGAGACTGCAAAGCAAAGTGGGGCAAGTTATAATTTGCCATTGCGGAGCAAAAGCTGCATACGCTTACGTCGAGACAAAGATAATGGATCCAGAAAGTAACGGAAAATCTATTATCGAACAACTGTTTGCCAAGGGCAAAAAGCTTTATCACAAGACCCCAAATTGTCTTCGATGGATTCTCTGGCCGGCTACCTCGATATTCAAGCTCATCGATGCTCTCAGGTTGGACCTGTGGATCATTGTGGGGGATGAGATTTCCAGCAGGCAGAAGCTTACCATGATCTATGCTGGAAGGGAAAAAAATAGGCCGTTTCTGATTGAGTTGGCCTTCGGCAGTTCTTATCGAGAGAACTATATCGGGAAAAAGTGGTTATGGAAAATTCCTGACATAGCCAGGGAAAGCAATAATGATTGTTCCTTAATGGTCATGGAAGTACCCAAGTCTTTTCGTATATTGTATGGACAAAGGAAGTGTCTCTATATTCCAAGTTGGGTATCCGGGGAAATTGATATTTCTTCGCACACTAAGAGTGACAGCGTCAAAACAGACATGCGTAGGATAAGAAAGAACAACCTGCATTTTGAAGTAACGAATGGACTGAGTCAATTTGACGATTTCTATCATAATATGCATGTACCTTACATTGCTAAGACCTTTGGCAATAGAGCTGTTATTGCGAGTTATGATTTTATGAGAAGAGAATTTAGAAAACATGGTCTTTATAACGATTTGCTTCTCATCAAGAGAGAAGAAGAATATATTGCAGGGATATTGCTCGGTTATACCAAAAATGCAGTACACTTGCATTCTGTTGGTGTTAGAGATGGCAATCTCGATTATGTCAAAGACGGTGCCATCGGAGCATTATTCTATTTTCCAGCTGTCTATTCAAAAGAAAAAGGCTATAGTAAGGTGAACTTCGGACTGTCAAGGGCTTTTCTAAAAGATGGTGTATTGCAGTTTAAGAAGAAACGCGGCATGCAGATAGTGGATGCGTCAAAAATTGGGTTTCTCATCGAAGTTCTTTCAAAAACAGTCGGAGTAAAGGGATTCTTCTTGAATAATCCGTTTATCTACATAGATAAAATGAGGTTTAAGGCTGCCATATTTGTCCCAAGTGATCAATCGTTTTCCAGAGAGGATTTTGCGAGGATCTATAAGGACTATTATCTGAGAGGCTTATCTAAATTGGTAATATATCGAATTGGAGAGGCTAATAGTGGAACATGGGGTGTTGTTCCATCGGAGTTTTCTGACACCGTAGCAATGTGTTCGGCAGATAGCATATTTTGAGCGAGGTGATGGGTTTTTGAGAAAATTCCTTCCGTCTGAATTGCTGAATCTGGCCTGTAGGGTCTTATTACATGCCCGGTCTCCAGGTGATTACTGGGTTTGGCTTTGGCAGCAAAGCTCTGGGAATCCAGGCAAGACTTTGCGTTTGGCTCAAAATTGAGCGCCAAAAGCAAGACCCTGAAGTCCTGTAACTCGTCGAAAAAGTTGCAGTTGCAGCCATTATCAACTGTAAATCCACGGCGGTTTGGGAGAATTCACCAAAAAAGCCTAAATTTGAGTTTTTTTTGTTGACAGCCCTGCGTAAATTAGGGAAAATATAGGGTTAAGAGGTAAGGAGCTTGATTGGTAGCTCTTAAGTTGCCCTTTTGAGCGTCAAAGCAGAAACAACGGAGTGTATTTGGCCCTTCAAGGATGGTAAAGAAGGGAGGAGTCCCACGCATCAGTTTTCTTTGAGGTAGCAAACAGTTCTGCTTGTATCGAATGTATCAAAGGACTGAGCAAGCGAAATATTGTGTTGTTCCGGTCTGTACGCGGTAAGAAATTAGTCTATTATTAGGAGAGAAGAATGAGAACGATAGTTTTAGCAGTTACAGCCCTTGTGTTCCTAATGGCAGGCACGGCATTGGGAGCAGTTGAGGGTTTCTGTAGTGAGCTGGATCTGCCGTATGAAGTCGGCATAATTGTCTGGTGGGCCCACGATTTGGTCCCCCCGCACGAAGCCAGCTACTTCCTCATCACGGTCAGCGGCGGAACAGTGCTTGATGGACAGTACAACTCTTACTGCGCCGACTCGCACCGCACTATTCGGCCGCCTGAGCCTGCTAATAGTCGTGGTATACCGCTCATGGCAGTGGTCTATTCGAGCTACGACTGCTCAAGCCTTCCCGCCCTAACGCCACCGTTGATCGAAAACTGCACGAACATAGGGAAGGTTAACTGGATTGTGAACAATGTCGAAGTCGGCGATGAGTCCTCCTGCGGCGGGACTTATACCTACGGCGACATCCAGCTGGCGATATGGGAGTTGTTAGATGAGGAGCCTGAACTGTCCAATCAAGGCTTGGAACCGTTCGACTACTGCCGTGTTGATGAGATTAAGGCGAATGCCAAAAAGCACTATGTGCCGGGCTGCGGTGATGTTGTGGCCGTTGTACTTGTTCCTTATGTGTATGTGGTGTACGAGCCTAATCCAGCGTACGATCCAGAAGATCCCGATCCCGAGGTGCCTGAATTTATCCCAGTGACGGTGGTTGATCCTGACACGGGATACCCGGAATACGACGAGGCCGATCTTCCCGAAAATGCGGAGATCTATTACGTACAGCCCGTATTCGTCACGATTCCGGCGTGCTGTGAAGGCTGCCGTTTCACCGGAGGCGGGGTGGATAGTGAGATGGAGCATAATGGTGCCGGTAAACTGCCAGCGGGTATCGACCGC
>Ga0209427_10000286_pt1 | contig 51513 bp, 50 predicted proteins | sample DeeMarSWOR136_30_FD_187465 | JGI IMG/M metagenome (GOLD analysis project Ga0209427, IMG submission 187465) | Marine sediment microbial communities from White Oak River estuary, North Carolina - WOR-1-36_30 (SPAdes) (version 2) | ecosystem: Environmental > Aquatic > Marine > Intertidal zone >...
TACTGGATTTACCGGGGCAAGGGCCGGTGCCTGGAAATGGTTACGCTCGGCGATGCAGCGTATGGTGGTAGAATCGTCCCGTTGGACGATGCGGTCCTGGATAACCTGCAGGTTGACAGTCACAAGTTCAACGTCAATGGTGGCAGATATGAAGGTGCGTTCTCGTCTGTCGTCCCAGTCAAGGTGGAAGACTTGCTGGACTACTACCTTGGCCTGGGTGCAAGCGAGGAGGACTTGATTGCTTTTGAAGAGAGCGGCGTATACCAGAACCTACTTGGAAACAGCCTTGGCGGGGACGAGGTTCTGGTACAGTGGGCGGAATTTCCCATTGGCCAGCCCAGCATCGTCATCAGCGAACCCGAAGGCCCTGCCCCTGTCGGGGAAGGTGGCGCGTACAGGTACGAAATCAGTTTGGCCAGCCCGTCCGAACTTGGCGTTGCTATTGACGTGCGACCCACTATGAACGCTAACGAAATCGACCTCGGAGAGGGCCCTGGCAACCCGATCACCTTGGACTTTCCTGCCGGCGATGTGGGGCCCAGAACGGTCACGGTCGTCGCTGTCGAAGATGACGAACAGGAGCACAGCGAAGTAGCCGTTCTAACGCACACTGTTCTCAGCGAAGATCCGGGATATGCGGACGCCGAATTACCTCCGGTGCCCATCGGCATCGAGGACAATGAGCTCGGCGCCTGGGGATATCTCGCAGGAGACGTTAACCGGGACGGAAAGGTAGATTTTCGCGATGTAGCAGTAATTGCCGACTCCTGGGCTGGGTGCACCAATCCGGGCGATCCCAGCTGTTATTCTATTGAGCCCTCTCCTGGGGAAGAAATACCTGGCTCAGGGTGGTCCTGGTGGAACTGGTGGGCATGGAAGTGGTGCAAGGGTCGCTGCCTGCGGGTTCGTCCCGGCGGCACGGTGAAAGGCGTCTATAAGTGCAAGCCAGACCCAGCTAATCCCTGCCAGTCACCTTGCACTTGCGAGCCCTTCCGGAGCGAAGATGGCAAAGACTGGGAACGGTATAAACCCAACGAGAAAGGTTATTGGGAGGCGACGTCAGATTACCGCTGGAGGTGCTGGTGCGTAAAGTAGCGCAGGAGAATGGCTAACACTCTGACCTTCAGACGGCGACTCCGTTGGTCATCAACCGGAACGGGGGTCGCATAATTGCGGCTCCCTTTCTCTATCTCTGAATCCGCCGGATTGACCCCGTCTCCGGCTGGGCCGCTGCCAGTTTAGGCCACCTCGAAAACATTACCATAACAGCCGCGGCTACTGGCAGACCATCTCGTTTACCCAAAAGCGCTGGCAGTCTCAGACCCTTTTCTTCCTCAGCGCCAAGCGTCTGCTTATTAGCCAAGGACTCACCATTTAACCATGTATGCAAAACAAGCCCAATTCCGCAGGTGTTCAAATGGACGTAATGTCTGTTATGACAAAGTACTATGAAAATCAGCCCCTCCGCAAGTTTCCTGAAAACAAACCCAATCAAATCCAATCTCAAGACGGCCAAATTTGCAATGATTATGATGCTGGGGATGGCAATGTGGGCACCCGGCTGTTATTGCTGGTTTCCCGCAGAGGCCGGCTCGCCGCCCATGTATTCCGGGACAAGCTCCTTGATCTTGCGGACTATTTCGTCATAGTCTTGCGCTTTGGCAATAGCTACAAGCTCATCTATACCGGCGCGAATCTTGTCTCTGTCCATGACGATGTTCTTCCAGATGCTGATTTTTGGATGCCTTGTTCGCTGCATGTCTTCGCCTTCTATTCGCAGCTCTTCAAAAAGCTTTTCACCGGGTCTGGGATTTGTATATGTTATTTCGATATCTTCACCCGGCCTGAAGCCGCTGAGCGTAATAAGCTCCTTGGCCAGGTCCACAATTTTTACGGGCTCGCCCATATCAAGGACGAAGATTTCGCCTCCTTTTCCCATCGTTGCAGCCTGCAGAACGAGCTGGCTTGCCTCCGGTATGGTCATAAAATACCGCTTCATGCGGGGATGCGTGACGGTTACGGGGCCGCCCTGGGCTATTTGCTTCTTGAAGATTGGAACGACCGAGCCATCCGAGCCAAGAACGTTGCCAAACCGCACAGTTACAAAATGTGTTTTGCTCGTTCTATTCAAATCCTGGATATAAATCTCTGCAATTCGCTTGGATGAGCCCATTATGCTGGTCGGATTGACGGCCTTGTCGGTGCTAATCATTACGAAGTTAGCAGTCCCAGAACTGTCTGCGGCGTCTGCAACGACTTTTGTGCCCACAACATTGTTCTTTATAGCCTCCCCGGGATTGAGCTCCATCAAAGGCACGTGCTTATGAGCGGCTGCGTGAATCACGACCTGTGGCTTGTACTTTGCGAAAATCTGCTCCACGCGCCCTGGGTCGGCAATGTCGCAAATAATCGCTTCCATACAGACATCAGGGAATTGCCTGCGGAGCTCCCGCTCTATGTAAAACAGCGGATTCTCAGCCTGCTCAATGAGCAGAAGCAGTTTCGGCTCAAGATTAGACAATTGTCTACACATCTCCGAACCAATAGAACCGCCAGCTCCTGTGACGAGGATAGTCTTGCCTTTCGCAAAGGCTTCTATTGAGTCTAAGTCAAGCTGGACAGCTTCTCTGCCGAGCAAGTCGTTAATGTCGACGTCTCGAATCTGCGAGACACGGAACTTACCGGAGGCGATATCGGTGATTGCCGGTACGGTGCGGAACCGGATTTTCGTGCCCTCGCATACCTGAATAACGCGTCTTAGTTGCTGATGGCTTGCTGAGGGCATTGCGATGGCGATCTCTTCGATGTTGCGGTCGGTGCAGATTTTGGGCAGTTGCTCAACCGTACCAAGCACTGGTATTCCATGAATATTGATGCCTTGTTTGATGGGGACGTCGTCAATAAAGCCGATCACCTCGTATTGGGCAATTGGCATGCGGTGAATCTCTCGCAGAAGCGCCTCACCGGCATTGCCTGCGCCGATTATGAGAAATCGCTTCAATCGGCCGCCTTCGACGGTTCGAAATTCCTCATAGTACAGGCGTATAACAATTCGCAACCCACCGAGTATAAGAACTGTGGCAAACATGTCAGCTACACATACACCTTCGGCAGGTCTTTGCAGAGCCGACGGCAGATGTGCGAAAATGGATTCGCTTTGCCCCGCGGCATACCATGATACTACGATAATAAAAGTGCTGACAAGTGACGCCCGCAGTATCCCGAGGAGATCAGAAATCCCCACATATCGCCACCAACCGCGGTGTTGCTTGAAAAGAGCGAATACCGGCAGTTTGACGGCGAGAAAAAACAATAGCAAAGTGGGGTATAGATCTACAAGCCAGGTCCGTCTGAACTGCATCTCCTGCACCACCAGGAAGGAAAGCATCAAAGAGGTGGCGAAGGCGATTATGTGAGCGAGCACAATTGCCGGCTTACGAAGCGTCAGCAGCGGACTTGCGGGTGAGTCTGGGAGTTTTATTGAGTTCTGATTCTTTTTTTCCAACTGCGTATCTGTATTTGAATCAGGCATATTTCTCAGGCACCATACTTTTGCGCAGCGCCAAATGTAATAAGGGCTTAGAGGAGTGTCAAGAGACCGTTATTACATAATTGGTGTGACTGCTGAACGTCGTTTAGCTCATGCGTTTTATTCAGTTCGCCGTGCGCTATTTTCTGGTTGGGCATACTCTGAGCTGTTGCTTATTGTGTCACTGTTCTGAAGACGATGCATCCGGCTTTGTCTCGCGTTCTGGCTGTGATTGCTCTTCCGATTCCTGTTGTGGTTCTGTTTCTTCAGACTCAGGTTCAGGTGCAGCTGGTTCGCCTTGGTCCTCTTCTGGATATGTGCAAACGTCGTCTAAGGCCGTATTGTCCACTTTATTGCGCATAAGCGAGTAGATTATAGTGTTGGCTGAAAAGTAGAAGCTTATAATGAAGGCGACCAACAGGCCAATGACGACCAGCAGCAATAAATAAATAAGGAAGGCTGCCGCAGATTCGGACCAGTTCAGTGCGTTCCAGTTTGGTCGAATGAGCAGGTCCCTGAATACCGGCTTGGGCCAGATCGCCGCGAGCTTGCCGACCTGTCCATTGTTGCTCTCAGTCCATACACCAAGCGCCAATATCTGTCGGGCGGCGATGAGGAACAGAAAGGCAAAAAGCCGCACAAACATGTAACAGATCGCCCCATAGATAGCAGCGAGCACTGTGTAGAAGCCCATCCGCCATGGCCTTGCATACACATAACTGAACGAGCGGCTTATCGCGTCAAAGCAGTCTGAATTGTCATATCCCACTGCGGGGAACATGAGGTTGAATCCGGCGACGGTGCCTATTAAGACGACCGCAATCAATGCACCGGCGATCAGAGCCAACGGCATGAAGATACCCATCAAGAGTTCACCGACGCGTGGGACGTTGCCTATCAGTCCCAGGATGAGGATGAACAGGCCTATGAATACGATTATGCCGATCGGCGCTAAAGGTGCAGCGAAGAGACTCGTGAATTTCTTTGTGCTGAAGCGTAGTGCCTCAGTCAATCCCGGTTTTTCGCCGCGTGCAAATTGTAGAGCTGCAATCCTGCAGATAGCTCCGCCGGCAATAGAAATGACGGCAAGTTTAATTACGGCGAAAACGATGCAATAAATATAATGGTCCTTGAAGGTCCCTCCGACTATATCGGCGTACTGGGTAATGTTTTCAAGAAAGCCTTGAAAGTCCAAAGTGACTAACGATACCAGTGCGCAATAAGAGTGTTTGGCGGCAGCATGCCAAAGTCCAGAAAATATGCCGCTGACATTCTCTGAATCGTATGCAACACCGACTATTAGGTCCATAATCCAGCCGGCTATGCATAAGATAGCCACTGCCAACAGGGCAATTGTGAGTTTGCTTGGCTGAATGGCCATGCGGAAGGCTTGAAATATTTTGGGAAAGAGACAATTCTCAGGCAATTGTGGCGATTCTTTCTCGTTACTCATTTTTCTCCCTTTCAAAAGGTCAGTTTTGTCAACTGCTTCGTTAAAAACAAACCGAGCATAATAACTTATTATAGGTCGGTTTCAACAAATTCTGCAATACTTTATTTTCAAATATTTGCAACTTATTGTTGGTCAGGGGAGACGCTGGAAGAGCCATCGATTCGCTTGCCAGGTTCTTGTGATTGTAGTCTGGAGATTATTCTGTATTCGGCGTCGAGCCAGGCACCAAGGTCTACGAGCTTGCATCGCCGCGAGCAAAAAGGAAAGAATTTTGTCTCTTCAGATTGTTCTTGGGGTGATACGTTAACGATTTTGTGACAGACTGGACATTTGTGTTTCATACCCGCATATTGAATGTATTTTTTGGATACAGACTAAAGTCGATTATTGTGGTCTCTGTCCAAATAATGAGAAATCTGTCTCGTCTAATATCAAAGGCACTCCTTTATTCGACTAATCAGTCGGGTCTTTTCTGGTATCGTGGCTTCGCTTTTTATGGCAAGGTCGGATCAGCTTTAGCTCCTGGAGGGCTCTTCTAACTCGTTTTTAGCTGGACGCTCATGCGACGCCAATGTGATTATTGCTCCTCACCTGTAAGACCCTCTTCTAACATACGGGCATACTCGACACAGTATCGAGCCCAGGGGTTTGCCTCGAGCCGCGCCTTGGGTATTGGTTTACCGGTCCCTTCACAAATTCCGTAAGTGCCCTTTTCGATACGCTCCAATGCGTCATCTATTTCTTTGAGGAGTTGCCTTTCGCTGTCCATCAACCCCAAAACGAATTCCTGCTCGTAGTTATCTGTTCCGAGGTCGGCCATATGGATTGGCATACTCGACAGATCTCCACTTGCGTCCAGCCGGGATTTCTTCAAGGCTTCGTCTTCAATTTCGTTTACGTTTCTGAGGATTTCTCTGCGTTTTTCAAGCAGCATCTGTTGGTAGTGCTCAATGTCGGCATGGCTCAAACGTGGTTTCTTTCTCCGACGTGAGCTTGTGCTTTTTCTGGAGACCTTTTTACGTTTCTGCGCCACTTCTTCTTCCGCCTTATTTAACGCAACATTCTATAGTCGAAAGTTTACCGAACCTATCAGTCTAACCTATTAGTCACGCAATGTATAGCCTTTATTTTTGTCTGCTCCCGCACGGGCAAGCCCAGCAGGTGCATCCGGCACAATCACACTGTTAAGACCGGCATGTTTTGGCCGACCTAAGTCTTTTCTAAATAATAACTTAAAGCAATAAGTTGAGGTGGTTATTTTTCTTGACAGCCGCCCGGTTTGTGGTCGATTCGTCCGATATCTTTTGCAAGTTTGCCCAAAGGGATAAAGAATTTTTCTTGCCCGACGTCGCCTGCAAAGACGTTTACTCCAAAGACTCTTTCGATTTGCTCCGGTGAGAACACATCTATGGTTTTGCCGATATGATAGCTCTTTTGGCGTTGGGCGGTATCGTGCAATGTCTCGATGTCGGCGACAGCCTTTGCGTTCAGGGTTGTTTGCGAAGATGGGGCGAGTTCGAGAAGTAGAATCTCGTCGCAGTATTGCGCCGCCAGGTTGACGTCGTGTGTTACGGCCGCGATTGTTTTACCTTTTTCAAGTTGTGCGGCTTTGAGCAAATCATATATGCCGACTTGATGTTTCAAATCCAGAAAGCTTGTCGGCTCATCCAAAAGCAAGATAGGGGTGTTCTGGGCGAGTGCCCTTGCAATAAAAACACGTTGGCGTTCCCCTGCACTCAGACTCGCTATTGTTCGCGCAGCAAATTGGGCTGTGTCGGTGGCCTCGAGTGCATCGCGGACTATTTCCCTATCGGCTTGGCTCTCAAATCCGATGTGGTCATAATAGGGTGTTCTTGCCATCATGACGGTCTCGATCACAGAAAATCCGAATGCCGGCACGAATTCTTGCCGCACAACCGCGACTTTTTCGGCGAGAGCCTCGGTGCCATATGATTCTATTGCTGCTGCGTCGACCTTTATCATGCCGGATTTGGGCGAGAGCGTCCTGCATAGCAGATTGAGCAGCGTGGTCTTTCCTGCCCCATTTGGCCCGGCTATTGCCAGAAATGTCCCCGGCATTACTTCAAAGCTGATATCTCTCAAGACCGTGCTCTGTGGGGTATAAGCGAAGCATAGGTTTTCAACCTGTATAATAGCGTTCATCAGACATTGAAAAGGTCAAAGCCGAAAACTAAAACCTTTGAAGCTCCGTAGTCTTTTGCTTTCTATTTTACCCTATTTTAGCCAAGTGACTCTTCTACTATATTTTACAAGCAGAACCAGGAAGAATGGCCCACCGATAATAGCAGTGATGACACCTACCGGCAGTTGAGCTGGGGCGACAATTATCCGGGCCAGTGTATCGGCGGCGACCAGGAATACGCTGCCGATTATCGCACTCAGGGGTATCAATTGGCGATGGTCCGGACCGAATACCAGTCGGACACCGTGAGGCACGATGAGGCCTACAAATCCTATTAACCCGCTTAAGCTGACTGTTATAGCGGTTATGAACGCTGCCACGGCAAATGCAATCGTGCGGGTCCTTGCGGTGTTCACGCCCATGCTTCTGGCGTCCTCTTCACCGAAACTGAGGGCGTTCAACTGTGGACTTATGTAGAAAAGCGCCATTATGCCAGCGGCTACGCAGCCCGCTCCAGTCCACAGCACGAGAGAATCTTCTTCCGTCATGTTGCCCATCAGCCAGAATATTGTTGCATATAGGTGCTGGCTTTCTGCTATCGATGTCAGAAACATAATCACTGCGGAGAAAAAGGCGTTGACCACTACGCCTGCAAGTAGCAGGCCGGTGACACGAAATTTTCCGGTCAGACGTCCTATGAACCACACCAGCCAGACAGTCCCCAGCGCGCCTGCAAATGCGAAAACTGCTATGGGTGAGCGTCCCCACATGGTCCAGTTGAACCCGGTCATGACTGCGATGATGGCACCTAAGCCGGCACCACTCGATATGCCGAGTATGTATGGGTCGGCAAGGGGATTTCGCAAGAGAGCTTGGAACACGACACCGGAACATGCCAGAGCTGCTCCGACAATAGCAGCGAGAAAAATTCGAGGCAGCCTGACCTTCACGAATATTTCATAGTCAGGGCTTACAGTTGCGGGAGCCCCAACCGCGTCAAGTACGGCTTTCAATGAGATGCTCTGGGTGCCAATCAGCGAGCAGACGAACATGACCGCCACGAGGACCAGGCCTGCGGTTGCAATTCTCATGACCAACTTCTTTGGTGTCAGCAGTTCCTTCATCGCGTCAGTTCGCAAAAAGCTGTGGCCTCAAACACCTGGCAATTGTTTCGACTCCCTCGTACAGGCGTGGTCCCAGTCGTGAGACTCTATCAGCATCTATGACATAGATATGCCTGTTTTTCACGGCCGGTAGACTGTTGAACTTGCTCCAATACTGCATTGCCGTGTGCTGTTGTCCATCTATGTCCTGTTGCTCCATTGCTGGTTCAATTATAACATGCGGACTGCAGGCGATAACCTGTTCAGCTCCGATCGGTGGATATTTGTGTATAGTCGGCCCAATTGCGTTTTCGCCGCCGGCCAGCTCGATCATCTCGTTGATAAATGTATCTCTTCCGGCCACCCGTAGGGGTTCTTCTTGAACGACCCAGAGCACCCTGACCTTCTCACTGTTGGCAACTACAGCGGCGAGTCTATTCAGCTTTTTCCTGATGCCACGGGTCAATTCGTCGGCCCGATCTTGTCTATCGGTTGCTGCTGCGATTATTCCGATCGCCTCAAAAAGCTGACTCACCTTTTCGATATTCACGGTCAGGGTGTTATAGCCGATTCTGTTCAATCGCTCGGCGAGATTTTGTTGCAAGTCAAATCCAAGTGTGATTACGAGATCCGGCTTAGCTGCTATCACTGCTTCAATGTTTGGCTGCCAAAATGTTCCTACCTTTGTTTTTTCTGTTGCTGCCGGTGGATAATCACTGCAAAGCGTCACTCCGGCAATCTCATCGTCCAGTCCAAGAGCGAAGAGGATTTCTGTAAGGTTTGGAGCCATGGACACGATTCTGCTTACGTGACTTGGCATGGTAGTGTCGCTGTGCTTTTGACTTTGTGGGAAATCGAATATTACGAACCCGGCCGCCATCCAGCACAAAACGATCAAAATTAGCCACCACCACTTATTCATAACACGGTCTTAGACTTTTCATCCAAATCATTTTTCAACACACTGTCGTTGCTAAGGAGCCTTCCCGACTTCGTTTTAGGCTATGTTCTCTTAAACTGCTTTTCCAGATCGCTCATGGAGAATCTTATCGTTGTGGGCCTGCCATGGGGACAGCGGCTTGTCAACTCGGTGCGTTGCCTATCTACGAGCAGCTGCTCTATTTCGCTATCGCTGAGTTTTTGGCCGGCTTTGATTGCGGCCTTGCAGGCAGCCATATTCAAAACCTCGTCAAGCAGTCCTTTTGTGTCAAGGCCCGGTCCTTTATCGGAGAGCAGATCAGTCAAATCCTGAACGAAATCGACCGGAGCCGCGCCTGCCAGCAGGGGCGGAAAGGCCTGTATGGCCATTGTCTTGGGGCCAAAGGGCACAAGTTCGATTCCCAATTTTTCAATCAGTTCGGCATTGGTGTTAAGCACATCAGCCTGAGCTTCAGTTAGCTCGAAACTTTCCGGTATCAGCAACTTTTGTGATTCAAGGCTGCCGGCCGATATTCGCCTGCTCAGATTTTCATATAGTATCCGTTCGTGAAGGGCATGCTGGTCAATAATGACAAATCCATCATCTGTTTGTTCGACAATGAAGCTATTGTGTATCTGCAGGAATTTTGCTTCTGCAGCGCCAATTTGGGGTACGGCACAGTGCGCGTGTCTTTCGGTTCCGTGTCCGGCCGGAAAAGAAGTAGCGTCACGATGTTTTCTTTGTGCCGGTGCGAACTGTTGTTGCGTTTGAACCGGTTTGTGCTTTTTGAAGAATTCGGCCATAGCGTCGGCGATTTCGCTACTTCTGTGACCTGCAGCGGTTGCACCCTTACTTGCGAGCGCGGGCGTTGTTGGAGGCAATTTCGCGCGTGTCTGAAGATCGGTCCCCAAAAGTCTTTCTCGCAGGCAGCCAAGGATTTGGGAGTGAATCAGGTTGGCGTTGTAGAAACGGACCTCGATTTTCGTTGGATGTACATTCACGTCATAATCTTGGTAAGGCATGCGAAGAAATAGAAAGGCAACCGGGAATCGGTCCGGCTCTAAGATGCCGCGGTAGGCCTCTTTGATTGCGTGGGAGATGAATTTGTCGCGGATGTATCGACCATTTAGAAAAACATACTGGAATTTGCTGTTTGTTCTTGAAACGCTGGGTTTGCCCAACAATGCGTGGATATGGAGTCCTTTTTCACTGCTTTCGGTTTCAATGAAATCTTCAGACATATCGGCGGAGAATATTGGGAATAATTTAGCTATGCGCTCGTGAAGAGTTTGTCGGCCCACCAGACGGTAGAGCTCTCTGCCATTATGTGTGAGCGTCATGTCGAGCCCATGTTCGTTGCTGAAAGGCTCGGTTTCGAGGGCCTCGTTTTTGTGATTCACTGCAAAATGGGACCCCAGGGCGATGCGTATGAACTGTTCGACAATATGCGTCATTTCTGTGTTGGCGGTTCGGAGGAATTTACGTCTGGCGGGCAGTTTATAGAAGAGGTCTCTTATCTGGATTGTTGTGCCGTAGTCGGCGCTGCAGGGGGTGACATCTCTCTTGTCTCCGCAGTCGATCTCGATACAGTTGGCCTCGGTGGAATCTTTCGGTCTGCTGACAGCTCTGACTTGTGCTATTGAGGCGATGCTTGCCAGGGCTTCGCCTCTGAATCCAAGCGTCGATATTGCCCGCAAGTCTGAGTTTGTTTTGATTTTGCTGGTAGTGTGCGGCTCAAGTGCCCTGCCCAGGTCTTCGGCATCCATTCCGCGGCCGTTGTCGCTGACCGATATTAGTCTTCTGCCTCCATCCTCGATAGATACTGCAATTCTTGTTGCGCCAGCATCGATACTATTTTCCATCAGCTCCTTGACCACGCTGGCAGGCCGTTCGATTACCTCGCCGGCGGCAATCATATTAATCATGTTCTGGTCAAGGAGGACTATTTGGCCCATCGTATTTCACCGTTTGTTAACTTTTATGTCATGCGCTCTTAGTTCTGCAGAGCCGTAATCCCGAGTTAATCAAACCTTATCAGGTCACCAGTAAATTAAATAAAGGGTAGTAGATTCTTCACTTACGTTGTACGATTTTACATTCCTTGCAAACCCACGCTGGTGGCTTGGTCATCCTATAAAGTCCTGCCAGGGTTAAGGCGAGTCCAAGGACAAGCCCTATAACACCCTCATAGGTCATATCAATTGGATAGCCGATATCTTCGTCTATGGGTCCTTTGCCCGATAGGAAGACAACCGCTTGTCCAAGCATCAATCCTCCACAAGCAGCTATGAAACCACCAGCAATTAGGGCTCGCTTCTTCATGGGAGTCATTTCTTTTCCACAATTTGGGCATTTACGTTGTTCATCTGATTCACTCATAAAGGACCTCCCTATATGTTTTCTTCCTCCTATCACAATTGGGGACATCATTGAATTTTCAGATATATTTGGCTAAAAGAATTTCGATTAGGCTGTAGAGTGTCCTGTTTCGACGGAAATCACGCTTTGGCCCGCCCAAGTCAAGCACTATTTTAGGCAATACGAGGCGTTCTCAGACAGAACTAATCGATTCTCTTTGCAGTATTTCGTAATATCAATGTTCCGCAATATCCGTATTTTTCAAGAAGCTTGCTCAAAAATAGTAGTGACCAGTTCTTATGCGTTTTCAAGCAAACTCTTGCCGGTCATCTCTTCAGGTTGTGGCAATCCCATCATTTCCAATAATGTAGGCCCTATGTCGGCTAATCTTCCACCTTCTCGTAGCTTACTGTTTTTATAGCGTTCGTCGAATACGATCAAGGGCACATCGCCAATCGTATGAGCGGTGTGCGGGTTGTCCGGACTTGTGTCTATCATCTTTTCAAAGTTGCCATGGTCGGCTGTGACTATTGCACTACCACCGAGGCTCTTAACTTTGTCCAGAACCTTGCCGACGCACTCGTCCACTGCCTCGGCCGCCTTCATGGCTGCGGACAATATGCCGGTATGACCGACCATATCTGGATTGGCAAAATTGACCACCACGACGTCATATTTGCCTGAACCAAGCCTTTCTGTCACGACATCGGCAACCTCATAGGCACTCATCTCGGGCTTTAGATCGTATGTTCGAACTCGTGGTGAAGGCACAATTTGCCTGTCTTCGCCCTTGAACGGCTTTTCGGTATAGTCGTTGAAGAAGAAAGTGACGTGAGCATATTTTTCCGTCTCGGCACATCGGAATTGTTTCAGTCCCAGAGAGCTCCAGTATGCGCCAAGGATATTTTTCATTTTCGGTGGCTTCGGAAATGCCACAGGTGTAGGTATCGTCGCATCATATTCGGTCAAGCAGACAAAATATATGTCGGGCTTGGTTGTTCGTGGGAACTCTTTGAAGTCGGGTTCAACGAATGCTCGGGTTAGTTCGCGGGGTCTGTCGCCGCGGAAGTTAAAGAACACTACTGCATCGCCATCGTCTATCGTGGCTAAGGGCTCATTGCCACTGTCGATAACGCAGGTTGGTTCGATGAATTCGTCTGTTACATCTTTCTCGTAGCTTTTGGCCACTGCCTCTGCCGGGCTTGCTGCTCTGAGACCTTTACCGACTCTCATACATTCATAGGCCTTTTGTACGCGGTCCCACCGGCTGTCGCGGTCCATGGCGTAGAATCTGCCCATGACAGTGGCAATTTTGCCGACCCCTATTTCTGCGGCTTTCTTTTCGATCGCAGCTATGTACCCTGCACCGCTGTCCGGTGGTGAATCCCGGCCGTCCGTGAATGCATGGATGAAGACATCCTTTATGTTGTTTCTCTTTGCCAGCTCAAGCAGCCCGTACAAATGGTCCAATAGCGAATGCACGCCAATGTCACTACATAAGCCCATAACGTGCATTTTGGCGTTATTGTCCTTTACAGACTTGATTAAGTTCAGAAATTCTTTGTTCTGGAAGAACGACCCATCTCGGATGGCCGTGCTGATTCTTACGGATTCTTGTGGCACGATCCTGCCGGCTCCGATATTTTGATGCCCTACTTCGCTGTTGCCCATTGTCCCCTCAGGGAGGCCTACATCTTCTCCGCTGGTATGAATGAGGCAGCTTGGATATTCAGCCATCAGCATATCGTTTACCGGCGTATTGGCTCGTTTGATGGAATTGTATTCGTCCTCGTCGCTGTTTGGATTATAGCCCCATCCGTCGCGGATGATCAGCACAAAGGGCTTGTTTTTCAAATCCGCTTTTCTTTTTGCCATGGAAGGAGAACCTTTCGAGCAAAAGCAACAGAGACGAGGCAATGCCTCGTCCGAACCTTACAGTCCACTAAGTTAGCCGACTATGATATAAAGCTGCTTTGATTATGTCAAACATTTAGAGAGAGCGCTTGCACGCCAAGCTTGCCGATGCTGCTAAAAGTCTTTGACAGCGATAGTTAGCATGCTATAATCAGGGGTGGATTGAGAATTGTATGTAAGTCGAACCCAAACAGTGTTGGCGTGATATGTTGGGTTAGCTGACAGGATAGTATTCAAAGTAAGCAAACGCAGTCGTTGAGCCAGATTTTTGAGTGTGACGGAGCTAAGCAAAGAAGAAAGTAGCGGGCGGTCGTGTTCGGGTCGCGGTTTTCTGAAAGGCCGGCCTTTTGTGCTGCCGGATTTGGCGGCGCAGCTCATTTTCTGGCCATTGTTGGCGATTGGGCTGGCGCTGGATTTGTGGAGCAAGAGCGCTGTATTCGGCTGGCTGGAGCCGGGCGAAAGTTTTCCGCTCATTGATGGTATTGTGCAATTCGTGAGGACAGAGAATCCAGGCGCTGCTTTTGGGATAGCCGTGGGGCACCCTTACTTGTTGATAGCGGTCTCAGTCGCTGCGTTGATAGTAATTCTTGTGCTTTTTCTATTCAGCGGAACCAAGCAGAAGTTGGTTTATGCTGCTCTTGCGTTATTCGCTGGCGGGGTGTGCGGTAATTTCTACGATAGGCTGGCAAATAACGGTTTAGTGCGTGACTTTATTGACGTTATGTACTGGCCTGGCAGGCATTGGCCTGCATTCAATCTTGCAGACGCTATGCTCTGCATTGGGGTGGGGCTGCTGATTGTCTCGACCTTTCAGATACCGAAGCGTTCTTCGTAGGTTGGCGTTGCCTATTACTGAGCAGTTTGTTCGAATACATGCTCAGCAACGTAAATGGGGACATTTGCAGCTGCTCCCAGCGCAATTGCATCGGAAGGGCGGGAATCGATTCTGATGGTTCCGCCGTTTGAACGTATGTGTACCTGCGCATAAAAGATATGATCGCGCAAATCGTTTATGACTATCTTTTCTATTTTGGCACCGAGGTTTTCTATTACGCTGTCCAGCAGGTCGTGTGTCATTGGGCGGGAGGGCCTGATACCCTTTAACCTGCGGTCGATTGCAAAGATTTCCACTATGCCGATGACGATAGGAAAACTGCGATCACCGTAACGCTCTTTTAAGACGATTATCTGCTGGTCTGATGACTCGTTAATGATTATACGCGACAGTTCGGCTTCCACATCCATTCTGTACCACCTTTATTGTGTCAAGTGTTCAATTCCGAAAGGTGCTTTTCAACGGTCTTTAATTGTTCTGATAGTTCGGTGAGCTTCTCTTTGGCATGGGCCACGACTTCCGGCTTGGCCTTGGTGATGAAATTCTCATTGCTGAGCTTGGCCTCTACCGTCTCTTTAGCGTGTGTTATTTGCTGCTTTTGCTTTTCCAGTCGCTGCCGTTCCGCTTCTGGGTCGATGACATCGTGCACGTAAATCTGCATATCGTCGACAATAGCCGTAGCAGCGCTTTTCGGCTTTACAATCTCAGGTCCCACTCTAAAATCGCTAACACCTGCCATCTGGCGGACTAAATCCGAGTTATCATCCAGTATCTTGGCGACTCGCGCGGGGGCGTTTACCGAGGTTGTCGGCACCAGAGCAGGACCAATGTTATACTTGTTCTTAATGTCTCTTATTGCCCGAATTGGACTTTGGGTGATGCAGATTCCCTCTTCCGCATCATCATCAACTAAATGATCCAGCTTATCAGGCCACTCTGCAACAACCAATGCTTTTGCCTGTTTGGCCTCAGCCAGTGGGTTGAGCTTTCTCGTTGGTGTGGTTTCATTCAGCTTCTGGAATATTCCTTCGGTAATAAACGGTATAAATGGATGTAGCAAACGCAAAATCTGGTCCAGCACGAATGCAAGAACGTTTTGAGCGATCGGCTTCTGCTGTTCGTCTTGCATCCTTGGTTTGACCCACTCAAGGTACCAGTCACAAAAGTCATTCCAGAAGAATTTGTAAAGCTGTGCTAAAGGCTCGCTATATTTGAACGAATCCAGAGACTCTGTGACCTCGGAAACAGTCTTGGCAAGCCGGGAGAGAATCCATTTGTCGGTGATATTCATTCTGTCAGGATCAAATTTGGCTGGGTCAATTCCCTCAAGATTCATCAAAGCAAAACGCGATGCGTTCCAAAGCTTGTTGCAGAAGTTGCGCCCAATATCAAACTTCGGTGATGTATTGGCCTTTCGCCCGTCGGGAAGAGTCATTGGCACCACGGGCATTCGGATGTCCTGCGTATCCGTCGTCATACTGGCTAACGTAAACCGCATCGCATCAGCCCCATGACTGTTAATCGCTACCAGCGGATCGATCCCGTTGCCTAAACTCTTGGACATTTTGCGTCCTTCACCGTCCTGAATCATTGCGTGAATGTACACGTCACTGAAGGGGATGTCCCCAGCACAGTATTGCCCCATCATTACCATGCGCGAAACCCATAGAGTAATAATTTCGCGAGCCGTGCAAAGCACATTGCCTGGGTAGAATGCTTTAAGTTCCGGCGTGTCATCCGGCCAACCCATTGTACTAAACGGCCAAAGCGCCGATGAGAACCATGTATCCAGGACATCTTCGTCTTGTGCCCAACCAGCGGTTTCGAACTGCTTTTCAATGTCTTCATTTCCCGGAGCAACGCAGACATACGTTATCGCACCGTCATCTGAATCCATCAGAACTGACTGCACCTTATCGGGTTGCTTGAAAAGCTCATATTCTGTCTGGTCACCACCGAGTTTCGACCATATTGGGATTCGATGTCCCCACCAGAGCTGCCGGCTTATTGGCCAGTCACGCAGGTTCTCCAGCCAAGTTTGATACGTTTTGGCGTATCGTTCGGGAATAAAGCACAGCCGACCGTCAAGCAAAGGCTTAAGGGCAAGGCCGGCCAGAGAATTTGCCGGCACATCGGTTTCCTCGATAATACGTTCCGTAAACTCATCCGCAAGATGCTCGATAGGCTTTCTAACAGCAATATACCACTGATCTGATAAATACGGCTCGATGGGCACGTGACTGCGGTAACTATGGCCGACTTCGTGGGCATATTCGCGAACATCTTCAAGGAGATTCTCGGTTCGGAACCATTCGACGATAGCCTCGCGGGCCTCGAAACGATCCATTCCCAGCAACGATTGCGCCTCCGGGGAGTCCGCATCCTCCCATCCATGTTTATCGCTGATAGATCCATCCGGTGCCATCACGTTGACAATCTCCAGGCCGTGCCGCTGGCCAATCTCCCAGTCATCAGGGTCGTGGGCTGGTGTGACTTTCAAAAAGCCTGTAGAAAATCGTGCCTTTTCATCATCACTTTCCGGGTCAGGCAGAACAACATGCTCATCGGCAATGATGGGGATAATCCGCCCCACTATGGGAAGGCGGACCCTTTTGTCAATAAGATGTTCGGCACGCCGATCTGCCGGATTCATTGCAACGGCCGTATCACCGAGCATAGTCTCGGGCCGGGTAGTGGCAACGGTGACATGTTCGATGCGTTTTCCTTCAATTTGGACCGGTTCAACAAGAGGGTACCTTAGATACCAGAAATGTCCCTGCACCATCTCGTGTTCTACTTCGTCATCGGCTAACACCGTCTGCGTAGCGGGGTCCCAGTTGACCAGGCGTTTGCCTCGATAGATCAGCCCGTCTTTGAAGAGCTTGAAGAATGTTGCCCGCACTGCTTTTACACACACGTCGTCCATCGTGAAGCGGGTTCGCTCCCAGTCGCACGAGCAGCCCATTGCCTGTAACTGGTCGATGATCGTAGCTTCGTATTCATCTTTCCAGGTCTGCACACGGGCGACGAATTCTCCGCGTTCGAAGTCGGTACGTCGTTTTCCTTCTTCCGACAGAATTCGCTTCTCAACAACCGTCTGAGTGGCGATGCCGGCGTGGTCGGTTCCCGGCATCCAGAGCGTGTTGTATTTCTGCATTCGCCTGAATCGAATCAGAATATCCTGCAATGTGTTATTCAGTGCATGCCCGAGGTGCAGCGGGGCTGTTACATTGGGCGGCGGGATGACGATAGTATAGCTCTTAATCTCGCGGCCATCTTGCGGAGGTTCAGCATGAAAATATTGGCCCGAAAACCAGATTTCGTATGCCTGTTTCTCTATCGTTGCAGGCTCATAGACTTTCGAGAGTTGTTCTTCCATGACTTACCTGATTTTGACAATTCCATATAAGAAATTACGACAGCAATACGACAGCCGGAATGGTATGTTAGCAAAAAGGGGCAAGAATGTAAAGCCGACAATTGGACACAAGCACCTTTTTAATACGGTGGCGGCCATAGCTTCTCATGCAGCCAATCATCTGCCAGCTCAGCATAGTCTCTGAAGTCGATAACGCCATCGCGATGCAGCTCGGCAGCCGAGAACTCGCATAGGCGGTCAAATTTGGCTGTGCAGCGCACGCCCTTCTTGTGGGATGTGACGGCCAGCCCAATATAGACGTCTGTGTTCATTGGAATGGTCGCTGTGCCCACAGGCTGCCACGAGCAAGCTTGGCCAGCATAACATGGTTCTACGTCTTGGCAGCAACAGCAATATCCGACGAATGTATCGCCGGTCCGCACGAGTCGTAGGCAGATAGGTACATTCAAGCCGGGGTGTTCCGTGCTCGCTGTGAAGCCGTCTGTAATGGGGCGGTGCTGAAACGCGACGCCGTACTCTGGTGTCACCACGATCATCGCGTGCTTGGAATTTGCTGCAAGCGTCTCGCGGATCATGATGCCTGCCTTGGCCCATCCATCCGTGTTCTCTATGCTTGTGACGCGCACTGTCATCTGGCCATCGCCCGACATTGGCCGGTACGCATAGCGGAATGCGTCTGCCCGGTCCCAGATATCCTCACCACAGGCATCAATTGTATAAATGCCGCTGGTAGCGTTGTAGCCGAACCTGCCTGCTCGGGCACCGCCGATATCCTTACTCGACAACGGGCCGTCCCACACGGGCTCACAAACATCGTGGATTAGCCAGTCATCTGCGATAACGGGCAGGTCTTCATAGCTGACCGCGCAATCACCTGAAGTGTCTGCGTGCGGCGAAATAAGGGAAGGGATGCATCTAGGTGGATGCAGCCGTATGTCGTCGACGCAGATAGTGCCTGAACCGCCGGGCTCGATGCCACAGGGATCGCCGGTGATAATACTCATACCTATTATTTCAGCCAGGTTCACTTCAGCCGCACAAGTCGTCAGTGCTACGCCCACCTCGTCAAAATCGATTTTCAGGTCGAGCGGATTCTCCCAGGTGCGGTCATCGGGGTTGGTTAGGTCATCGGCAACCTCCTCGTACTCGTAGAGATACGTATCGTCCCAGCCGACCCACACGGTGGCAGACTCGCTGGTTTCGAACCCGATGTCCTGCGCTGTCCAAGGCGAGATAAAGGCCGGTGTCTCGATGGCGACGTTTGAGAAGTTGCCCTCGCACTGTCTCGTACCCGCATGGCTTGTGACTGCCAGGCCTACGTAGAGCTCAGTGGACATAGTGATGTCGACAGAACCAATCTCCGCCCACAGTACCGCGTCAAGTGACTCAGAGCCGGTAAATATGTTACCGCTTCGCACCAATTTCACAAAGCGCGGGGCCTTCGAGCCGCTGCCGGGGATAGTGTAGGTGGTGCCAGCCTTGACGGCGCGGTACTGCATGGCAACACCATTGTCAGGCGTGACGACGACCATAGCGTGTTCCGAGTCTGCGTCAAGGCTCTTGCGAATCATCACGCCTGCCTTGGCCCATGGGTCTGTGGGTTCGATGTAGGTCAGCCTGGCTACAATTAATGTAGGCACCTGGGGAGTCTCGAGAAAGGTGAGCTTCTTGTGGGCGTAGTAGAACTGGTCGGAAGTGTCCCAGATATCGGCGCCTGCGCCCGTAACCGTGCACGTGCCATCGTGGCAGTTAAAGCTGCCATAAGATTCCGGATATACCGCGAGCCACAGTGACAACGATTTAATGTCTTCTGCAGTCCAGTCCTGCGGCTCGTCAAACGTGAGCCTGACCTTTGAATAATATGGCGGTTGTTCATTGTCGTAAGCGATCCTCATCGACTGCGCGCCCTCGTGGGCTGGGTCTGTCACAAGGCTCACCTCGGCGTTCCCGCTCGGTACCCACCTATATTTCAGATCATCCGTGTTCTTGTAGGACTCGAAATCGTCCACGATAACATATCCCGCCTGTGATTCTTCGCCCATGGTGCGTTCACTACTCTCACCGGTCACGTGGTGGGTATCAACGCTCGATGCCGGCAGGCCCGAACTGACCATGATGGTCATAAGGATTCCCGCAGCCACGCCAATCTTACTTGACCAAATTGAGCGTCTTACTGTCACAACAAGAACTTCCTTTCGATTCACCCAGGCCAGCCAGACGTTCTTAAAAACATAATAGTCTGCGGCCAACTCCACCGATACAGCCGGATGTCTACTCTGGCATGTCCGTCAGGCAAGTGCCGACTTAGGAGCCTTGCTTCACGGGAAAGTGTGTGGGGAGAGTCTCTGGTCCGAGACGGCGAAGCTCCCCTCTACACTCTTCCGCCTGAACACCATCCACATTTTATGAAATTCTGATACAAATGACAACAGAATTGTAGGGCTTCTCAGATGGTAGTGCTAATTCGAGATGAACACAGGTCTATGCTGTTGTCGGCGAAAGGCAGGTTCTTGCTGATAACAGACCGATTGCTCGTGCTCAAACGAAATTGAGCGCAGCAGCAGGGCATGGCCCGCAAAACCAAGAGGTTTATGGTATGCCACTTACCCCCGCATTTCGGTTTGCCTCAGCGATAATAGTGAGCTTTGGGCTTTTCGGGGAGCCTAATCCAGGTTCATTGTCATCAGGAACTCAGCGTTGGTTCGGCACTTGGCAAGTCTGTTCTTAAGTAGTTCGACGGCTTCAACAGGGTTCAGCTCGCTAAGAACTCTTCGGAGCCGGTATACAAGCTGGAGCTCTTTTGGATCGAGCAGCAGCTCTTCCCTTCTGGTTCCGCTTCGACTGATGTCTATGGCCGGCCAGGTCCTTCTATCTACAAGCCGCCTGTCGAGGTGCAATTCCATATTTCCGGTTGCCTTAAATTCTTCAAAGATCACCTCGTCCATTTTTGAACCGGTATCAATCAATGCAGTTGCGAAGATACTTAGTGAACCACCAAATTCAACGTTTCTTGCTGCGCCGAAGAACTTCTTGGGCATTTGCATTGCGCCGGCATCAACACCACCAGTAAGGATTCTACCTGAGTGCGGCGTCTCGTTGTTATAGGCGCGTGCAAGTCGAGTTATCGAGTCCAGCAGAATCACCACGTTTTGACCGTACTCAACAAGGCGTTTTGCTTTTTCGCTCACGATCTCTGCTACCTGGCAGTGACGTGAAGCCGGCTCATCGAAGGTGGAGCTTATGACCTCGACGTCCTCGGCTGTTTTGCGCTCCATTTCCGTGACTTCTTCAGGGCGTTCGTCAATCAGCAGCACTATCAACTTTACATCGGGATGGTTCGTGCTGATGGCGTTTGCCATTTTCTGCAGCAGGATTGTCTTGCCCGTTCGTGGTGCAGCGACTATTAGCCCTCGTTGGCCCTTGCCCACCGGTGTCACCAAATCAATTATCCGCATATTGAGTTCTTCAGGGGTGGTCTCGAGTATGAAACGGTTTTCCGGGTGCAGTGGCGTCAGATCGCTAAAGACCACTTTTTCGGCAAGCATATCGGGATTTTCATAGTTGATTGCCTCGACCCTAAGAAGGGCAAAATACTTCTCGGAATCTTTCGGGGGCCTGATTTGGCCTGATACGATGTTTCCAGTCCGCAGGCCGAAACGTCTGATTTGAGAGGGTGACACATAAATATCATCTGAAGACGACAGATAATTGTAATTCGGATTCCGCAGAAATCCGTAGCCGTCTGGCAGCACTTCCAGCACACCCTCGCCATACATCAGTCCATTTTGCCGGATGCGCTCCTTGAGAATCCTGAAGATCAAATCCTGCTTCTTAAGGGCGCTGTATTCTGTAATGTTCTCGTTCTTGGCAATGTCATGCAGTTCTGCCACCGTCAGCTTCTGCAGATCTGTCAAATACAGGTTGCCTTTCTTAATCCGCTCGTATTTTTCATGAGTGGATTCTTCATCCTCTTCTTCTTTGCTCTTCTGGGCTTCACCTGTCGTCTCGGCACTGGGAGCCTCCTCGGCAGCAACGGCTGTCGAGTCGGTTTCTTCTTCGGTCTGCTCTATTTGTTCGGCAGAAGCCTGTTCTTCTGCAGCCGCCTTTTTCTTTGTGGTTCTACGTTTCTTAGCTGAGCCTTTTGCAGTTCTTGTAGCAGCTTTGGCCATCATTACTCCTTTTCCATCTTCGATACGATTTTGTCGTTACCTCCTGCGAGAAGCAGGACTATGGTTTAATCAGTTGGACCACCTTCTCGTGGCGCTTCAGCGGGATCAGGCTTTGAATGCCAAGAGTAAAACTTATATGTCAAAAAGAGTCAACTCTAATATGAGTAACTCGCGATAAAACTTGCTCAGCCACTATTCACAATTTTAGAGAAGATATTTGTGACTTGGCTGACTAAAGCCGAGAAGTCAGAATTGTTATCTATCACATTATCGGCGATGTCAACCTTCTTGTCCAGAGAAATCTGAAAATTTTCTCTAATTTTAAGTTGATTTTCGTCAAAAAAGCCCATTCTTTTTGCCCGATCGAGCCGCAATTCTCTCCGGCAATCGACAAAAATGAGCTTGTCGCACCGTTCAGCCCAGCCGACTTCCATCAATAGCGGCATATCCAGCACAATTGCCTCGACTTGGCTTTGCCGGCTGTACTGTTTTATAAGCTCCTCAGCCCGTTCCAGGACAAAAGGATGGATTATTTTGTTAAGCGATGACAGCTTCTGAGCATCGGCAAAAACGACTTCAGCTAATTTGCTGTGGTCGATTTGCCCTGCAGGATCCAGGATAGCCTGCCCAAAGAGGCTGACAATTTTTTCTCGAACAACTTTCTTCTGGAGCAGCTCGTGGACAATTCTATCGGCGTCAATCACCTTGCAGCCCAATTTGGCAAATTCAGCTGCAACGGTACTCTTGCCGGAGCAAATGCCACCCAGAATACCTATTACTGGTTTTTGCCTGCCCTTGTCCACATCAGGGCAGTCTAACCGCTCTCTCCACTGCCGTCAAGCCGATAAGCATTTTACTATTTCTGCCGTATGCATGTCAAGTCTAAAAAGCATTATTATTTTCAAGCCAGTGAACTACCATAATCGCAAAGTCCGCCAAATCCACCCTGCAATGCGGCATGTGGCCGGTGGCAGAGCAGCAGAACGCTCCGCCGCATCAACCGGCCGGTTGGGAGGTCCCTCGCAGAGCAGGCACCAAGGTTGAGCGACGGGCCAGTCATGAGGATGCGTCGGCCTATGCCCAATTAACCTGTATTGCCCTTGAGATGTTCTATGAGTACGATAGACTTAAGGGAAAATGTAGAAATCAGTTGGCTATACGAGGTTATGTGATTTGAAGAGCGATAGCATTATATTACGATTGTTAGCCGCTGCTTTTTTATCGTTGCTTTTGCTTGGGGCGATCGGGTGTCAAGACACCGCAACTTTGCTCGGAGCGGTCATGAGCCAAGGGATCGGCAACACCAACCTTTCCGGTTCGGCGGACAACTTAATCTATAAGGGACTTGATGCCAGAGTGCCTCCGCGAATGCGGCCGGGATCCTACGCCAGCCCAACAGCGGGCACCAATTTTCTTGACCCTAAACGCTTAGGACCGCATGGATACAGGCATAACTGGTCGGAAAAAAGCGGTATAGTATATACCTGCAAAGCTGGGCATATTGATATTGCTCATTTACGGAGGGCTGTTGACTGGACAGGATTCCTTGCAGCAAAGACTCTCAAACAACTGAAGAAAGATGAGATTGAATTTTCATTTAAACTAACTGAGCCGTCACGGTATTTTGTAAAGATTGACTATCCAGAAAACTGGCCAGATTTGCCGCAGAAAGAGAAAGAACGTATCGCATATCATGTCTCCATCAGGCTTGGACAATACTTTGCGTACGTTGCAGCTACCTGGCATGAAATCCTTACTTGGTTCGGTTATAAATCCAGAGGGTTTCAGCAGGAGTTTCAGTCAGCATTTTCATGGGAAGATACGTTCTCAAATCTTCTTGGGACCCATATTGCGGTTCTGGCCCTTCAAGACACCGAACATGCATTTAGTGAAGCGGTAACGTTGGCTCTTGACCGGGAGCTTGAAGAGCTGGATGTTCAAACAAAGCATACGGCGAGACTTGCAGCTAAGAAGGTAAGAGGACTATGGTTTCGACGCGATTTACTATTTGTTGACATGAAGCGGAGAAATTTTGATATAGGCCTGGACGATGGCTTTGTTACTCCTTGGATCGTTCCTTCTATCTGTGGGTGTGAAGGAGCAGAAGCTCAACCATACCCAGTTCCCAATCTTGATTTTCTTTCCGAATACGACCTCTCAATGAAACTTGAAATTGAACCCAGGGAATGGGAAAGGGCCAAAATCCTGAGGATTCTTTATCCAGATGCCAAAAAAAGAAGAAAACGACTTGAACCTGTTATTCACTTTGCTCAAATCATGGACTATATCAAGGACGCTGCAGCAAAAAGATATGGTCCTGACGTAGGTCTAAGTAATTCCAGATAATCCAATTCTTTGATTGCCGGTGACAACTTTGCCTAAGTTTCCCATAGAGCCATTCTTGCCAGTTCGGGTTTGTCAGGCCTTGGGGTTAACAATAGGTGTTGGCACGGTAGACGTCTGCCCGCCATCGCCCCACACCAGCCTCGCAGAGGGACATACGGTCGCCCACCCTCACCCCAATAAGGGCGTCTATACCCAATCAACCAGTATAGGCCCCGAACCGGCACTAAATCATCGGCTAACTATGTAGCCTTGGACCAACGCTGCACGGCTATGGCCATAGTAGCTCATCGAGCCACCGTTCCGCCAGGACAGAAGAAGCACTGATAAATGCTATTGTTAAAGCACTTGAGGCCGTTACTGCCAGCGATGCCAAAGGATGGTTCGAATCATGTGGGTATACGAATAACATATATTAAAATGCTCTAAACTGGGCACGGCTTTCGTGCCATGATTTCGTTGATAATCAGGTTCGGCTCCAACTATTTACCTTGGCTTGCCATCTGGGCAACTTCCCGGGACGTTTGGCTCTGCCAAGGAGAGCAAGAGCATGGTCGCTGCGAACTGTCAGAGAGGAACTGATTAAGATCGGAGCTAAAGTTGTCGAGCATTCTGGCTATGTGTTTTTTCAGATGGCGCAAGTAACGGTGTCGAGATCGTTGTTCCATGATATTCTTGAGCGTATCGGTCGCTTGAAGCCTGTGCCCGTTGGCTCTGGCTAACATCAAGATTCGCTGAAAAACCTGATTTTGTGACAGTATAGTAGAAGTCTGTTTTGACATCGATAATCAGCCAGGTAACTCATGTTTTTGTCGCCATTGAGGCTTAAAGATGCTGGAAGTAAAGCCGGAAATCTTGGATTATCAGGATGTGGATTTGATATTCTATTAGAAAAGAAGCTCAGCGGCGTAGCTGAGCAAGGATATACAGCAGTATATGGGACATCCCGGAAAGAGAGTAGCCAGGCGTAGTCGGAGTTTGATACAATGACGAGAGATTCGGTACGTTATGCGGAAACCATATAAGCATAGTTATGAGGATCAAGGAGAGTAACAGATGACTAATCAAATCAAAAGGGCTATATGGGCATCAGTGGCTTTGTGCTCCTTTGTTTCGCTTATAGCTTTGTTTGGATCGTCTGTCTCTGATTCCGGATGGTGGCGCCCTACCTTTTTCGCATTTCTCCCACTGTGTTTTCTCCTTGCAATTAGCCCGATGCTTGCAATGAGTAGAAGGATAGATGAGCTAGAAAAGACTATAGAGGAACTGAGAAATATGAACTCATAACCAAGCACTGCACTTGACCGTCTGACTCTGCGCGTTTGGATTCCCTCGCTGCGCTCGGCGGCAGGTGGGTTTAATCGTTGGGCCAAACTGATAATCGAGCGCAGCAAAAGGTGAGAAGCCTGCTTAGTGGTCTTTGAAGTTTCTCGTCCATTCTGGCCAGCCGTGTCGCACTCGCGATGCCACTTCAACATTCGGAGTCCCTTGAGCCCAATCTTCCTGGCAGAGAAATCCAAACTAATATTTCTTGTTCGGCGTTGGATATTCATTACGCCCCTCTTCTGATTCTTGCCTTAGTGGTATGGGGATGAAACGTTATTGTTTATTAATGTAAATTAAGATGGATTACGAAGATATTATAGCGTTTTTCAGCCTGCCTTTATATCTGAACAAATGTGGTCTTAACGCAAAGGCAGCTAATTGCAGGGATTTTCGCGGATTTTGCACAGGAGAAAATGGCGTAGCCTGTTGTATCACGAAACGGCAGAGACAGTTAAGGTTCACCGGGTACGCAGTTTTTGCGGTGCCTTATGTAGACTGGCCAGCAGATAGTTTCTAACCAGCACGTCCCAGCTCATGTTTTTTGCGAGCTCGTAACCTGTCTGAATCATGCTTTCAATTTCGGCTTCATTCTTTGGCAACCGTGCGATGATTTCTTTTGCGATCCTTTCGCTCTCTCTTGCTTCTATGCGGTCACACACCGACCGGTCGATTTGCACTAAATCCTCGATATCGGCATAGTCAGCGTTGTTCAAGTTGGTGTAATCGGCGATGATAACGTTGTTGACATTCTCTGGGCTGCCCCGGCCGGTCGCATCCTGCAACAGACCTGCGCATCCACAGACACTGCTGAATACGCATATTCCGCCGAAAGTCAACGGCTCAAGCTGGGATATCCCGAATGGCTCGTAAATGCTCTGGCCGAACTCGACATCGGTTCCCATGCGGATGTCCATAAACTCCATATCTTCGGGCATCCTCTTGCCGCAATTTTTTCGCTGGAAGCCGAACTGGTTGATATAGACGATTTTTATGTTGCGGCTCCGGGCGTTGAATTCCTGCACTTGTGTATAGAAGTCTGCCTCACCACCAGACAAATCTGGCCAGCCTTCACGGTGAGCCACGGGCCAATTGTACGACGATTCCATGTTGTAGATATCGTGGGTTGGCCGCTGTATCACCTGTGTAGATAGTAAGAGCATCACTGCGGTCTTGCCCTGACGTTCCAACTCCTCTTCCATTGTGTAAAGGACTTGAAGGTCGCGCCACAGTCCTTTGCTGTGCACGAGCCTTGTGACCCGCGTAAATATCAGATCCGGCTTATAACCCAAAAGGTTTTCGCAATACAGTTGCAGCTTTTCCTTGGATGCAAGCTTCTCAGCAAGGCCGATCCGATGTGCGGGTATGCCATTATAGACTGTATTGACTTCCGCAGTCTCGAATTCCGGCGCCAGAAATTGCAATTCATCTACGACCTGATCGCCTACCGCACATATTGCGTCACAGTATTTTGAAGCTTCCACCAGAGCATGCTTGAAATATGAGCTTTGGTCACCGAATACCTCGCTAAGATAGAGCCCATCTTTGCGTGCTTGTTTGATGACATTATAGAACATCGTGTCGTGGCCGGGATGCTCTTCCACAATGCGGCGCATTGTAGCCACTTCATGTGCGTAGAAGATTGTTCTAAAATGGCAACAAGGCTCCAGGATAGCTGCCAATGCTGTGGGCATTCCCATGAACTCGTGAGCAATGACGGCTGTCGAATCTTCGGCTGCACCGAGCGCTTTTAGCGCGGCAATTGCCACTGGTGCGAGCCTGACGTATTGTTCGAACTCCCATATGTGTTCGTACAAATGGCTGCGGACGCCGAATTCTTCGAAAAGCCTCTTCTTGAATTCGTTAAGCAGCGGCTTGTCTACGTGTCTGACGTCAATCAGCAGGACTTCGGGCGAGCTTGTCAACCCCGTCCGCTGGTCAGAGAATGTTCGTCTGCCGTAGACAATACCTGCATTGTAGAGACTTTCGAGCTTTCGAAAGGCCGGCGCATACGCCGGGTCAGCAAATCCATCTACAGATGAGTATAGGACTTTACCGTCCTGGCCGAGCCGATCCAGCACGGAGCCTTCGGTGCTGAACAATGGGCCGACGACGATTGACCGGCCGACCGCATCAAGGTAGGATTTGCAGGTAAATAGCCCTTGCAGGACGGCGCCTATGCCGCCGATTTTGCCTACCGTCTCATGGGTGACGTGGATAGCTGTTATGCCACCGGCCATACTAAGTTTTTCTCCAAGTTGTAATACGGCGTTCAATCAAGTTGTTTGACCATTTCCCTATAAAATATAGGAAACGGTTTCATCCGAGCCAAATTGGACAGGGGGGTGCATGGGTTGGCTATTTCGTAGACCGAGAAAATCGTAGCGGATTAGCCTATTGGGGGCAGGTTTTGGGACCTCGGAGACGTTCTAATGGAAAGATTCTTCCGCTTACAGTTAGCTTATTCGTGTCCTCAGATTTCTTATCAGACCCGAAAGGACCTGCGGAGGGATATCCGCCAATTCGGGCTCGGGTATTTCGCTGAGTGCTATTCTGTCGAGGATCTTTACGCCTTGGGGACCATGGGGGGCGATCAAATCGGCGGTTCTCTGAGCCTCATCCAAAGCTCCGTCAGCCATTTGCCGTAGATAGACAATTATGTTCTTTGTTAGTTCCTTATTGCTTATCATGGATGTTGAATCGCCAAAGTCGGTCGCTCCCTCAGGGACATCTCTTTCAAGCAGGATATCTTGGGTAAGCTGGTGCGTTTCGGCCATCAGTCGCTTTTTTCTTTCTTCCTCGCTTTCATCTACCGGGGCAAGTTTCAGCTCTTCCTCAACTTGCGCGGCCGGAACATATATCTTGTTATGACAAGCAGGGCACTTGCCCCATTTTCCGCCTGCGTTATCTTGCGCCTCTACCTTTTTGCCGCAATGGTCACAGTGAAACACTATTGCCATTTTCTCACCTCTAACCAACTTCCTGACTAATTATCAGATTTGTATTCTGCCACTACCTCTGTGGTTATTCCGCCGCGAGGTCTAAATCGCGAAGTAATCTTCATCCAGCGTGGCTTGCAGGCGCCACGCAGGTCGTCCAATATGTCGTTTGTCAAGGCCTCATAGAAGATGCCTTTATTGCGGTAGCTCTGCATATAGAGCTTCAAGCTCTTTAGTTCAATGCACGATCTGTCGGGACAATATTCGATGATGATTTCGCCGAAATCAGGCTGGCCTGTACGGGGACAAACGCTCGTAAACTCGGGGCAATTGATTGTTATGCAGTAGTCTCGCTCCGGGCGGGGGTTGTCGAACAGCTCTAATTTTATCTGCTCAGCCATCGGTCGGCCCTTATTGTAAATCCTGTTGCACCAATATAACGCAATTGCCGGATTGCGACAAGCAATAACAATCTTGCAGGCAGCAGAAAAAGCTGGCGGCCCAGGCCCCCACAAGAATCGCCTATTGCCGTCTTTTGACAGCCTGCGGCAAAGTCAGTAAAATGACTGCTGTAGGTAGAAGTCTCGGACAATTGATTTTTCCCTGGAAATACCGCGTGGTGAAAAGGAGGAAATTGAATGATGGCCAACCCTACGCCTATGACCAGACGCCGATTCCTGACCACGTTGGGTGGGGCGGCAGCAGCCACGGCTCTGCCCGCTTGGCTGCTTGCTGCTGGCCCCTCAACAAAGAGGCGCAAGCCCAATTTTGTTTTTATTTTTGCCGACGATCTCGGCTGGGGCGACCTGGGCTGTTATGGGAACCAGCAGATCAAAACACCCAGTTTGGATCGGCTTGCCAAAAGCGGGACGCTGTTCACGCAGTTCTATGTTAACGGCTCAGTTTGTTCGCCTTCGCGAGCGGCCATTATGACCGGCCACTTCCCGGCGCGTCACGGAATTCACGGCCATTTTGCAACTCATAGGCAGAATAAGGCGCGCGCCATGCCCAACTGGCTGGACCGCAGAGTCTATACCGTGACAAAACTGCTGAAGGAGGCAGGCTATACGACCGGGCATTTCGGCAAGTGGCACTTAGGCTCCGGCGATGGTGCCCCTTGCCCCGGTGACTATGGCATCGACGAGCATTGCACCGGAGTCTCCAACGGCCCACAGCTTAGTGGCCAGGGCGACCCATATTTCAGAGCCAAGTCTACGGCCCAAATCGTTGACAAGACTATCAGCTTTGTCGAGAAGAACCGTGACAAGCCCTTCTACGTAAACGTGTGGAGCCTCGTGCCACATGCCACGCTGCATCCTACTGATGAGCAGATGAAACCTTACGAACGATACGCGCCCCGAGGTGTCCCCTACAAGGGCGCCAAGCAAATATACTATGCCTCAGTGTCCGACCTGGATGAGCAAATCGGCAGGCTGATTAAAAAAATTGACGAGCTTGGCCTGGCTGACAATACCGTCATCGCTTTTTCCAGTGACAACGGCCCCGAGGATTTCGATATCCGAAACGCCGTCCACAGCGGCATTGGCAGCACTGGGCCGTTTCGAGGGCGAAAGCGAAGCCTGTATGAAGGTGGCATCCGCGTGCCTTTCATCGTTCGCTGGCCCAATCACGCGCCCGCCGGCAAGGTGGATGACACCACTGTGATTGCAGGCGTTGATTGGCTTGCGACTATTTGCAGTTTAGCAGGTGTCAAACTGCCCGAGGACCTGAATCCCGATGGCCAAGATATGTCCGCCGCATTGCTGGGCAAACCCAGACAACGGACTAAGCCTCTTATGTGGGAGTGGCGCTTCAGGGTCTTTGGGCAAATGACAAACAGGTGCCCAATGCTGGCTATCCGTGACGGCAAGTGGAAGCTCTTGATGAATCCTGACCGCAGCCGAATTGAACTGTACGATATTCCGGCCGATCCGACAGAGTTGGACAATGTCGCCGACCAGCACGTTCAGATAGTCAAGAGACTCTCTGATACATTGCTCAAATGGCAGGCGACGTTACCCGCCGGGCCTGTCGAGCAGATGGCAGGTTCCAATGCCTATCCTTGGCCGAAAGGGCGGTAGGGGGTAAGAGGCGGGATTGTGGAGATAGCCGGTGAGAATCTGACGGAGAGCAACCAGTGAAAGACAAGAGAGCAGTTGTCTTGCTAAGCGGGGGTCTTGATTCGGCGACAACGTTAGCTATCGCCTGCAGCCAAGACTTCCAGTGCTATGCCTTGACTTGCTTGTATGGCCAACGGCATCGGATCGAAGTTGAGGCCGCAAAGAAAGTCGCACACTCTTTAGGCGTAGTTGAGCATCGCACAGTCCATATTGATTTAGCTGGTTTCGGTGGCTCCGCTCTTACAGACCCAATTATTGAGGTGCCCAAGGACGGAGCTGAATTAGGTGACACCGCTAAAATTCCAGTGACCTATGTCCCCGCCCGCAACACGGTATTTCTAAGCTACGCACTTGCCTGGGCGGAAGCGCTCGGCGCCTTCGATATCTTCATCGGCGTAAACGCGGTCGATTACAGTGGCTATCCGGACTGCAGAGCTGAATTCATAGCTGCTTTCGAGAAGACTGCCAACCTTGCCACCGCTGCCGCCGTCCAGGGCAAGGGTCGATACCGCATCCATGCCCCGGTCATAGATATGACAAAGGCCGAAATTATCCGCACCGGCACAAGGCTGGGCGTGGATTACTCCTTGACACATAGTTGTTACGACCCAGACGAGCAGGGCAGAAGTTGCGGCCGATGCGATTCCTGCAGATTGAGATTGAAGGGCTTTTCCCAGGCAGGTCTGAAAGACTCGATAAAATATGTAGAGAACTGACCATTTTTCGTGGATCGCCCATCATCCATAGAAGGGCGAGTCATGGGTCACGGGCGACGAGCGACCAACGGTGAAAGTAAACGAGATATTCTATTCCTTACAGGGCGAGGGATTCTTAGCCGGCGTGCCCAGCGTGTTTATACGTTTGGCAGGATGTCCTTTGCGCTGCCGGTGGTGCGACACAAAATACGCGTGGGACGAGACAGCGGGGGAGGATTACAGTATCAGTGAGATTACGCAGGCCGTTCAACAATGGCCCTGTAAATTCGTAGTAATTACCGGCGGCGAGCCACCGGTAAATCCAGATCTGCCGCAATTAGTACAAGAGCTCAAAGCCTCCGGCAAACACATAACAATTGAAACAGCAGGCATTGCATATATACCAGATATGCCCTGTGACCTAATGAGCATCAGCCCGAAACTGAGCAATTCGAGACCCGAGGACAAGAAACTTGCCGCGGTGCACGATAACGTAAGGCTCGATACGGCGGTTCTCAGTGAGCTGCTCGATAACTACGATTATCAACTCAAATTCGTCGTCGATTCCGTCCACGACCTGCCCGAAATCCAGCAGACCTTACAAAGAATCGGCAACGTCGATTCCGAGAAAGTAATGCTGATGCCGCAGGCAGCTACAACGGATGAACTTCTGGCCAAATCGCCGATCGTAACTGATATGTGTAAGTGCACCGGCTTTACATTTTGCCAGCGTCTGCAAGTTCTGTTCTGGAACAACCAACGCGGTAGGTGACAGTTGAGGTCATTCCTTGTTGACCTCCTTCATCATTGGGAAAAAGAATCCTGTGCACATCAGCACGGGGACAAGAACCAGACAATCCAAAGCCAAGATTGTCAATCCGTGGGTGCTGCTTTTGGACAAGCCTGAGACAGTGCCAAATGCAACGAAAACGATGGTCAGAACGTATGCCCACTTGTGTCCCAAATAAAGCCCAACGAGCAATGCTCCCGATAGTGCCGCATCAATCAAGATAACTGGGCCAACCTTGAAAACAAAGAGCACTTTCAGGACTACCATTATGGACAGGCTTATCAGCGCTATCCACAGCGGACCAGGAATCTGTCGTTCGGTGCGCTGTGCGTTCGAGTCTAAGGTGTAAAAATTGGACTGTTCGGGCGTTTCTGTTTCACTTGGCCGAGGCTTCCTTATTGCAGCAAGCAGGTCTTTGTATTGCTCCTCGCTTATCTTGCCCTCTTGGCGCAACTTCAACAGTTCCTCTTCGGATGATACATTTGAGACACTTTGCATTTGTCAGTCTCCTGAAAGCTCCTTCAACCGTTCTTACGCTGCTCGCCTTGCTCGTTTAGATAGTCTGCCTTCAACTCGTCAAACCAAACCGTTCCGGGGCCATAGATTTGCAGGGCAATGACAATCGATTCTGTGCCCTCCGGAATAGACACCGTACCGCTGTACTCCTTCCAGTCGTGGTTTGCAGGTGGGTCACCAGCCGTCTTGGCACCGATATACGCAGCCCACTGGTGACCTGACTGTTTGCGGTCAGCTCCAAGGAATTGGACGTCAATGACGGCTTTGGCTGCCTGCTTGGCCTTGACCCGCGCACTTACGTGCAATCTCTGCGATGTCCCGTTATGCTCAAATCTTCTCGACCACTGTGCGACCGGGAAGAAGCGTTTGGCCGTCTTGCTCAGACACAGGCTTGCTTCGCCTTCGAATGCTTGCTTTTTGTCCCAAACATATCTTACGCCCTGGACGTTTGCTCCTCGGCGCCAACCCGCAGGCGCTACGCGTCCGGTTTCAAAGCCATCAATTAGAGGAAATGAGTCTGACGACTGCGGTGGCTCTGGTTGAATTTGCTCTGGTTTTTCCTGCTGGGCCTGGGTCCCAGCGTTAAGCTCCAGCCAGCGAATGCCTTCGCGGATGCGACCGTACACGTTACCCCTCCAGCCGTGGCCACCCTTGTAGGTGACAAGTTCTGTCTTTGCCCCATACTGGCGAAGCACTTTATGCGCCTGTTCGGCCATCCGGAAGGGACAAACACGGTCGTCGGGCGAATGGTCGATGAAGTACGCATGGCCGGCGGCGTGCTCCAGGCGGCCAAGAGTCTCTGGCTTGAAGACCGACATAGCAATATACGAGCCGGTGACAGACTTTTCTTTCTGCAGGGATATCGCGTATGCCGCCGGTCCTCCGGATGACCACGACAGAGTAAAAATGTGGCGGTCATTTAGCTTGTACTTTGCCTTGATGTCCTTCACCACCGCTTCGGCGAATTCTTCCGTTGAGAACCTTTGCCTGGCTACTTTGTCCCTCTTTGTCGGCCATACAGTATGCTGACTCGGCGTCCATTTGACTGCGACCAGTTGGGCCACGAGATATGTCTTGGACAGTGTCTGTTTGTAGATTCGTTTTACAAACGGATTGAAATCGGGCCCGCCATCGCCGCCCGGCAGCACGATAACAAGGCCGAACCCTTTTTCTGGTGCCTCTATTTGTTCATCGGCACCTATCAGGAAATAACGCTTGTTCTTATCGCCCCCTGCGAACAGGCTTTTGCTGGGAACATCTGCAATATCACTCTGTGAACCAGCATGCGTTGTCAAAGAGAAGCCCGTACAGAACAGCAAAACCAATGACCACCTAACACACTTTCTGCACATCATATCTGGATCCTTTCCGTCACAGTAATGGTAGTGACAAAATCAGTGTTTTCATGAAGCCTTACCGCTTTGCGGCTCCGGGGCGTCGGAGGTGCTCAGCGGGGGCGTCGTCATTGTGCCGAGCCGGCCACCATATTCAGCTTGGCTGGGGAAGTAGAAGCGAAATGAGCTAAGGGCAACAGCAACTATAGCAAGATTTAGCAGTGCAACCACCGGTGCCTGCAGCATAAAGAACAGAATATGTGCTATGCCAACAACCACAAACAAACAAAAGGCCCATCTCCACCCTTTGAGCAATCCGAGGATGAAAACGCATTTCGCCCCCAACCATATCAACGCCACTGGTTGTTGGGGAATGATCAGCAAGTTTCCTGCGCCCTCAAGAGCTAATACAGCGACCACAATCCAGATTTGCCAAGGAACGTCTTGCAGGATAGTAGCTTTTCTTGCATTCACAGCGCGGTCAGCACCCGCAACAGGCGACTTCCGTATTGTAGCAAGCAGGTCTTTGTATTCGTCTTCGCTGATCTTGCCTTCCTCACGAAGCTGCAATAGCTCTTCTTCCGACGATATGTCTGATACGCTTTCCATTCTTCTATCTCCCGAACGTTTCTTCAGGGTCTATATGTCTGTACTTGCAGCGTTACCTGTTCAAAAGACGCATCTTGATTGCAGCAACGAAAAGCCCAACAATACTGAGCGCCCAAACGAGCGGCAGGTCGAGAATAAAGCCCGCCGGCAAGCCAATCCAGCAAATGATCATACCGCCGATCAGTACGCGTTTTCTGAAAGCTCGAAATTCGGGCTCAGGTGGTGCTTTAGCACTGCCGTCGCTTGGCACAGACTTTCTCATCGCCGCAAGCAGATCTTGATATTGCCCCTCGCTGATCTTGCCCTCGTTACGAAGGTGCAATAGCTCTTCTTCCGACGATATATTTGATACGTCTTCCATTTTTTAATTTCCTGATTTTTTTCAAGGATTGTCTGCAAAAAACGGTCCTCAATATTTAAGCGGTCCTTTCAGCAGCCGAACATCGTCTATCCAGACCGTGCCCGTACCTTCAATTACCAGGTTGAGTTTCACATTGTCGGGATTTTCTCCCTTTTTCAGTAAGAATGGCGTCTCCTGCCTTGTCCAATCCGTAGTGCCGCTGAGCGAGTTCGCCAGTCCTTTAGAGAAAGACTCTGCTATGCCGGGGAACCCTACGCTGGAGAAACGACACCACGTTTCCAGGTAGACTTGACCTTCCACGTTTTCTGTTCGCACGCGGGCCTGATAAATTAAACGGGCGTCCTCGATATCTATGTCGCCGGTTTCAAATAAGCGGACAGTTGTGGGCTCTGTTGCTTCAATTCGTAGAGAGCCATTGCCATCGCTTGAGATTTGCCTGTCGAGTGAGACACCCGATTGAGTCAGTACTCCTTCGGTGTTGTCAAGGGGATAGTGCTTCAGCTCAGTTACTTCAATTGCCACCTGCTCTTCAATTGTCACCGATGTCATTTTCCCAATCAAACCAGCCCCAACTCCAAAAAGAACAAGAAGAAAAGGGCCGAGAAAGATATACCCGATGATCAATCCTGCCAGGGCCAGGCCGCGTCCTTGGAGAGCCGGACCCTTTTTAATTTTTCGTAGAGCTATGTGCCCACAGACTATAGCAGGTATGCAGCCGGATGGTATCAATAGTGAAAGAACCAGAGATGCAATCGCCAGGCCGGATGTTCGAGTCGGCTTGAGATTATCCCTGCCGCCTTCTCCAATATCTACTTTGGTCGTCTTTTGCAGCGTCTCACGAAGTTCCTCATATTCATTTTCACTTATCTTGCCTTCGTTGCGAAGCTGCAACAATTCTTCTTCTGATGTTATGTTTGATACATTCTCCATTTTTCAATCTCCTGAAAGTTTTTCAAGCTTTTCTTTCGCCTCAGCCACGCTGATTTCGTTAGTCCGCAGTTGTTCCAAAATGGCCTTTTTCTGAGCGTCCATTTTTGTCAGCTTCTTGTAGTCTGCAATCAGCTTATCCAGCCGGGACCGTATGGCCGCGTATCCCAGCGAACTGCTCTGCTCTAAGGTCTTGATACTGAATCCCGCCAGGAGGTACTGCTCTAAGAATCTCTGGTCTTCCCAGTTGAGTCTATTAAAGAATGTCTCACCGAAATTGCCTTCGATTTTGACCTCACAGCTCGCACAGGCCATCGCCGCCGTCTGCATTGGTAGGCCACAAGAAGGACAGGATGTTGAGAGCAGTCTTCTCATATCTATAAATATTAGCATATTGACCCATTTAGTCAATAAAAATTTGGCATAATTGAAAAAAATCCTAATTTTTTTGCGATTTGCTCGTTTTTTGGGCTTCTATCGAGCTTTTGCCTTGGCCAACCTTAGTGCTCCTTAACAGTTGAAATGGCGGCGGGGGGGGTTACCCTCTCGTAAAATCCGACCGGACCAGGCATTAGCTCTGGCAATCTTGGACTGGACAATTGACAATCAATAACCAATATTGTAGCGTAGCGGAAATCCGCCGTTGTTTGGCGGAATCAATAATCTTGCCATTCCCGCGCAAGCGGGAACAATGGTAAATAGTCAATAATAGATAGTAAATCCCGAACGCCCGGGTGGCGGAATAGGCAGACGCGCTAGCTTGAGGGGCTAGTGACCTTAGGGTCGTGCTGGTTCGACTCCAGTCCCGGGCAATGGTTCGACGCGGATTCATTGCGGCAGCGGGATAATTACGAGATGAAATGCCCTCCAGGCAGGCCTGGAGGCTAAATAATTTTTGATTATGTCGAAGACAATTGGTTATATGTTGACTTGGACAACATACGGTAGTTGGTTGCAGGGCGACGAGCGTGGTTACGTAAAAGACGGGCGAATACTTCAAGGTGATAGAAAACTTGTTGATCTTTGTGAGAAGCTCTAAGAAGGACATGCGGTCAAACTCAGACGCAATGAGGAAGATATTGTCCGCCGGAAAATATTAAACGAGGCTGAACGTATCGGATATACTATCGAAGCCTTGGCGGTGTGCAGCAATCATGTTCACCTGGTAGCACGGTATTTTCCGGAGCCGATAGGACAGATGGTGACCAGATTTAAGAATGTCACCGCATCTGCCCTAAGAAAGCATGGGCGAGTCGGTCGAGTTTGGACGCGAGGATTTGACAAAAGGTTTTGTTTTGACAATGAGGATTTAATCCGACGAATACAATACGTCAAAAACCATAACCACTAAAACTTGTTCAACTATTTAGCCCCGAAGCCCGCTTCGGGGGGCCTTTTCGTACGAAGCCCGCTTCGGGAGCCTTTTCGTACGAAGCCCGCTTCGGGGGCCTTTTCGCAGACTGGGTGTCCCAGACTCCTGCCAACCTGCCCAGGTATTATCCATTTTCTCCCAAATCTTGTTGCCGTTCTTTCAAGCCTGGTGCGTAGCCACAGCAAGTTATCATCGAACTTCCTTTCAGCTTGGATGCTATTTGCTTCATACCGTTCAAGCCACCTGGCGACCTCCACCAGGTGGCTATTTTTATGACCTCATATTTATCGATTTTCATCTTGACGAATCCGATATAATCGTATAGTGTATTATTTTGACTTTGCGTTTGAGTCGGTGGGGAGTTTTGTGGATGTTAAAACATGTTCATGCTCTTATACGAGAACTATCAAGGAATTAGTCTGGTTTTATATAGAGAGGTGTTCTTATGAAGACCATGATGAATTCGTACATGACTTTAGCCCTTGCCTTATTGTTTGTTGTCGGTACATATGCTGTTGAGGAGGGTACCGACAAAAGAAGAACATATGAGATAGATGTCCAGATATCGAAGGGAGGATCTGTCGATTTTATGGCTTCCTTCTGGTTATGGCCTAAGCCCGAAACGTGGGAAGATCTCCTCCGAGAAAAGATGCAAGAAACATTCAGATCATTAAAGGTAAACAAAGGGAAAGTCTCGTCGAATTTCGAAGTAAAAGGCAACTTCAATTGGATCACTGCGGTGAGAATCTCGCCAGGTGGGCAAATGGGCGGCGTAAAAGACAAGGGTGGCAAGTACCAAATGCAATATGCAGAAGTATCGCTGAAGGGCAAGTTGAATATCCGATTGCCGGAGGGCTCTGCTACCGAAATTCCTTTTCGGGCGACTTCAGTGATGTTCTGGCCCAATGAACAGTTCATCTCGAATCTTTTTGACGCTGCGGTCTTTGATATGGTGGCTGGACTTGGCCCTATATATCTTGATCAGGATGCTTGTTTGAAATGGCTATGGCAAAGAAGAAACAAACTACCCCAGTCGATTAAGCATCGACATGTCGAGAAGAATCCCAAAGCAAAGGAGGGGGAACCTAACGAAGTTGTTTTTGAGGTTAGGGAGCCTGGGCCTATGCTCTGGGATATCTTACTTAGAATTGGTACTCAGGCATCCCTTGAGCGTGTCTTAAAGGTGCTTGTCGAGTGTGACAAAGATACGCAGATAGCTATATCACGTTCAATTCACGCGGCATCCAATAGAAAGGAATTCAAATCGTTGTTATCTAAGAACAGGGAGGCTGTTATGGCCACTTTCGACAGGATAGCGAGCGAACCAAAGGAACTGTTACAGAAATGCATTGCGAAGCAAAAGCCTAAAGATTGAAGAACATGACGCCGAAGCGGACGCTGGTGGACACGCTGCATCTGGTTAGCTTTAATTTAAAAAACAGACCAAACCCTCCAGGTAGCATCAGGCGTTCATTTCTTAGAAACTGCATAAACTGTGGGCGGCTCACAAAAAGTAGGAGATATGCGGATGGCCAAACTAACGAAGGAAAGAGCCGTAACTCTCGAACAAATCAAAGAAACTCTGTCCAATTCGCTGGGATCAGATTGCGAACTGTTGCTCAAAGATGGGAGGTTAGAGGTTGTGCGTGACGAGTTGAGAGGATGTATGGTAAAGATTAAGCGGAAGAATAGTAAGACAGATGTTTTCTTTGGCCCGTTTGTTCCATCAACTGGATTGGCTGTTATGATGAGCCTTTTGTGTTGTGGGGGAGCAGTTGTAATGATGCTATTTGTAAATGTGATTGTTGGAATTGTTCTTTTGCCTATGAGTGTCATTATACGTCTGTTACCTTCAAGTGGAGTTGTGAAGCAGGTAAAGGATATTTTGTTAAAAATGTGACTTTGCTGATAATATAAAAATAGCGGTCAATAAACCCTCGAGTCGTATCATGTGAATCATAATTTGGTAGGCTGCAGTTAGCGAAATAAGGGAGAACAATGAAATGAAAATGCACTATACTAACATAACGACAAAGATCATCATTTTGGCATGCCTCTTATGTTGTCTTGTAGGATGTTCTTCACCGTACGAGGATTTTGTCAAGCGCGTCAACTCTGAGAAAAATCGTGGACAAGACGAAAAAGTCGTCTCGACTTTGACATCGCTTCTTACACAGTTGAAAGAAAGCGACAATTATCGAGTTCGGATCGCGTCTCAGGGCTCTGGGTGGGGGAGCAGGATAGAGATTCGCGGCTGTGTACGTCTCTCGAAGCAAGCAGATGTTTTCAGCGATCCACATGCTTCCCTAGTAATTGATACATCTAGAGAAGGATTGGCATGGTCACCCGAAAAGGGTACTGTTGGCGTCGTCTGGGTAAGTGGCAAAGGCTTCATGGTTGATCACGAAGCCGAAATAATTACAATGATGGGCTTTGAATAATTATGTCTAAAAACCTTTTAACTGGCCATAGTGAGCTTTATCAACCCAGATTTTTTTCTTGCGCTCCCAAACCAGATTTATTAAAATAGACCATAGAGTATGTGTAAACAGCCTACTTTGTGGCAAATTACGCAAGCTTGAGGGGCTAGTGTCCTTAGGGACGTGCTGGTTCGACTCCAGTCCCGGGCAGTCCATAAATAATTGTTTTTTGAGAGGATAGGGCTGTGAACAGCCGTTCAGCTTTTGATTTGGATTGCAGTCCTGTGATCCCGGAATGCGGATTCCAATGTCCAAAGTGCATAGAAGAGATTGAATCCACCCTGACCGGCATGCAGGGCGTCAGCAAGGTCTACATTCAGAAGGAGGGCGAAGAGCAGAGACTCATCGTTGAGCACGACCCGGCCACGGTGACTGCTGAACAACTGATCGATGTTTTTAAAGGTCTGCCTTCATTCTACGAAGGATTCTTCATTCCAACTTTGATTGGAAATCCGGAGAGAGGGGGCTGATGGCCATATCAGATGAATTCGTGGACTATGTTGTTGACCAGCTCTCGACCTGGGCGGGTGTGTCCGCTCGCAAGATGTTCGGCGGCGCCGGCCTCTATTGTGACGGGACGATGTTCGGGCTCATCGCCGACGACGTTGCCTATTTGAAGGTGGATGATTCAAACCGAGACGATTTTCTCAAGGCAGGCTCATCGCCGTTCCAGCCGTTTCCGGACAAAAAGGGAACCATGTCCTATTTTGAAATCCCTGCGGATGTTCTGGAGGACAGAGACCAGCTGGGTGAATGGGCAGAACGTTCTCTGGCCATCGCGCGAAAGAAAAAGTAGAATCTCCAGCCAGCTGGTCGACAAGTATTCCGAGGCCACGGCTTCGGCTTGCTTTTGAAAATGGTCATTGGCACGTTAGAAGCCGACATCACACTTCGGGGCGTGGGAACTGCGTGTGTTCCAAGAGATTCTTTCAGCATAGACTGCTATTTTTCTCGCGCTGGTGGATAGCTTTGTCAAGATGGCCAATGATTGGTGCCAGCAGGCTGGCGTGCTTGGCAGATTAGGCTTGTTTTGGTGGCGATTTATACGGCTTTTTTCTTGACTTCTGCGAGAAAATACCCATAATACGATGCACTTTTTCATTTTTGCCCCTGCTTTTTCCTCCCACCACCTCCTCGAAAGCAGGGGTTTCTTCCTAAGTCTTCCCAAACAGGAGGTTTATCATCCGGGGTATTGCCAACACACGCTGTGCTCTCCGAGGCACATCTGTGATTGAAATGAAGCGATGTCACTGTTGCTTGTTTCGTGTTAGTTCGCGGCTGACTCTACAGTCTCTGCAATAGTCAATCATCAACGTCGAAGCGCAGCGACATCCGCTGTTCGTGCGGCGGCATCAATAATCATTCTCTCAGGTTAGCCCTAAGCGTTCTGCCTCGAGGTCTAAGCCGTAGCGTTTCATTTTCTTGTATAGCGTTGTCCGGTTTATCCGAAGTGCTTTGGCGGTCTCCTGCCTGTTCCAATTGTTGGCTTCAAGCACCTGCCGAATAAGCCTCTTCTCCGGTTCGGCCCGCGCTTCTTTTAGGCTGATCTCTCTGTATGCGTTTTTTCGCTGGGCTTGGTCTTGTGTGATTGACTCCGGCAAATCTTCGGTGTTGATGAATTTGTCTTTGCTTAACAAGACTGCCCGCTCAATTACGTTCTCCAGCTCGCGAACATTACCCGGCCATGGATAGCGTTCCAGATAATCCATTGCCTCATCGGTGATACCGAGCTTCTCTTTACGATGCTGTGCACAGTACTGCCGCAAGAAATATTTTGCCAGCAGCGGGACATCGCCCACCCTTTCCGACAAAGCCGGCAGCTTGATTGTCACGACATTTATTCGGTAGTAGAGATCCTCGCGGAATCTATCATGCTTGACTTCCTCAGCCAAGTTGCGATTTGAAGCGAGTATGATGCGTGTATCGACGGTTTTGGTCTTGTTGCTGCCGACAGGCTCGAACTGCCTGTCCTCCAAAACTCGCAGCAGTTTGACCTGCAAGGCCGGCGAAGCGTTGGCAACTTCGTCGAGGAAGATTGTCCCTCCGTCTGCTGCCAGAAACTTGCCTTCTTTGTTGTTCACGGCTCCGGTAAATGACCCTTTTACGTGGCCGAATAGCTCACTTTCGAGGAGTGTCTCCGGCAGTGCCCCGCAGCTTACTTCTACGAATGGCTTATTTCGTCGCCCGGAGCGGTAATGTATTGCCCTTGCCAACATGCTTTTGCCGGTGCCGGACGGACCAGCCATAAGGATCGTGGTATTGCTATCGGCAACGGCCTCAACAAGCTCAAAGATTTTCGCCATCTTGTAGTTGTGGCTGACTATGTTCTCGATGCTGTATTTTTGTGCGAGCTGCAATCGCAGCCTCTCGTTTTCGCTTATAAGTGATTGCTGCTTGATCGCTCTTTCGACAGCCAGCAGCAGATCGCCGTCGACGATTGGCTTTGTAAGGTAGTCGTAGGCACCTTGCTTGATGGCCCTGACTGCGCTTTCGATAGTGCCGTAGCCGGTTATTACTATGACCACTGTTTGAGGGTGGTTCTCTTTGACTATATCCAATAGTCCGAAGCCGTTCCCATCCGGTAAGTTGATGTCGGCTATCACCAGACAGTAGTTTTGCCTTTGCAGCTTGGCCAGGGCTGCCTTGAGGGTTTCAGCTCCACTGGTTTGAAATCCTTCAAGTGACAAAAACTCGCATAACGAATCCAATATGATTTTGTCGTCGTCTACAACAAGGATGTTGTTTCCTCTCATAAAGTTGCCTCTATCAGCTATTGTGAGTTCTCCTGTGGGTTAGCTGCCAATGGCAAATACACGGTGAATATGCTGCCGGCATCGGGGGCATTTTTCGCCGTTATTCGCCCATGGTACCTTTCAATTATGTCTCTGCATATTGCAAGTCCCAAGCCTGTTCCTTTGTCTTTTGTCGTAAAGAACGGTTCGAACATCGCTTCGGCGTTTTCGGCCGGAAAACCAGTTCCCGTGTCGCGGAACTCAATGACCGCTGTATTGGACGAGGCCACACGGGTTGAGATACTCAGTTCTCCGCCCTCCGGCATTGCGTCAAAGGCGTTCTTAATAATGTTAGCAAACACTTGAAATAGATTGCCACTTCTGATTTGCGGCATGTCGGTGCTATAGTCTCGCGATACCCGAATCTTGGAAGCTTCGGCTTTGGCATCCATTGTCTCAACGGCCTCTTCGATAATTTGCTCGATTCTGACATACTCGAGCACCGTGCGACTACTGCGTGAGAATTCCAGCAGCTCGCTGACGATCTGGACCATTCTCATGAGTCCTTGTTGGCACCGCGCGAGGTACTCTTTCGGTTTGGCGGGACCTTCTCGCTCAATAATCCTTATCGCAAGATTCATGTATCGCAGTATTCCATCCAAAGGGTCATTGAGCTCGTGGGCGACTTTGGAGGTTAGCTTGCCGAGCGTAGCCAATTTTTCGGCATTGGCCAACTGTTTCTGGGTATTTACCTTCTCTGTCATATCTTGGATCAAAATGGTGCCGCCAAGAATTCTCTGTCTTGTGCCTTTCCTCAACGGTAAGCAAATAATTTGCAGCCATTTTGTTCTGCCGTTGCCGGTGTAGCCTACGCTGTCAAACGTACATGTTTTTCCCGTTGAGACCACAGATTGTAGCTGCTGTTTCCAGTTGAGCGGTGGCTTGTCCGTGCTGTTGGTACCTTTTGCCAGTGACTGGTCAATGTACTCGCCCAACTCGATCAGCTTCGCTGCTGGAGGGTTTGCCTGGATGATCTTCAAGGCAGGATCGAAAGTGACAATCCCTATGGGTAACGACCGGACCATGGATTCGCCGAGCAGCTCATATCTCAAGTCGCCTTTGTCGGCGAGCGTTTCTGCTCGGCCCTTAGTCTTGACTGACTTTTCGGATCGTGGTCTCCGGATAGCTGACATATTTTAACTGTATAACCTATTTTATCTATTGTCAAGGACAGATGTTGCAGAAAAACAACATTCTATTGCTTTTTCTTCGGTTCGAGTGAGGTGTTTGTTTAGCAGCAAACGTAACCTTTTACAGAACAAGGAGCTAAGCAGAATCATGTGGAGCCGATGCACGGTCTCAAGCCTCCGGGGTCCGATAGCCGCGTTGCCGTTTGTAAACATCAAAAATACCCCTTTTGGATGAGAACATCTTTCGTGGGCAGGTCCATTCTTCTTAACTTCCTTTATAGCAGGTACTTGCGAAAGTAAAGATGGGGCATTTTCGTATTCTCTGCTTGGAACGGCTTTTGCTGATGGAGCGATAGACAACACGGATTCAAAAGGAGTTGAACGCAACTGTTATGCAGGGAAGCATTTGATGGGCAGGGCCGAGAGGCGAAAATATGGGCGACTGCCGATGAAGCTTGCTTTGTCGTGCAGCAAAGTTGGTCCGAGCAAAGGCACATTGCATAAGGGCTGCACCGTCAATGTCAGTCCTGGGGGGCTATATTTTCAAACTGCAGCTGCCACATTTGAGCCTGGCAGCTTGGTAAGAGTCGAATTGTCAATACCTCCGACAACAGGCGTGCTTGAGCTGGGCGGCACGATGTCAGGTTTCGCTAAGGTTTTGAGGACCCATAATATCCGCGATTCTCGCACAAACGCTAATTTGTCTTCTGATAGATGTGGTGTGGCTGTGGAATTTTGTAATCGCCCAACGCTTGTTAAGTGAGCACTACCGCTCTGGCCAAATACCCTCGAAAACTTCGACAGCCGGACCGGTCATATAGACGCAATTATCTTGCTCGCACCAGTTCAAATCCAGGTCTCCGCCCGGCAAGTGCGCCGTGCATATTCGCTTCTGTTGGCCTGTAAGCACCGCTGCAACAGAGCAAGCACAAGCTCCACTGCCGCATGCCATCGTAATCCCACTGCCTCGTTCCCACGTCCGCATCGTAAATTCTGTCGGACTGGTGACTTGAACGAAGTGTACGTTAACTCGGTTTGGGAAGAGACTGTGGTGTTCGATAGCAGGTCCGAGTCTGTTAAGCTCAATTAGCCTGACATCATCGCAAAAGAATACGGCGTGCGGATTACCCATCGACACACAAGTCACGAGTAACTCATGTCCGAGAATCTCGATAGGGTGTTCAACAACTTTTTCCCCCGTCAGCTTTACGGGGATGTCTTGAGGTGTCAAAACCGGCTGGCCCATATTGACGCACACCTTCTGTACCTTGTCACTGTCGTCAATCATAAGCCCTACAGTCAGAACGCCTGTGCCGGTTTCTACGTTGAATGAAGTAGGGTAGGGCCGCTGACCGGGCACGTGAAATTTTCCGCCAGGTGTTGCGAGTTTATGTTCGTAGGCGTACTTTGCAACGCATCTGATACCATTTCCACACATTTCGGCTTCGGAGCCGTCTGCGTTGAAGACACGCATTCGCACATCGCCTGCTTTTGACGGACACATTAGGATCAAACCATCAGCGCCGACCGCACGATGTCGGTCGCTGAGGATTTGCGCCAGCCTCGCCGGGTCCTTAACTTTCTGCTCGAAGCAATTGACATAGACATAGTCGTTGCCCAATCCGTGCATTTTGGTAAATCTCATTACTTGTACCCCTTGAAAAAGTACATCAAGTATGTCCGTTCAGCGTCCTAAAGTCAATTGTCTTCTACATATTAGCCATTTGTATAATACCGTAAATTTGCCACAACCATTTTGGATGGCTTAAGACGGAGGATCCGCAGTAGTCTTATTGGCTAATGGGCCTGGTCGTTTTTTCGATGTTCTGCCAAGCTTATTGCTTTTGAGCCCTCATAGGTGCCGAGGTAGGCTCGGCAATAGTGACGGCACTTTTTATTGTCCTGGATGCGGTTCTGTCACTGGCATTTGTAAATACTCAGAAAATGCTTGAACTGGCCTTATTGGAGCAGGGCTATTTTGGGCATAGTATTGCTCAGGGCTGTATCATACGAGGGGGCTGGGTTGTTGAAAGCCTAAGAAAGGGCTCAGGCGCGCATGACAGTGCTACTCAATCGAGAATTCTTTTTTTCGGCTGAACATCTGGGCTTTTAGACGGTCGACTATGGACGAGTGCATCTGTGAGACGCGGGACTCAGAGAGGTCCAGCGTTGCGCCGATTTCCTTCATTGTCATCTCTTCGTAATAGTACAAGACAATAATCAAGCGCTCGGCCCGCGTCAGCCCTTTGGTCAGCAAATTTCTCAAGTCGCGCTTTTGGGCTTCGAGCAGGGGGTCCTCACTTTTCTTGTCTTTGATTACATCTATCTCACAAACGTCCTTCTCACTCTCGCTATCGCTGCATTTGGTATTCAACGAGACCAGGCTGACTGCGTTGGCATCTCGCTGAAGCCTGTTAAACTCATCCATGTCCATGTTAAGTTCTTGAGCGATTTCTTCTTGATCGGGCTTGCGGCCAAGATGCATCTCAAGTGAATGTGTAGCCCTTGCCAATTGGTGGGCGCGGGCACGAACTAATCGGGGCACCCAATCCATGCTGCGCAACTCATCAAGAATGGAGCCTTTTATGCGAGGCGCGCAGTAGGTCTCAAACTTTACACCTCTGTCGGGGTCGAAGGCATCAATCGCGTCCATCAACCCAAAAATGCCAGCACTGATAAGGTCATCCAGTTCAACCTTATCGGGTAGTTTACTGTGCAAGCGCTCGGCACAATACTTGACCAGGTCGCTGTAATGCTCCAAAAGCAGATTGCGGGAATGGTCATCGCGGGTTCTGTGGAACTGCTGCCACGTATGCTCAAGGTTAAGTTGCTGCTCAGTTTTCACAGGATTCCTCCGTGAAAAGGCCCCACTTTGTGGGAACCTAGACTCTGTTGTTCTCAATAGCCTTCGTGGAGGCAAGCTCTAAGTCCCATAAACATCAGCGTTTGCCCTGAGTTGCCAGCTCTGCAGGTCCCCGAAAAAGGCAAATGCCTGTCATAACTCCTTATCGGTTTTCCAGCCGATAACTTTAGGGAAAATGGCCCGTGATCTTCTTAACAACTTCATCCAACTCTGGTTGTAGGCAAGGTCTTCGCTCTGTGCCTGCGGCCCGCTATTATTCGTTGCAGGCAGAGTGCTCCGCTTGCCATCTTTTCTCTCGGTCACAACAATCAATAATGAAATGCAACGGTCCCCTGCTTTTGCCTCAGTAATTCTGCCGCTACTCTTTGGTTGAGCGAATTCTCCAACAACCTGTCTATCTGCAACTCTATATATTCATCTTGATCGTCTTGAAGGAGCCCCATAGCGTATTCATCGACCGCCGGCTTGGTTTCGAAGCTGCCGCTCATGCCGAATTTGATATTTTCAGTGTCACGAAGTATGAGTCGCTGGTTTTGAATGTGCTCGTCGAGCGCATCGTTCAGCAAGTCAGAGAATTCATCTGCTTTCAAATCTGTGGGTACGAACCCGGGACTGTGGGTATTTTCGATGTTGCGCGTCAGGATTTTCTGGCGAGTCTGCGTGAACTCGAGTATCTTGATCAGTAGCTCTGTGACATTGTCTGTTATCAGCGGCTGTAAATTCATACGAAATCCTTGCTATTGAGGTTGGTTTTCGGTGGCAGACTGGCGGAGTTTGCGATCTTGCTGTCGTCACGTGCGCCGAGCCATTTCAGATGTAGTAGTGGCGAAGATTCCCCTGGCGGTTTTTGGCACTTGAGATGCCATTTTGTTCGCGTGCGTGCTACGGTTGGACCTGATTTGATAGGGATGCTTTCGGCGGTTCTTCTTATCGGTCGAAATCTGCTGGCCAATTCTCGAGGCATTTCAATAGGCTTGGGCTGCCTGGTCGCGACTTCTAACAGAGACTCCAGGGAGTCTGACCTCAGCGACCCATTTTGCCTATAGCTGGCCAGTTCGAAGCGACGATGTAAACGGCGTTGTCGTCCTGAGAGAAGTAGCAGGTCCAGGTGCATATCGGGGCTGCGTTTTTTGGTGTTTAACCTATCAACCACGTGTTTTTTGGCGGAGCATAGGCACGAGAAAAAACAGAAAAGACGGTTCGCAAAAGGCAATGCTGTGTTTCTCATCCTTGCTCCTTTCAATCCTTCCTTGAATTCGCACAGCAAGGCAAAAACCAAAACTGTAGGGCAGTAGTATGCCCTCAATTTATGCGTTTCAGCCCAATAAGCTTTCGTCAGCGATCAATCCATCTTCTTTTTCTCGTTGCTTTCGTGGGCTGTGAACGAGAGGTTACTTTCTTGCCGCTGCCGCCATTTGTTTGGCAGGCTGACGAAGCTATGGCGGCGGTATCTTCCTTCTTCAGAATCCGTCTTATTTCCGAGAGAGTCTTTGTTTTCTTCAGGTGAATGATTTCTGATAATCTGTCGAAAACCGTCTCGTCGTACAGTCGGTGTCCACCGTCAGTCCATTCTGCCTCACTAATAAGCCCCATTGTTGTATAGTTATGGATGGTCTGCCGTGAAAATGGGGTATAGCGTACTAGCTCGCCGATCCGATAGAGCTTGGTGGGTATCTGTAACTTGCGATTTTTAACTTCCGATTGCACCGCTGGCAGCCTATTACTATCACTCATCAAGTATTGCACGGTCAGGAATATAAGAGAGAGCCCGGGTATCCACATTTAGTCATGTTTTGGACCTTCGATTTTCAAGAGTCGTGTTTTTTTTAGCAGGGGCTTAATACTAAAGCACTGCCCTTTATTGACATCGTTTTGAGCAGAAGGCGTTTTTGGGTCGGCCCCTGTTATAGGACCAAGAGGTACTGGGTTACACACAGTTGGACGGAGTCGGCGGGTGCTCACCAAGCAATGAATGGCGTGAAACACCCGAGTTTTCTCCGAGTAGCAATGGCTTAATTGGTTTTGTGTTGGCATATTTAGCATTTTACATTTTGCAAAAGGTAAAAGGCATAGACCCGCCTGTCAACTTTTTTCTGCAGTTTTTTCAAAAAAATTAGTGCCTTTTTTCGCCTGAACGATATCTCGGCAACTGTCCCTACGTGTAGCCGTAACGTAATAATACGCCTTCTTTGTCAAAGTCCTCGGTATGCCTGCCTGCATCTGACTAACGAGGGCGGGGGGGCTTGACACAAGCGTACGTTCGACTTCGGCCCTCAGACGGTGCTTTTTTGCAAAACAAGCCCAGCGAAATATCCGATACAAGGATGGATGAATGTATGGGGATTACCCAATACTCTGTAAATGTGGCCAAGTTGTAACTGCCTTTAGACTATGCACCGAAACAGTAAGACTTCCGACAATACTGTTGTTGATACTGCTGGCGACATATTCTTGCTTGAGCAAGTAACTCCCTTGGCCCGGCAGATAAACTGCCTCGATATCGGGCGCATAGCCGATATTTGCGTTAAGAATATTCCGGCTTTGGTAGGTGTAAGGTTTGCCTCGTTTTATATATTGGATGAGACAAACAATATTCTACACCTGCTAAAACACAATCACCCCTTTCTCATAAATAAAATAGTCTCGCTGAACCAAAGTCCGCCGTCCCCCATGGTTATGGCTGTACGAAGCAAGGAACTCATACTGATAAGAAACATAGAGACTCACAAAAGGCCAGTGATCAGAAAATCACAGCGTGCCTTCGCTAGCAACTACCGAACGAATAATTGCGCTATCGTCCCTCTTATTTGCCAAGACCGGGTGGTCGGCGTAGTCAATCTGGCGGATAAGATGCAGAACGAAAGCTTTGGCTGTAAGGATATCGCACTTATAGAGCTGTTTGGCCAGTTGGTTGGTGCGTCAATCGGTAATATAAAGCTGTTCGAGAAGATACAACGCCAGGCCACAACGGATGGCCTGACCGGTCTTGTGAACCACAAGACCTTTTACGAAATCTTGGAAAGAGAGCTATGGAGATCGCGTCGGTACGGCGGGCAAATCGCGCTGATTATGGTTGATATTGACAATCTCAAGGAGATAAACGACGCCCACGGTCATCGTGCCGGCGATAAGGTCATCAGGGAAATCAGCAGAAGAATTAAGGAATGCATCCGACAGATCGACACAGCGGCCAGGTACGGTGGTGACGAGTTTGCAATTATTTTACCCAACACTTCGCTCAACGATGCGGTCGTCGTTGCCAAGCGTATGGTCGATGTGGTCGCGAGATCTCCGACGAGTTGGAAAAAGGAGCAGATAGCGCTGTCTATTAGCGTTGGCCTTGGCCAATATGATTCGGACACCAACCCCGAAGATATAACGAGCCGCTCCGATCAGGCACTATATGCAGCTAAGCAAGCGGGCAAGAACACGGTGAAAATCTTCAATGCTTCCAAAGAGAATGACGACTGACTGTTCTCAAATTTGACATACTCTTGGGCGGAATCGTGTTCTTGGTATTCTTTGGGTTCATGCATCTCTTTTTTGTAGGTTACCGAGATTGCCAAGAGGCGATCCAAGGCCGTTTGGTGCTTGGTGCTTGATGGTCGAATTTGCGGAGCATCGTCGGTGACTTGCATCTTAGCTGAAGGATGCAATCAGAGCCAGGTCAGCAGCCAAGCTCATCGTCCCTGACCATAGTCACAACCTGGACATGGTGTTGTCATTCCACCTTGGTTATAGTAGTGCCCTGCAGATCAAAATCAACGACTATTTGGATCGTGGGCAATCGCCAGGAAGGTCGGTATCCTTCTTCTTCCAATTAGCGATAACGGTGTTCAAATCATTGCTCATTACGCGGTATTTCTGAAAGCCTCGCATTGTGCCATCCATAGTTTCTATATAAACCTTGTCATTTATGTATAGCTTTTCCACCGGCCTTGTCATCCCAATACCCACTGAGCTGGTGATTTCGATACCTCTTCTAAAATAGCGCGCCGTGCCGCTGTCACTTTCGCCATGCACGCCATAGCCGCTGCTGGTATTCGTGGCCGAGATGATTGTATCAGAACCGGAGCCCGTCACTTCCAACTATGCCCCCGGACTCGCCGCGGCGATGCCGACGTTGCCACCGGATTCACAGATAATGGGACCGGCAACCCTCTTGAGGGCTGTGAATTCAGCGATGTGATTGGCTGTCCCCCCGCCACCGATATCTCCGAGCGAACGATACGAACTTGAGAGAAAAGAATTGCATATCATCCCGCTCCTTCTTTTAGCGCCATGTTGCTGCATCAATTCGAGACAACATCATTGTACTTTTTTTTCGCTGGGACGCAACGGATTTTTGTACAAGTTGCGTCGGGTGTTAAATTCAGTATCGTGGTTTTGTTTTGACTGGTGTGCAGGTTTGGGATATTGTAGAAAGGCAGTCAGCGCATAGGCTATGTTTGCCGCATTTCGTGTTCGACGAGTGCAGCTTAAGGACACAGGCATGTACGAGCTTGTAGAAAAGATTTTGTGGGCGGTAAGCTTTATAGCGATAGGCGGCGCGCTGGTAGTGATGTTTTTCTTGGTGTTCGCCCAGAGTATTCTTGGTTCGAAAAGCATACATACACAGCTCGAAAACCTCCTGCATCAAGCTGAGCAAATGACCGAGCAGCTAAAACAAATTTCCCAACATCTTGAAAAGGAAAAAGCACGCCCCCAGAAGAAGCCGTGAGTCTATCCGAGATGCGGGAGGATGGCTTTGTTGGGCGTGCCATCAGGTACGCTGTTAGTGACACGGCAGCACGAACCGTTCATTCGCTCAAACACAAAAGGCTTCTTCAAACTGCCGTCACAACATGATTCGTTTGCTCGCTCCGCAAAAAAACAAGAGTTCGGCTTTGAGTGTTATTGAGTAGTCTCATGCCTTGCCTGCATACTTATCACGAAGCTCTTGTCGAGTTTTCCTGTCTTACGCCGTGATATGTTGTTAGGGTGTACCCAAGTTTTTTTGCTGACCTCGGCCGCAAGAGGAGCGTGAACTTGACCGTGTCGAGGTCGACCTTCTCGAATTCATCGAAGTCACCGCTTCTTTGTAGCTTCCAGTACGGCGTATTGAAGTTGCGTTGAAT
>Ga0209427_10000287_pt1 | contig 51506 bp, 49 predicted proteins | sample DeeMarSWOR136_30_FD_187465 | JGI IMG/M metagenome (GOLD analysis project Ga0209427, IMG submission 187465) | Marine sediment microbial communities from White Oak River estuary, North Carolina - WOR-1-36_30 (SPAdes) (version 2) | ecosystem: Environmental > Aquatic > Marine > Intertidal zone >...
CGAAAAGCTGTTTTTCATACTCTGAAATTGCTTCTGTCTGGTGACTCAAGGGGTGTCGTAGAACATGCACAGCAAGGTGTGAAGATTGGTGACCTTATTTATGACACCTATATCAGAAGAAGGAGTCGATATAGAGATTTTTCTATCAGGACGCTGAGTTTTTCTATTCATTGTTTGAACTCACTATTGATTTTCTATTTCTACCTTAGATTCGCTGGCATAGAACCAACTATAGTAATTGTTCTCGGGTTTATTGGAGGTACATGGCTTGCCTTCCGACCTTCTGAGTGGGCTGTTGAAGGAATGGAGAGTGCAGCAGGGCATCTAGGATACACAGCATATGTTGCAGGTATGCTCACAAGTTTGGCAAGCAATATGCCCGAAGCAGTAATCAGTGGAATAGCAGCTTTTGATGGATGGAGAACTGGCAGCCAGGATCTGTTGGATATTGCTGTACTTTCTGTTCTCATTGCTGCAGGATTCAATATGTTACTTCTTGGAATAACGATAATCATATCCACAAAAGGGAAGGATGACATGAGTGTTCCAGAAGAAGCCATTAAGAAAGACTCAGTATTAATTAGGTGGACTTTTGTCGCACTTTTGAGCATGTTTGCCCTTGGGGTCATGGATATGATTGGTCCAGATGCACCATCAGATCCAAGATTTCCAGCTGCTGCATCATTTGTACTGTTCCTCTCCTATATTATTTACGCGGGAGCATTGACCACAGGAGATGTAGTTGATGAGGTTTCCAAACCCAGAGCAAAAGCTAGTCATTCAAAGAGAACTGCAGCTATTCTAGCTTTAATGGGATTCATTGGTATTTTCTTTGCTGGTGAAATTCTCACACATTCAGTTGAGATACTACTAACTGATTATCATGATAGCATTGGTCTTATTGGCAATCAGGTTGCAATAGCAGCATTGATTTTGGGTGCAGCAGGTGCTTTACCTGAACATGGTATAGCTGTGATTGCAGCGGCAAGGGGAAAAATTGGAATTGCGGTAGGTAATTTGATAGGGGGAATCCTTCAGATCGTTCTACTCGTCATGGGAGGAATAGGTATGTTTGTACCGATTCCATTAGATAGATATGTCCTATTTCAAATCATGGTGATTGCAGGAAGTCTCTGGTTCCTGAAACAAGCAATAACCGACGACCACAAGCTAGACTTCTTTGAAGGAGCAATGATAATTCTGCTTCAAGCGTATGTCTTTGTCCTCCTTATAGCAGGTACCCCGGTATGACATATGGAAGAATAGCTCGAAGATCATCATTTCGGATTACTACATCAGCAGCATCAGCAACTTCTCTATCTTCAGGATTAACAGCTATTGAAAGACCGACAACTTCGAAGACACTCATATCATTGCGGCCATCTCCAACAAAGGCAGTTTCTTCTAATGGAATATTGAAATGATCACATACCTGAGGAATCACCTCAGATTTGGCACCCCACGCTACACGGTTCTTTACTTCGCCTGTCAGAATTCCATCTTTGTGATGGAGGTTATTGGTTAGAACAAAATCAATGCCAACTCTTTGACCAATGTCATCAGCCATTATATCAAGACCACCTGAGAGAATTGCTGTCTTTAGGTCATGGTCTTTCAAGATCCTAATCACTTCCTCTGCACCAAGAGCTAGTTGAGTCGAATGAACAACCTTCATGACTTCTGAAAGGGTTTTTCCCTTCCAAAGACTTGCATCAAGGTCCGCCCATTCGTCATATGTAATCTCTCCTGCAAAAAATTGGTCATAGAATAATTTGCCCTCTCTCGTTGTACCAAAGTGTTCATGTAATCTCCACCAAACACTGCTATGTTTCGTCAGGGTTCCATCTACATCAAATACAACCAATCGAATATCCAATCTCAACTACACCTGAAAATATCTTTAAAGAAATTCAGTTTAACTCTCTTTTTCACGCGCTCTCTCTTCACGTGCTTCTTTTTCTAGGTCGGCAAGTAGCTCATCAATCCTTTTCTCATCTGAAGCTTCTTTTTTACTGGTCTTTGAAGGCATTACTCCTTCGGTTTCTAGTGGAGGAAGTACTCCCTCTTTTTCGAGTAGTACTTCTGCTTCCATAGCTTCCAACTGTCGGTCAATCCGCTCTTCATCCTCTACGGTTGAGTCAGCTCCTGACAAGTCTTCTGAGAGTAATTCGCCTGCTATTGAGATATGTTCAAAGGATTCTGAGAGCTTATCCAATTGCATCTGGATTTCCTCTGGCTTCAACATCGAACGTGCTTCGGTCAATGCATCGTTTGCAATTGTAAAAGCACGCAGAACTTCAGCTTGTGTTTTTGCTTCTTCTAAATTAAGCAAAGCAGTTTCTAGAGTAAGGAACTGCTGTTGATAACGAGACCTTCTATTCTCAAGATCCACGACTATACTAAGATGGGACCTTGCCATCGAACGGTTTCCTTGAGCCATAGCTTCTTTTGCAGACTTCTGCTCCTCTGTCATTCTGGTTTCAAGTCTGCGCATCCTCAATGTTAGGGCATTCATTGTGCCCTTCATCTCAAGTATTCCTCGCTCTGCATCCACCTTTTTTTTGCCACTAAGAAAGCCCATTTGTTCCACCATGTTTGGCCTTACGATTCTATCTCGTGTCTTGACGCATTTAAGGTATTGTAATCAATACCCAACAAGTGATATAGAGTAATTAACACAAACAAAACGATGTTAGCATGACTCTACTTCAGACAATAATAGGTGCAATTGATAGTGCAAAAGCGGTAATTATTGAAAATATTGACATGGCAAGAGAACGAACAGGTGAATTGAATCCATTTGGTGACAAAACACTCTTACTTGACAGAAAGGCGGAAGATGTGATTGTCAATGTCCTATCAAGTTCAAATGAAAACTTTGAGATGTTTACCGAAGAAAAGGGCTTTATCAAGCTTGAAGGCAAACCTGAGTTTCTTGCACTGATTGACCCAATAGATGGGTCAGCGAATTTAGAGAGAGGAATACCACTTGCATCAATTGGAATCTCAATTGTTCCATATAAAGAGAAGATGACATCTGATGATGTAGAAATTAGTGTAATTGAATCAATCTTCACTGATGAAACATATGTAGCAGTTACAGGAAAAGGTGTAACACGGAATGGAGTTAATGTTAGAACCTCAAATCCAATTGAATTAAAAGATGCTATCATCTCTTACGATACGAAGAAGACGTGGGATACGGATTTTTTGGAAAGAAGCTTGAGAACCATAGGTTCAGTCCATGATATAAGAAGATCAGCGAGTAATCTACTCGATCTTTGTTGGACTGCAGCAGGTTTCCTTGATGGAATGGTGGACCTTAGAAACATGCTGCCTTTTATCCATCTATGCGGTACTCATATGGTTATTGAGGCTGGAGGGTTTGTTCTCGATCAGTATGGTAATCGATTCTGCATTCCTTTTAAACCAGAAATAATGATGAATTTTATAGCCGCATCAAATGAATCGCTTGCTAGACAAATCTTAGTCATTTTCAATCAAAGCTAGCATTTCAGACATATCCTATGTTTTATTAGAACCACCCATGCGTTTCAGCTCTGAGAAAAATGCCAAAACCTCCAGTACCGAAAGAAATTGCAGAAAATATGAAGGGTATCAAGCATAAGATTGTCGTACTTTCAGGTAAGGGCGGTGTTGGCAAAACCACAGTTGCCACAAATCTTGCAATATCCTTTGCAAAACGTGGAAAATCTTCGGGTATTGTGGATGTGGATATATATGGACCAAACGTGCCTAAATTACTTGGTTTGGAAGGTCAACATCCTACAGCTGATGGAGAGTTCATCGATCCCATCATTGGTCCTCAGGGAGTAAAAGTCATGAGTATGGGATTTCTTTTGAGAAAAGGCGATGATGCTATTGCCTGGCGTGGACCATTGGTGGCAAGAGCAATCAGTCAGTTTCTAGCAAATGTTAGGTGGGGAGAACTTGATGTACTTGTCGTTGATCTACCTCCTGGAACTGGAGATGAAATTTTAAGCATCCTGCAATCAATCCCAGATATTGATGGTGTGTTAATCATTTCGACTCCTCAAGAGGTGGCGGTTCTTGATGCCCGAAGAGCTATTCAATTAGTAGAAAAAATGGAGATTCCTGTTTTTGGAATCATCGAAAATATGTCAGAATTTGTCTGTTCAAAGTGTGGTGAGTCCTACAAATTATTTGGAGAAGGCGCAGCAAAGACAGCATCTAAAGACTATGACATTGAACATCTTGGTACGTTGCCATTCGATCCTCGTGTAATTACTCTTAGTGATAAGGGAGATCCTTTTGTCATCAGAGAGCCAGAGTCCAGGGTTGCTCATGCATTCTCTTTACTTGTAGATAAACTTGCCACTAAAATCAAGATGGGATAGATGTACCAATTTTGAAGAGGATTGGTTTAGTCATCTTCACTAATGTCATCATCAACTTCTGAGGATATGTCCTCGTATAGTTCTTCTTCAAGAGATTCCTCAGCTTCGTTTTCAATCTCAGAGATAACTTCTTCAAGATCATCCACCTCAAGCTCTTCTTCTACTTCTTCTTCCCCAACATTCTGCGTTTCAAGCTCTTCTTCTACTTCCTCCTCCTCATATTCTTCTACAAGTTCTTCGTCAAAATCTTCAGAAGTAATGCCGGGTTTCAGACGGAGAATATACACATATCCAAGAGCAAAGCTAACTAGACCAAGTAGAAGTGTTAACCATGTAGCACCATCGAGACCAAACCATCTGACAGGATCAAGGGCAACATTAGTTCTAGGTCTACCTAGCAGGATGGTTTGAAACCACATTGGTACGACAAATGCCAATGGAATACATATAATCACAAGCAGAATTATGGACATAATGATCTCTGCTGTGTAGTTTAGAATTCGTCTCAATGTGCTGTCAACAGCTTTCTTTGCTACAGACAATTTCACTCGCCTTGCCATGGCACAATGCGAACTCCATTAAAACCTTCTGGCTAAGAAAGAGTTGCACCAAAAAAACGAAGACCTTAATGGTCCATGAACCTAGTAGGAACGAGGGAGATGGATGAATATCAGACACTGCCTGAGATGTGGGAGTACAGATCTTCAAGCTGGAGTCATTTATGATTATAGAGAATATGGCAAACCACAGATTTCATTCCACTGGAAGCCTGAATCAATACTTGGAATGGATTCAGTTTCGCTACATGCCATTCTCTGCAAATTTTGTGGTCATACTGAGTTAGTAGCTAATATTGATGCATTCATTTAAACGACTAGACATGAGTGTCCACACTGCAAGACAATCTATTCATACCGGGAAAATGATGAAGTAGCTCCAAAAGTCGTTAAATGGCAAAATTGCCTAAAACATTCAAAATCGTTCCTCCACAAAAGTGTCCTTCATGTGGAGCTGCATATCTCTATAGTCTAGAAAAAATCAAAAAAGGTACAGTAATCTGTCAGAACTGTGGGAACCTTTTCTTAATTCAAGACCCATTAGACTCGGATGAGTTAATTGAGGATATTGAAGCTGATTTACAAGAAGAGTGAGTGAGGAGGAGGGGGCCCGTGAAAACAAGCGAGTAGTTCGCCAGTCGGGTCGGACGTTTTGAGAGAGAGAGGGAGGGAGTGACAGTATTCATGATGGTCGCGATTCGGACCCCCTGTCCAAGATATGATATGAATTAATAGAATATAAGTATTACTCATATTATCATTGTAATTTGAAGAAATAATGATTTGTGAACTAATGTTGTCGACAATAAAACTGCTGAGAAAGGTCGCAGATGTTTCTAATCTCTAATTTAGGAAAAATGATCTCTTATGTCATTTTTCTCAAATCGATTTCAACTACACTCAAATCCTTCTGTCTAATCCGAGTTTCTAATGACTGTATGTTCTTCCTTATAGATCTCTCATACATGACGAATGCAATTGAGATAGGACCCAACGCAAGTAACGGAGACACAATCACCGCTGCAACAGGTATGAGAAAAATCAACAGAGTGAAACCTCCTTCAGGAGGGAATATCAGGACAAACTGATACCATTCAATCGTCTGGAGAATTGTGAAAATATATGCTACAATTGTTGAGATCCCGGCAAAGCCCTTCATCATCTTCAGATACCAATTGCCTACTCCTTCAATATCGGCAGTCATCCTTGGTTTAGTCTTCAATTCGCAGACCAAACCCTTGTCTTGCATTAACCACATCGGCGCAAAAAGCAGCACAATAAAACATGATAATAAGAGAAGGATAAACAGAAGAGCCATGCTAATGACGATTGTTTGAGCCTCAGGTGCAAGAGGGCTGAAACTCTCGGACACAAAAATCGCATTGGCGATGCTACGGATATTAGAGATTGAATATGAAATGCCCAGAGTAACGAAGGCAGGTAAAATCATGCGTTTAGCTTGGGACTCTGACATTTGCTTAGCGTTGAACTCTTGCACATAGTAATTGTAGTTCTTGTTTGTAAGAATGCGATGGAATTTCCAAAGAAAGACAGAGATTGAAGGTGTAACAAAGTAGACCATAGTACCAATGATAAGTGAAAAAACATAGAGCCAAACGAAGTCAAAAAGTATGTTTCCTGGGAGAATTCGATATATTCCTAGATTTGTGTCAAATGGAAAAGCACCCATAAAGGTGAAGACAACTGTTACAGTTATTGTGATGATCACAAGTATCTGAATAGCTATCACGATCTTCCAAGAAATCTTGGATTGATCTTCGTTATCTTTCAATGGAAACGCATCAATATTCAATGTTCATGCCTTCTAATTGAATATGCATCAATTCCCTTGTGGAATTTATGCTCATCTTGTATATCTAAACCATATTATGAATTCACTATTGCAAGAGAGATGAAACAAGAAAAAAGAGGGGGTGAGAAGGGGGCCGTAGAGAACATGGAAGGAGGAGAGAAACTGCTTCTGAGAGAGAAAGGCCCCCTGGCCCACGGATAGTATTGTTTAGAATATATTTAAGCAAATGTCAGATTGCGAATACTCTTACTACAAATTCACATTGCAAATGAAGCCTAGAAGTCAAATAGTAAGAATGGAGTAGGATACGCTTAGCTGTTCTCAAAATCTGATAATTTCAATCCCAAGTTAGTCAGAGGTTTGTTGGATTCTACTGGATTCCATGGATAGTTGTTTTGTTTGATCTCTTCTGTACTGGAATATAGCCAGAATGAATAATACATAGCCAAAAAGAACACCAAGAATTTTAAGCCAACCAATTATGATAATATCAGTAGGTGAAGGGGGATAATAAAGAAAAATAACGCTTCCAACGCTAGCGCTGAATAAAAATGAAATCGCTGAGCCTGAAGCGTATATCACACTTCTAGTCGATCCTTTGAGAGGACTGAGAAGCGCTATCAAAACTAATACTGATAGTATTTGACCAATAAAGCAAGCAATCTCATATGAATAATTCAGAATCATAGGTTCTGGTTGCATGAATCACTGCCACGTGTTATGAATATCAAATTTAGTCTTAATCTTTTAGATATTTCAAGAAAGATTACTGTTTATGCTGAAGTATTGTCAAAATTGCACTTTGGAATTAAGTCATTGAAAATAAATAATAGATAGATGTAATGGAGAATCATTATGGCAGAATTACAAATTGAAGACATAGTTGTTGGAACTGGCAATTCACCAAAGCAAGGTCAAACTGTTGTAGTCCATTACACAGGATGGCTGACGAATGGCAAGAAGTTTGACAGTTCAGTGGACAGAGGACAACCCTTTGAATTCAGAATTGGTGTTGGTCAGGTCATTCAAGGATGGGACCAAGGTGTTCTCACTATGAAGGTTGGTGGAAAAAGAAGACTCACAATTCCACCGAATCTTGCATACGGAAACAGAGATGTTGGAAACGGACTTATACCAGCAAATTCGACACTTATCTTTGAGGTTGAGCTTCTGGATCTAAATTAACCTTAACACAACTCAACATTCAGAGGACTCTCTATTTATCCAAGCTAACTCACCCTTGGGAGGACTAGACTTTGAGAACACTAGCCTTTGATGGTCAGTACACACACAGTGTTATCAATTATCTTTCTCAGAATTATTCAGCAGTAACAAGGAAAGTACTCAATACAGAACAGGGCATAATGGCAATATTCATTCATGAGGAATATGTCTTCAGAACTGGTTCATTTCAGACATTGACATCAATTGTCGAGTCGCAAGGGGATTTTGAACAGTCTACATTAACTTTTGTTGGAAGTGGGGGCGGCGGTGGAATATGCAATTTTAACTGGGGGTTTCACTCAGCAGGTGAGGATACAATAATAAGGAATGTTCAGAGTCTTATCAATAGACACAGTCCTAGCTATTACTATGATAGTTAGTTGGACTGAGTCATTGCAGTATTGGGATAGAGATTGAATAACCAGCGCGTCTTATAGTTCAATAGATGAGGCTACAAATATCAGACCTACATCTGAGGAATCAGGTTCATGATGATTGGAGCATAACCGTGTGAAAACACCTCAACCACAAATGGGTCGCTAGCCTCGGCAACCTTGGTCCATGCGCCATTGTCGCGGCGATAATATGCGTACTGTGCATTACTGTGACGAATCTCAATTATGGATTTTGAAGGTAATCTGTCGAGATCACTAACTTCAAGTCTTCGATCAACCTCTGATTCATCATCTTCTGGTGTAGATAAGAAGACAGAGAAGATCACACCAGCATTAGGTAGCAGCAAGGCAACATGAGGACGGTCAATAGAATTCCATCTCTTTGGAACAGGCGGATAGCGACAAGTGAATGCACCTGATGCTGAGCGAAGAACCAGGTATGTACCCTCATCTATTGTCATTGGATCAGTAACCTCAAGCGTGCCTTGCGTATGTGGGGATATCTCTGAACTGATTGTCACATAGGATACATACACTAAAGTGTATATAACCTTCAGCCGAGCACTTGTCCATAATTGCACCTTCTGGAGATGCAATATAACTTAACTAGGCGTCATTTCCAAAGTCCATTCTGACATAATTTATTTGGAAACTGCAATGCGAAGAAACCTACTAGAAGTCAATTTTTCGATGTGTCATCTAATATTAAGACGACTTAACAAATGGCCATTACATAAACTGCAAATCTCATTAACGAAACGACTGGGCAGCCTCAAACACATCTTTCAAAGATGTGAACACCTTGGAAGCACCTGCATCATAGAGAACATCAGGTGCTGTTTCTCCAGTAGAAACCCCCCAGAATTCAATTCCAGCTCTTCTGGCTGCTGTGGCATCAATTAGTGCGTCCCCGATATAAACGACCTCACTTGGACTTACTCCTAGGTCGAATGCTATTTTCAGTAAGCCATCTGGAAAAGGCTTTGGTCTAGGCGACTCATGACGGGTTTGAATTATATCGAAATTCTCTCTAAGGGGTATTTGTTTCATAATCTTATCAAGTGCAGGTCGACCGTTGTTCGTGAGGATTGCCAATTTGAACCCTAAGTCACGTAGCTCCTTAACAATCTCTAGAGACCCTTCGATTGGCGTTGCTGTATCAGCTGCAAAGCCCTCATGCTGGCTAAGGATTCTATCAACTTCAGCCTCTATAGTGTTCCATTCGTCTATAGTTAATCCATTGTTAAGAAAATAATCACGGGCTTTTCCAGTTGTACTTGAGATTCCATCAGCAGGTTCAAGTAGCCCAGGAGGTAGCCCCTTTGAGATATAGTACTCTTTGGTGTCTTTTCTCATGTCCTCGAGGGGGAGAGTTAGATGGGTTATTGTCCCATCCATATCGAACACCAAAGCTTTCAACACGCAGAGTACACCACCTCGAGAGCAAAAGGACACGCTATTAAGGATACCCGTATCACCCTTAATTACTTAGGATAGAGGTTGGCAATGAAATCGCGAATAGTCGATACAACAAAAGGCATACTTCTGTGATAGAAATGACCTTCTCCTTCTAAAGGTACAGAGTTACAAGGTTCTGGTTTAATCTTGTCTGTGAGTAGCTTTAGGTCATCAAAGGGAATCATCTCATCTGACTTTCCATGAAATAGGAGAACTGGACATTCAATATTGGAGAGTTTTTCTATATCAAATTCATCATTGGAAATTAGATCTATCGATGCACTGAGTGAAATTAGAAATGGAGGGGGCTTTAGTAAAGCCACTCTCATTGCAGTGGAAGCACCAAATGAATATCCAACGACTCCTACCTTATTGACCTTTGTGAGGGATTTTAGAAAGTCTATTGCGTTCATTGCATCTATAATTGCCCCAGTTATTCCCGAGTATCCATGTAGAGGGGAAGTTGTACCACGAAAGTTAAACCGGAGTGTAGAAAATGATGCTTCAAGAAATACTTGCTCCAATGTAGTTACCACATGATTCTCCATGTTTCCACCAAACAGTGGATGAGGATGTAATATGACAACGCCAGGCTTGTTTGCTGATTCAGCTAGTGTTAGAATTCCACGAAGATTGTGACCTTCAGAATCGAATTCAACAGGTTTTGCTCTCAAAGGATTCACTCAACTTCAGAGGGTGTATATACTAGGGCTTTAGTACAAGCACGACTCATATCTGCGGGTCTAATAATTTCCATTTTGACGCCAGGAGCTATCTCTTCCCCAACTGAACCTACATAAGGCCAGCAGGCTGGTTCACAATAGAGTTTTCCATGTTTCTTAAATTCCTCATATTGAGGGCAATATGGGTGGTCAGTAACTACACGAGTACTACCTTCCCAAGTCACCATCATCTTTGATCCCATTATATGACCAATGATAATCCACGCATCAACTGCATCCTTAAGGGTACTACCTAAACCAAGGCGATTTTTCATTGTTAAAGCATCTTGCTTACCTAGCTTCTGGAATATTTCAGTTGTTGCTGCAAGACCCTGTTCTCCAAAACGAGTTTCTAACATAAGAGGGATTTCGGCTATCAATCGAAATAAATTGCTTCGAAGCTCTTTGACTTTGTTCCCAGCTGGAATGATACCTTTCACAGCAGCAGTCTTCATTATGCCCATTTTTTGATCGACATCCTTTAGGATTATGTTAGAAATCTAGAAATCTGATAAATTAGTCTTCTCCTTGAGTTCATATTTTCTGGAGGAATCATCTTATAGGTCAACGACATTCTAGTTTTTCAGAAGTGAGGTGAACCTACTGTGGTCGATATGAGTGACATGCATAGCATGGTAAAGAATTTCCCAAGCTTGCTAACTAGCTACAGAATAGAAAGTGAAACCAGAGAAACTTGTATTAGACTCGGAGACGAGGGCATTGGTGGAATCTTAATTTTGGGAATGGGTGGAAGTGCCATCGCAGGTCTTTATGTTCAATCTCTCTTTAGACACTCAGCGCCTATTCCAATACTAACAAATCAGGATTACACACTCCCTGCTTATGTAGACTCCAATTGGATTATCATAGCTGTGAGTTATAGTGGAAACACAGAGGAAACATTAGCGGCTTATGACGAATCTGTCAATCGTGGTTGTCAAACATTCATCATTGCATCTGGGGGTGAGCTTTATACCAAAGGTAACAGTCTGAGTAAAATTAAGATTGTAGATGGGTATCAACCAAGAGCCGCATTTCCATTGATTTTTCCTATAGTCTTGAATTTGGTTGAGTGTGTAATGGGATTAAAACCAACAGAGCTGGGCACTATTGCGAATTCACTTTCAAAGAAAGCGCTTGAATGGGAGAATTCGTCACTCGCGCCTAAACGCCTAGCTCAGGATATTATAGGAATTGTACCACTCTTTATTGGATCCAGAAACCTAGTTCCAGTTGCATATAGAGCAAAATGCCAGATTAATGAAAATGCTAAGACTATGGCATTCTTTTCTGAAGTGCCTGAAGCCAACCATAATGAGATTGAGAGTTTCATTTCTGGAAATGAATTCAAGATATTGCCAATATTCATTCGGAGCTCGTATGAAGATATTAAGATTAAAAAGAGGATGAACATCACTGCTAGGCTCTACAAGGAGGAGGGATATTCTCCAGTTAGTCTAAGCATTGAAGGTTCAAACAAAGTCGAAGAGATGTTGGCTTTTACATTTTATCTTGATCTTGTTTCTGTGGAATTAGCCAAAATCCGTGAAGTAAATCCTTTGACTGTAGAACAAATTAGCAAACTCAAGAACGAGTTAAACTAAGAAACTAAATCATGGATAATGTGCATTTGATGTCTTTTCCATATAGCATCTAGGTCACTATAGTTACGCCGGTCGCGTTGAAATAAAGAGTTCTCGATGTTTGTGATTGTGCCTCATCAAATGTAATGAAAGTGTACCTAAGTCTAATATACCAGTTCCATGTATCAACCATATCTGCTTGAAGGACAGTATTTCTATCAGTTTCAGAGTTAATCTCACTAGCCAATGTGAAATTCGAATCGTACCCAGGATGAAGTAACTGATCAGCATCATTGTTCAGATATCTGTTAAAGACTGTATAGGACAGAAGGTCATCATTAAGCCAAACAGTTCCATAGATAACTGTCAGTCGAACATTTCCTTCAATTGGTGAATCAGTCTGGAAATTGAAAGTAAATGACAGAAAAGGATAGATTGATTCATTTTCTTGATCAACGTTTCCAGCCAATACTTCCACAAGATTAACATTCATTCTGCCAGCTAGCACATAGCTACCAGAATAGTATTGTACATTGCCAACAAGGAAGACCGAACTTACCATTGCAGATATGATTAGAAACGCAACAATGATATTCTGGCTGCGTTCACTCGAGATCATCTCTGTTCACTCACCAGACGTTCATATTGGTCAATATGTTCCTTTTGCTTCACGCACCAATCAAATTAGATTAGAAAAGGCAATGATATAATATGAACAACCCAAGGAAATAGTGCCAATAATGCAGGGAGAGGAATCCCTGGTAGAATTTCATTTTCGCGAGCCAAAACTGTCATGTTAATTGTGATTCCAACAATTGCCAACGATACTGACATTATCCAGACATAAAGTGGGAAGAATATCAAAGAATGTGCAGAGATTAAAGAGAAAGCAATGTAGTCTCCAACACCAATAGCAGCGGTCTTTGACTGAATCCTAGTATAATCGAAGGGATCTGATCCAGGAGTATCAATCAGGTATGCAGACTCAGCTACAGGAGAATATCTTGTGAGGAAAAAATCCTCAGCAACAACCGAGATTACAAGCACGAACATACTGGCAGTCAGGAAAATAATCCCGAGAAAAGTACCAAAAACACTTCCATAGAATGCAACAAAGAAATTCCTTAGATATGAGGGCACAGAATCCATCATTATGAATGCAAATGAAATTAGAAGAATTCCTAGAGTAGCAATGGAAAAAATACTTGGCCAGATTGATTGCGTAGCGCCTTTTATAATAATAAGCAGCAAAGACTGACCCAGAATATAGAATGATACAGTCAATACAGGAGACACAATAAAAGCGATAATTGTCCTTCTTGCTCTTGGTCCCTGTTTTTGAATTGTAAAGAAAAGAGTTGCAACAACAAGTGTGCCTAATCCTGTGGATATGATAGCTTGAATTGCTACATCAGCAAATGAAAAGATCTGTGAGTTTTGAGCGAGAATATCACCGATTCCACCTGATGTCAGAATCAATGCAGCAAGTCCAGCCCCAATCAGGAGGGGAAAAATGGAAATAAGAATCAATTCAAGTCTTTGTTTGTCAAGCTTCATTTAGAAATCCCTTGATCGTTTCTGAATCGCTGTGCATTAAAGTAACTCTCTTTCACGCAATTTTGGAATTACCTATAGCAATATTTTTGCTTACAGATTAAATTCAAAAAATAAGAGAAGAGGGGACATATGTCCCCTTAGATGTAAACTATTTCTGTCGCAGCAGTACGAAGCCACCGACAAGGATCACAACTGCAGCACCAACTGCACCAGCAACAATTGCTAGTGTAGCATCAAATACAGGTTCAGTAGGTACGCCTGTAGGAGTTGTGGTAGTTGTGTCAGGTGTAGCAAATCGATCCTCAGGCAGGTAAGCCCATAATGGGTCGATTGAAACCTCGTAGAACTCTCCAGCTTCCATGTCAGTGAACTTGAATGGACCAAGTGTGACAAATGGATCGTCAGGATTGTATCCAGGGTTCCAAGTGTTCCAACCCTCATAGCCTATACCAGCACCAGGCTCGAAGATGTGCTTCGGTATGACGTAGATGTGTGCGGCATTAAAGAAGTTCCAGTAGCTTTCTCTCGAAAACTCGACAACAAGAGTGTATGGTGTCGGAGCGTATGCAGCTACGAAACCAGCTTCTGCAAGACTCGCACCTGAAGGATTGCCTAATGGAAGAGTTTCCATATCGTAGGTGAATGTGAATGCGGCATCTTCAGCAGTGAATGGGACACCATCGCTCCAGGTTGCGTTCTGGATGATGTCAAAGGTAAACTTTTGGTGTCCATTTGGCAGAACTTCCATTGTATAGCCTTCAGCCAAGACTGGGTATGGATCCAGGTCAGGACCAAAGTCATACAGCATCGACCAGAATGTACTGTAAACGTTAGATGTGTACCCTGAGTTCGATGTGAAGAGGTTGAATGTGTCTGGCTCTTGGCCAATTCGGACTGATAGCGTACCACCATAGGTGTCATCGAGCTTGATGAGTTTTTGCATGTTCCATTTGCTGTTAAGGTACCTACCTACGTCAGCAATATGGCCCTTGAACTTGTCGGTTCTGTAGCCTTGGAGATACATATTCTCATAAGTGATTAGTATTGGCACTAGGTTCTGCATCTCCAACTGGAATTCAGCACATGCGTCAAAAGCTTCTTGATAGTTCCTTGCAGTAACTATATCGTCTAGAATACGATCAATGGTTTCGTTCCTGAAGTTTGCAGGATTCTGGTATGGAACATCTGCGTATTCTGAGCCATACCTTGTGACTAGATAGTCTAGGGTCTTACCATAGAAAATGGTAGCATAGAAGATCATATCATAGTCACCGTGCTGATCTAGGTTTGAGCTGTATGTGTTGAAGTCTTCCTGGTTTGTATTAGCACTGATGTGCAGAGCACGGAGTGCATCAACACCTATCTGAGCAGTACCACCAGCAATGGCAGGTGAGGATGGTGAGTACGCAACCTCGATATGGATTGGGTTGCCATTCGGGTCTGTGCGGTACCCAGTCACAGGGTCAAAACCGAATCCTGTATCATTCAAAATTTGGTTGCCTTCCTGAACTTGAGGTAAGTAGTAGTGGAATGGAAGATCATCTTCAATGCAGAATAGATCATTTGTATAGACAACAAGTGAGTCGTGCAATTGACTTAAGCCCTGGAAAACCTCTGATTGGACTCTTGTCTTGTCATATGCTAAGGCAAAAGCTCTGCGAAACTCAGTCCAGTTCATGGGAGATTTAGCATTGTTCATCACTATGTGCCCATAGCCATTACGAAGTACTCCTTCACTCACTTCAATATTGGGATCTGCCTCAAAGATGGGGACAGTTGTGGGTTCAACGAAACTATCATGAATGTCAACAGCCCCGCTTTGTAATGCAAGGATCATGTTGTCCTCTGTGGCAATCACTTTGAACACAACTTTGTCAACGTTTGGACCTACATTCAGGTCCTCCAATGTAAACACTGGTTGTGCAACGCTAAGCGCAGGTGAAAGCGCCATAAAGAGAAAAGCTGTGACGAAAGTGATAGCTAGAAGACGATTTCTCCTATTAATATTCATATTCTCTCTATCTCCTTTCTTGTCCGAGTCGAAATCGGATGCAGTTCAAATGAGAGAGGAGAATAAAAGCATTACGTATGTCGTAACCGTTGTGTGAGGGAGTGCACACATGTGAAACACAACATTAGGGTCTAAAAGATTTAATCATTTATTGAATAATTCCAGAAAAAATAAGAGAAAGGGAGTATGGAACTCCCTCAAAAATCATCCATACTTGATTCGCGGATCAAGTACTCCATAGAGCAAGTCCGCCACGAAGTTTGCTAAGATGGCTGTGATTGCAATGATCATGAAGATTGCCTGAACCACAGGGAAGTCTAGAGCAATCAGACTCTCAAAGATGAACCGTCCTAACCCACGCCATGTAAAGACAGTTTCCGTCAGCGTGGCTCCGTTTATCAGGAATCCGAAGGTCATTGCAATGATTGTCACCATTGGTAACATCGCGTTTTTCATGCCGTGTTTATAGAGCACCTGATTCTCGTCTAGACCCTTTGCACGTGCAGTAAGGATATAGTCCTCAGTCATTACATCTATGAGATTGTTACGCATATAGAGAAAATAGCCCCCATAACCACCAACCCCTAGAGTGATCATAGGCAGGAAAAGATGGTGAAGCACATCTCCAGCTACTATTAAAGCTCCAAATGGACTCGTCCTTGCAACCTCCCATACCTCATAACTAATGGTTCCAAACTGTGGAAATCCGATTGCGACACCAAATGTTGTTTCAGTCCATAAGGGGAGCATATAGCCAAAAACCATGAGAAGCATCATCCCTAGCCAAAAGACTGGCAAGGCATAGACAAAAAGAGCCACTGTGACAGCACCAATGTCCTTTTTTGAACCAGGGTCAGAAGCCACCTTGACACCAGTCCAGATACCTAGTAGAATGGAAACCATTGAGGAGGTGCCCATTAACAGTAATGTGTTGGGTAAACGCTCAACAATTGACTCCATAACTGGTCTCTTGGTCAGAAATGAAACTCCGAAATTCCCAGTGAACATGCTGACGATATAGCGCCAGAACATATAGATCCAGTCAAATATGTCAGGATTCATCACAAGTCCAAAGTTAGCATACATCTGCTCCAACAGGTCTTGAGTTAAGTTACGCCGAAGCTCATCACTTAGCATCAGACTGACTGGATTAGCTCCAAACAAGAAGGTCGGGAGTCTGAAGAGGAAAAAGTTGAAGCACACCACTGCTATTATCAAGAGGAACATGTAGACGCTGCGTCTTATCACATACTCACGAAGACCCATTTCTTGATACTCCATTATTGTTAGTACATAGTGATACTAAGTACCGCAATATGTTGTTGGGTGGGTAAATGACTTATAAAAGTAGTGTTCAAGGCGGACGAATGGAAGAAGAGAGAGGCGAGAAGTGGAAAACTCCACACTCACATACTCCCTTGATTCCACTACCTCTCTCGCAGTCGCGGATTCAGCACTTGGTCAAGTGTGTGGCCTACGAAAGTGAAGGACAGAGAGAGAAGTGTTATCATCAGACCAGGAAATACAACGACCCACCATGCACCCCTAATGAACGCTGCCCCATTTTGTGCATCCGCAAGCATCCTTCCCCAACTTGGTTCTTCAATATCTGTCAGACCAAGGAAAGATAAGCCAGCCTCAGATAGGATTGCTCCTACTACACCAAGTGTGATATTAGCAAAGAGGATGGGCGTTACATTTGGCAGAACATGTCTGAACATGATGTAGGTATCTGTGGCACCAATCGCTCTAGCGGACTCAACATAAGCCTTATTCTTCTCAGCAAGAACCTGAGATCTTATCAGTCGAGCAGTCCCGGTCCAACCCAGAATAGCTATCACTATGATGATGTTTTGTGTAGATTCCCCAAGGAAAATAGCTAATACCATCATAAGCGGCAAGCCAGGAATGACCAAGAGGAAATCGACAGCCCGCATAAGAATCTCGTCTACTTTGCCGCCATAGTAACCCGCAACTAGACCAACTACAACACCCAAAACGGTTGAGAGAGCTGTTGCAAGAATTCCGATGGTTAGTGAAACACGACTTCCATAGATGAGTTGAGAATATGCATCCGCGCCCCAAAATGTGGTCCCAAGGGCTCCAAAGTAACCTCCGTAAGCAGTAAGTTGAATGCCAGTGACCATGAAAGTGACACTACCAGTATAGTTCTGCCATGGAATAATACCACCATAGCTCTCGAAATTACGATATGGAGCAAGTCCAACACGAATCTTAATGGTATCATTTCTAAAAGGTTGAGTCTCGTTAACTTCAATTGTACCTCGAAATGTGTCTCTAACAAAGATATATGAGAACGGGACGCGACGCTCGCTTATTGTTTCTGAGTACGTAGCGTCTCTTGTTTCATAGACTCGAATCCACTCATTCTCAGGAGTAACAACCCAGACGTAAAGCCTGAACATTAGATTATTGTACGGCCTAGCTCCCGGAGCAAAGTCGCCGGTCAGGGTAGTGCGAAAAGAAACTGTCATGTTAACAGCACTAGGCATACCGTTCCACGTCCACTCAAAGGACTGATCAAAATAGACAAAGTCATTGTAATCAGGCATATCCATTGCTGGATCCGGGCCAATGTAATCGAGCTGTTGCCCAGCTATATGTTGCCACGTCAAGTTAACGTAACTAGTTTCATCAGGTTCAGTTGCTTGGTTGTATAGAGCGCTGAATTCGCCACTTGTCCCATTCACATACATAAAAGGCTCTTGGTTTAAATCAGACCTATCCAAGTAATTAGCTGTAACGACACCCTGTGGGTCAAAAACACTCATCCATGATGGTGCTAGATACGAAGGAGCGATTGGTTTTAGTGGGTTTGGATCCAATGTTCCCAGATATGGTGCAAATGTGGCCATACCAAAGAAGAAAAGCATGATAATCAGTCCAACGATTCCAATTTTGTGCTTTCGATATTCGCGCAAGAAACCGGTTAAATTGATGTACCAGTTGCTGTCTTTCCAACCTTTTTGTGACCTCGACAAGTTAAATCCTCCAATGGATACGTAATACATTCAATTCTGAGATAATGCAATCTTCAGAATTTGAAGTGAATATGCAAATGCATTGTCTAATAAACCAGAAACCTTGAAGTTGCCCTAAAAAAGGAATTGGTTCGGGTAGCACAATTAGTTCGGGTATGTCAAAATTCCAACTAATCGCCATCTATCGTTTCTTCAAAAGGGTCCTCGATCAAATCATCATCATCTTCTGTGGGAAGTCCCTTCAACTCTCGGTCTTTAATCATCTGTTTGGTCCTTCTATGAGCAACCCAAAGATCCGCAAAGACCATTCCAACCAGAAAGACTGTCAAGACACCTGTCAAAGCAAGAATGGCACCAATGAACCTTAGAGGTAATAAGCCAAAAACCCACCATTCAACTAACATCAGATATCCAAGTACAATTAGAATGATTGGAATTAGTAGAATCCTTTTTCGGGGTTCAGTTCTTGTCTTTGGAAAGGATCTTAACTCACGCATTGAAATCAACAAAACCAATTTGAAATCTAATGCCTTTTACTTTTTCCAATCTGGCGAGGGGGGGTTACTTTGAACAATTCACTATCGTGATTGAAAATCATTGTTTCATCGTCTGCTTAATGTCTTTGAAAGCAACATATTTAAGCCAACCATTGGGCAACGATACCCCAATAGGGTGAGGTGATTCCACACCCAGAGCCAGAAATGGCTCGATGGAGTGTACAAATATGACCCTGCTTGATATTAGGAATCTGAGAATGTACTATAAGACTCAGAAAGGCTTAGTGAAAGCGGTCGATGATGTGTCTCTTACACTTGAACCAGGAGAATCAATAGGTCTTGCAGGTGAGTCTGGTTGTGGGAAAAGCAGTCTTGCCTACTCGATTATGCAGCTTCTTCCACCTGCTGCAAATATCCTTGGCGGCAATGTATTCTTCAAGGGTGATGACCTGATTCGTAAGACTGCCAAGGAGATGCGAGATATCCGTTGGAAGAACGTAGCAATAGTCTTCCAAGGTGCTATGAACGCTTTGAATCCTGTATTTGAGATAGGAGAACAGATTGCTGAGGCAATCCTAATGCACGAAAACGTGACTGAGGAAGAGGCCATAGATCGTTGTGCCAAGCTTTTTGAAATGGTCGGACTTGACCCCAGTCGTATTCATAACTATCCACACGAATTCTCAGGTGGAATGCGTCAGAGAGCCATGATTGCAATGGCACTCGCCTGCAATCCAGACCTAGTAATTGCAGACGAGCCAACCACAGCATTGGATGTCACAATTCAGGCTCAAATTCTCAAACTTATGCAAAGATTACAGAAAGACCTTGGTCTTTCACTCATCCTGATCACACATGACTTGAGTGTAATAGCTGAAACTTGTGACAAGACAGCTATAATGTACGCGGGCAAAATAGCAGAGCTCGCAGATGTGGTGTCAGTCTTTAAAGATCCAGTCCATCCTTATGCTACAGGTTTGGTAGGAGCAATTCCAAGCATGGTAAAAGCTGAGCAGAAAAAACTTACATCAATTCCGGGTTCACCACCTGATCTTATTGATCCTCCTTCAGGCTGTCGTTTCCATCCAAGGTGTCCATACGCACAGGACATATGTTCGAAGGAAGACCCACCTTTCGATGAGATCGAACCTGATAGGTTTGTAGCTTGTCATTTTGCAGAACAACTCAAGGGAGAGCTAGAGATAGATTTAGGTGATTAATAATGACAGTTGACAAATCGAGAGTATTAACTGGTTCCATAGAAGTGAAAGATGGTGAAACTCTTATTGCTGTGAGGAACATGCGTAAATGGTTCCCAGTTAATACAGGATTTCTTTCTTCCATGCTTTATAAACAGGAGTTGTTTGTGAAAGCTGTTGATGGTCTTACATTCGATATTATCAAGGGAGAAGTACTTGTACTTGCAGGAGAGAGCGGATGCGGCAAAACAACAACAGGGCGGTGTATCCTCTATCTAGAAGTACCAACAGATGGTGATGTTGTTTATGCGGGTCAAAACTTAGCCACATTGGACCGCAATGAAATCAAAGAACTACGAAAGAGGATGCAAATCACATTCCAAGATCCATATGAATCCCTCAATCCCAAGCAGAGTATCTTCAGCATAGTAGAAGAACCCCTATTGGTTCATAAGATTCCACTTACACCCAGCCAGAGACGTTTGAGGGTCCTAGAAGCACTAGAAAGTGTAGCACTTACTCCAGCCGAAGATTATATAGACAGATATCCACACGAACTTTCTGGTGGACAGAGACAGAGAATTTCAGTTGCAAGAGCTCTTATTCTACACCCTGAATTCATGGTGGCTGATGAACCAGTATCAATGTTGGATGTGTCAATCCGTGCCGAGATTCTGAACTTGCTACTCACTTTGAGAGAAGAACTTGGTCTTACCTACTTGTTCATTACACATGACTTAGCAGTTGCAACATATATTGCAGACAGGATTGGAATTATGTACCTGGGAAAAATCATGGAAATTGGTCCTGCTCATGATGTTGCATTCAGTCCAATGCACCCATACACTCGAGCGCTCATTTCAGCTGTTCCATCCGGAGACCCAACTGTAAAAAGAAGAGTTGAGTCATTGAAGGGAGAACCTCCAAGCCCAATCAATGTTCCATCAGGTTGCCGCTTCCATCCACGATGTCCCTACGCACAGGAAATATGTGTGCGAGAGGTCCCTGAAGACCGAGATATGGGCAATGGACATTTTGTGGCATGCCACTTTGCTGGCGAGTTGCCTGAAGTTCAGCTGTGATCTTTATGATGATGATTCATGGGTGTTTATTAGCTCACCTGTATTCATTTCTCATATTTGTACACCTTGAGGTGAAACCTTGACTGAGAATGAAGACAGACCAAGAATTCTTCGAGCAATCAGGAAATGCTTGGGTGAAGCTGATAAGTGCTTCAATGATGCTCAGGATAGTCTCGATGAGGTGTTTAAGGGGTCAATGGGGGTTGGTATGACTCCGCTTATTGGAGGTTATGCAATTAAGGACCCGAAGAATCAGTTCAGACAAGCATTGATCAAAGTTGATTCTGCCGATAAGGCATTACTACCTCTTTTAAAAAGGGTCAAGGATGGTAGAGTGAATGAGTCACACTTCAAATCACAACGGGCTATGATTCTCTTGGGTGATCTTATGGGTATGGATTACAATATTCTCATTCAAAAACTGAACGAACAAAGAGGGCGTGAATCAACATGGTATCGTTTGAAGGAGTTACGAGAGAAAATTGCTGAGTTGTTGGAGCTCATAGCTGATGAGTAGTATTCCGTAGAACTAGCAAAGATAATAACGATTCAATCGCATTTCTTTGTACTGGGCAAACACCATAGAGTGGTTCCGGCATATGAGTAACTCAGAGAATCAAAGTAATTTCCTCAAAGATCTTGAGCATACAGAGATTGTTTTACAGGATTTACTTGCGACTCTCTCGAGTCTGAATTCAGCACTGAAACCTATTGAAAGCAGAATGAAGCTAAGTGATTTTGCCTCGAGTGGAGAATATGTTCAAGGATCTTCAAAAGGTATTGTCTGTGTGCTTTCAGGTTTAATAAGAGGTGATCCACTAGAAAAAATACTAACAGAGAAAGGAAGAGGAAAAGATATTCCTACACTCATCAAAGCAGGAGATCGTAGTGAATCACAAGCGACTGTTGAAAGTATAGTGAACATATTACATGCTGAGGACAAAAAAAGAAGTTTGGAGTATATTATCAATCTAAGATGGGCAGAGTTTCCCTCATTATTAGAGGACGGGATGGTTGTCATAAGAGGAACGAGGTATGTGGGAGGTAGCCCTCTGAGATTAACAAAACTGGAGGCGAATTTGGGAAAACTAGGTCTTAGGGTACTCAAAGATAGTGGTGAGTTTGGTGGAGGTCCATTATCCTATAGAATTGCAAAATCATTCATTAATAGACACAACCTGCTAATTGCAGAACTAACGCTCTCTCGTCAGGTTATTGAGAGTGATAATGTAGTAATCAAGATACTGAACATGCTTGCCGCTTTCTAGGTGCATGAACATGGGTTCAACAGCTGAAAACTCGGAGATGCAACTTCCATTCCCTCATGGAATAGAAGTTGAACTCCAAGTAATTCGGAGGGACGGCACCTGGATTCGTGGAGAAGAAATTCTTCAAGTTTTTGACGAGATTGTTTCTAGCGCTAAGGGTCTGTTGGAAAAGAAGATTCGCTCATCAGTTCTAGAATCTGTTAAGAGAAAGTACAAACAATCAGCTCAGACTGAAGAAGGAGAGAGAGGTTCGAGGATTGTAGCATTATACGAAGACCCAAATGGAGAAATTAAGGAGTATACTCTTTTGGGGCATGATCCTAATGTGACTAGTCTGACATGGATTCTTGAAGTTGCCACTCCACCATGTACAACACTTGAGGAGCTTGCATGGTGGATTCAAACTCTCATTGCTATATCGCAGGATGCACTTCCTGTAGATTCCAATGCTATCTTAATTTCAACAGGATTGAACCCAACTCAGGAGTACCTGAGAAATTTATCTTTTGGAGAGCATCATCATATACTTAGTTCAAGTACAGATGAGAAGACAAAGATTGCAGTCTATAATATGATACGGAATTTCCTCCCTCATCTTATTGCCCTTTCAGTCAACTCACCATTTGAAAGTAAAAAACCGAGTGATGAAGTTTTAATTTCAGAAGATGGGAGATTGAAGGCACCTCGGTGTAAGAAATCGATTAGATTGTTCAGAAATACGACACAAATGGGTCCAACAAATGAGTTTGAATTTATTCCCTATCTTCGTGGTTCTGATAAAGAATCATTCGCTCGTCATGTAAATCGAAGCTATGCACGAATGGTCGATATGTATCCCTTCACTGATTATGGGACTATTGAAATTCGAGTGTTTGACACCCAATTGTCAATCCCGCGAAGAATGGGGCTAGCTTTGATACTTCAAGCATTAGCATTCAAAGCAAAGAAGATGGTTGAGAGGGGAGAACCAATCCCAGATGTAGGAGCTAAAGCCCTAGCAGCTAACAGAGATTCAGCGCTATCAGCGGGATTATGGGGACCTTTCCGAGCGGGAGGAGAAGGCAAAGAAACAAACTATCTCAAGATGTACAATTATCAAATCACTGATGTTGGTACTGTGAGTGGAACTAAGAAAAACAGATTCCTTGGTGATGCAGTTATTTCAATGTTGTACTTAGTCAAGGATGAACTGGAAGAGCTGAATATAATCGAGAATCCTTTCATTCAAGCCTTATTCGTTTCAGTCTTTGGAAGTGAGTATGTTGAACCTCGTACAACAAGTGCTGATTTCCAGCTTGAGGTTTATGCCAAATCAGACAACAATATGGTTGTTTTGATGAAACGGCTTTTGGAAGTCACTAGAGAATGCAGTACCAATTGGTTGTATGATCCAATTGAAGGCATACCTCATCTTCCAGCTTGGTTATGTTGGTGGAAAGGTCTTGAGCCAGAAATCATCATAGATGCTGAGAGAGTCTTTGCAGGGCAGGATGTTCATTTCAGTTTCCTATTAAAAAATACTACTGGTCGACAGTTAGATGATATTTCAATTTCATACGCAATAGAAGACTCTGAGCGTAACTCTATTGATAACAATATTCTGACAATATCTGGTATCGAGGATGGAGAAATACATGTTTCAGATGTATCATTCAAGACAAAGAAGAACATTACTGCTTACAACATAATTGCAGAAGTGGGTTTTGTTGGAAGGGTTATCACGCTCACTAATACAATCAACATGTATTGGATGAAAGCCTCAATAAAACCAGGTACAACAACACAATTTGCAGATGGTAAAGCGCCAGTCCTCTTTGAAGGACAGATAGAAACTAACTATCCAACACAAACCGAAGTGAAATGTCAGGTCAGCATTATTGCGCCAACTATTGAAAGAACCCTGTTCACTTCTGAAGAAGTATTACAGGTAGAGAGCGGTCATGCTATCAAATTTGATAATACCAAATTCCAGCCAATTCTTATTCCTTCAGATGCTGCTGATGGAGTAGAACGGTGCATATTACAGGTCCGTCTTTTCAATCAAGCTGGAACTGAAATTGCTGAAGCGATGTCCAAACCATTCTACGTGGGATTTGTAAAAAGAGGACCTCAAGTTGTATTAACAACAGAACTGAAAGACGAATATAATATCGGAGAGATGATTTCTGGCGATATCCTTGTTAGCAATCTTGGAAAGAAAATCGGAACTGACACAAGACTTTTACTAGAATTCATCAGCGATTCCGGTAGAACTTATTTAATTGAAGAATTTCTGAAGGAAGAGTTGGAAGCTGGTCCTGTTAGCTTTCTGTGGAAGATACCAATGATGTCTGTTGAGAGTTCAACAGATAGAGTTGGAATAATTAAAGCATCTCTCAAAGAAAAGGGGAAGTTAGTTGCATCAGCTGAATCAGATAGACTTAGAATTGAGCAGGTCACCACAAGAGTCAATATCGACTCTCTAAGAGTTCCTCAACGATCTCATATCGGGGGCAAGGTTTCTGGCTGGTTGAGAATCCGGAGGAATACAGAGGTTGGTGAACCTGCCATCCTAAACATATCATTTGTATACCCTGATGGTGATGAACATCGAGTTCTGACTCAACCAGTTAAACAGAGTAAGAACTTGTCAGTTGCTTTTGGGCCAGTTGTTGTTCCGGCACCTCGTGCGAGTGTTAATCATCGAAATGTTATCTTGATAGCCTCACTGAGTTATGCGGGTATTGAAGTCGATAAGAGATCTACTGAAATTGATCTTGTTGGAGGACCAAAGATGGATATCGCACAGATTGAATTTGTGGGACTTCCAGATTTCACTTCCCCTGATGAACTGATTCAGCCTACTGTAAAACTAGAAAGTAATGTTGAGAAATCCATAAGCTGCCTTCTCACTGTTGAGCTTGAGTCAATAGGGGGTAATAGAGACCTTCTAAATCAGGAACTAGATCTTGAACCCGGAAAACAAAGATTATTTCCGATTCCTGTTAGAATTCCATTAAGTGCAGAAATGAGTACTGCTCACATACGAGCAACACTCAGGTGCGGAGGAAGGTCGTATGAGAAAAAGCAGAGGTTCAAGATCAAAGCAATAGAGAGTCCATTATTCAAGATAGGATTTTCAATTCGAAATGAAGCAGGAGATGAAATACCAGGTCTAGTTGCTAGACTATCTTCCATCGAAATCATAGTTACAGTTGAAAGCGTTCGTGAGAAGATTGAGGATTTAGTATTGAACATTCGAATCATGTCAAGAAGAAACATCATCAGAGAATTCGAAGTACCACTCCCAGACCCTGGTTTGAAAACAAACATGGTCAATGTGAAATGGATCACCCCACCCATTGATGTTGTCACCGGATACTATGTCGATGCAGTGATTCTGCAATCTGGTCGTCAACTTCCATCAAGAGCTATTGAGCTGGTCAAAAGGCAATTTACTGTTTATTGAATGACATGGGTTCTATGGTCATAAAATACTCATAGTTCCTTGATTGAGGAAAAAGGACCTATTAAAACCCCATCTTGACAACAAATGGATTACGACCTTTGCCGAATAATTATTCGTGTAAATATGATTCGACTATTGCCGACATTCATAGGAAAATCGTTATATTGACTAAAAAAAGATGGAGAATTCATATTCCTAAGGCAAAGCTATAAATGCTAACTTTGTGCCGCAGATTGGTAATTAGACCCAATAACTAGGATATGATATATACTCATAGAACATTCAACAACGACTTCGACTATATGACTAATATTTGAAATCTCCAACAACCATGGATGTGAAATGAATGCTTGATATGCTGATGCATCCGGCTGTTTCCGGATTATTGGTTATGACATTGTTTGGAGCATTAGCATACAAGCTTCATTTTGTTGACATATCTGGTTTGATAAGTGCCTTCGTTGTTGGATTCACAATCTGGTACACTGGAGGGGTCGTGTCGTTTGTCATCATCCTATTCTTCTTCTTGAGTGCAGGCATTGCAACTAAGATGAAATACAAAGAAAAGGCCAAACATAATCTTGCTCAGGAAGGTAAAGGAAAACGTTCTTGGAAAAATGTCTTTGGAAGCGGAATAATCCCAATGATGTTCTCGGTAGGGATACATCTTACAGGTCAGTTTCCAGATCTTGCAGCTGCAGGATGGCCATTCCTTATGTTTGGCGGCTATATAGGAGCTGTTGCTACAACAAGTGCTGACACACTAGCAAGTGAAATTGGTGTGTTTAGCAAGAGTAAACCACGACTGATAACTAATCTCAGAAGAAAAGTACCTCGTGGTACAATCGGTGCAGTATCACTACTTGGAGAAGGAGTTGCGTTATTTGCAGGACTTTTCATAGGAGTTATCGCTCTCCTCTTTTCATTTGTATCCCCCAACCTAGTTCCAGCTATAACAACCACTGAACAACTTATTGTACTCGTCCCACTCTCAGTCTTAACTGCATTTATTGGATGTAATCTTGACAGTCTCTTTGGAGCTGTTCTTCAGAATAGGTTCGTCTGTGAGATCTGTGGAGCAGTGACTGACAAAGAATTTCATTGCAACTATGAAACGAAGTATATCGGTGGTTTTAAGACTTTTACAAATATGCATGTCAATTTGGGTTCTTCAGGCATGGGAGCAACTCTTGGCATTATCTTAGGAGCTGGACTCTTTGTTTGGATCCTAGGCGGGCTCTTCTTCTGGATTGTAGCATCATCTAGTAGCTAATCTTTTTTCGCTTTCACAGCATACTGTATCGCTTTGACTATACCTGCACCTTCGGAAACCTTCTGCATCAATCCAGCTACAAACCATTCCGTAATATCTATGTCCTCACCTTCTGAATCTATAAAATGCACTTGTTCTTGGTCAATGATTCGGTATTTTTCTTTAGTTTCTCTAATGAGGATTATTGCGTCAGTTAGTTGCTTTATCTTTTTGATAGGATCAGGTTTGATTGATTTCTTAAGATACCTCCATGACTGATTGGAAATCAATAGAATATCAACTTGCGAAAGAATAGGTTTCAGTCGACTAAGACCCATCTCCCAAAAGGGGACGGAACATCTATAGAAGACAGGGATTTCTTGCGCTCTGGCATTTGCTGCAATTGATGCAGCAACCTCAATGAATACTTCTCCGATGTAAACAGATTTGGCACTTTCAATTATTTTCCAAGGTACTTGTTCGGGTGATGTTATGGATAGTGAAGTTAAAGGACCAATACCAACAAGCTCACGAGAGCCTTTTGAGTCATTAATGATTATGGTTTGATTAGTTTGTTTTTCATTATCAACTATGATATGATGGACATCCACATTTCCCTGGATTAGATGCGTGATAATGTTCCAACCATCGATATCATTTCCGACTGTGGAAACTATGGCTGTTTCAAATCCGTTGCTTGCCAGTGAGAGGGCCAATTCAACTGTGGGACCTCCTGAACGTCTGACAGGAGAAGTGCAACTTGACATCCCCCAAACAAGAGGCATTGATTCACAATTAATCTGAGTGTAGTATGCAGATGCTCCAAAAACAACAAAATCAGGGGAAGCATAATTTTTGGATCCATCAAGAATTGCCTTTGCTCGGGTACGTGCAAAGATTTCGAAGAGTGTAGATTCGGGTATATCTTCATCGCGATAGAGAGTTGCTAAACGGACAAGGTAGTCCTCAAGCAAGTAAGCTGTCAACTCTTCAATATCTGATGGGAGTCCCTTGAAATAGAATCGTGCCAAGCCCCACCCATTCTTTGTCAACTCATGGTAGACCACTCTTTTTCCTTGATGAATTGTGGTTCCTGTCTTTATCAAGCCATATTGCCCGAGTGTCTTCAGATACGCGAGAATGCTTTTGTTTGAGTGGGATAGATTCTCAATTAGATCACGCTGCAAGACTTGACCGTTTTCATCAAAACTTGAGAGTACGCTTCTTGCCAATCGAGATGCAAGTACGGATCGAATGAACTCATCTCGACTTTCAATTTCTACGGGTAGGAAGAGGAGATATGGCCAAAGAGGTCCAGATTCGGTAGTGTCAATCATTCCCAACACCTTCAAATAGCGGTTTATTATGCAGAATTAGTGTACAATCCTACCTATGTAGTTTACGAAAGTACACTGAATCAGGAGAGAAAACGGTTGTCAGGCTTTACTAAATCGATAGCATATCCCTGGGCTCTCGCGGGCATCTTTGGTGCATTCCATTTAGTTCTCACCTTCATCCCATATTCAGTTCTTGGAATGGGTGGTGGCTTTCTCACATGGGGAATGGTATCAGCACCGATTGTTGGATTCTTACTAGGACCATTCTACGGAACCATAGCTGTTCTAGTAGGTTCACTAATTGGTACGGGCATATTCAATCTTGGGGGAATACTTGGACCAATCGTACCAATCTTAGCTCCTACAGCAGGAGCATTTGCTGCTGGAGCACTCAGAACAGGTCGTGTTCGAGAGTTATTTGTTGTATTTCTTATTGCAATCTTAGGTTATATTATAGGACCTATTGGAATTCCAGCTTTTCTATTCATCTGGCTTCATTTGATCACATTCTTCATTGTAATCATACTTCTACTACCTAAGGTATATGATAAACTGAAGGAATCTGTGACCTTTGAGAAAGGGCGCGATCTGAGATTAATGCCATTGGCAATATTCTTGTTTAGTTTTATTGCCCTGTTAACTGATCACATTGTGGGAAATACTGCAACTGTCTACTACTTCTATTATTTTGCCGGAATGGATGCCTCAACATTAGTCGGTTTCTGGCTTCCGATCACATTTGTTTATCCTATTGAACGATTAGTTGCTGCAATCATTCTAGCTATAGTTGTGATTGCGGCAAGTGAAGCCATCGTACAAACTGGTTTCGAACTTCCAGTATCACCATGGGAAAGTAGTAAACCACTCGAACTTTCTCTTGATGAGGTCGAGAATGGATGATTATGGCAGAGGTAAAAATCTAGCTCGCACGATTGGATTGGAGGAGTTTAGAGCTCAATCAGTCGGAGGAAAAACGGGAATTCCTCCGACACCTTTTCTTTTCAATACACCGAGACGAAGCTTCTTAAGAGTTCACACAAAATGTCTAATAGGAACAGGGTCTTCGGACTCTTTTCGACCATTCGTCTACACTTGTGTAGGTGGAAGGAAGGAGCAAAAAAGAATTGCAGTTCATATTAGATTCATATTTGGTAATGATGCTAGTCATTGTGCTCGCATTTTTCATCCTAATGTTCGTTGCGAGCGGAATCAAGGTTCTCAAGGAGTGGGAACGTGTTGCCATACTCAGATTGGGTAAGTTCAAACACATTAGAGGCCCAGGTGTAATTTGGGTCACACCCATTCTTGATAAAGTTGCCATGAAGGTGTCCCTCAGGCTCCTTACTTACGCTTTCAAAACAGAACGATCTCTGACCAAGGATAATGTGCCAGTGGTTGTTGATGCTGTAATGTATTTCCGTGTCATTGATGTTGAGAAAGCAATACTCAGTGTTGAGAGATATACAGTTGCTGTCGAGCTGGCAGCCCAGACAACTCTGAGAGAAACAACAGGTAAGGTAACTCTTGACCAACTACTCTCTGAAAGAGATGAGATTGCTGGACATCTACAGGAACTAATTGATGAGAAGACTGAGCATTGGGGTGTAAAAGTGACCAGTGTTGAGATTCGTGATGTCGTGATTCCATCAGCACTCCAAGACGCCATGAGTCGAGAAGCTCAAGCGGAGAGGGAGCGTCGAGCCAGAATTACTTTAGCTACAGCTGAGCTTGAGGCTTCTGAGAATATGCTGAAGGCAGCTCGTATCTATGAGGAATCGTCTGTTGGATTCATGCTTCGGCAATGGAACATCATGCAAGAAATTTCAAAGAATGCCAACCTGATCATTATGATTCCTACTAACCTCCCAGAGGTGGGTATGGCTGCTGGAACAGCTGTAGCACTATCAGCTGGAACTGGAGGATTAAGAGTACCGAAAGACAAAGGGACTGATGAATAGTTTCTTTGACCTGTGAGTAGGAGGAAACAAGATGGATGCATGGATAAAGATTCTTGTGGTCATGATCATGTTTTCAGCTATTGGCATGGTCATGCCTTTCTTAGCAGTCAATCCATTTGTTGGTCTGATACTTCTAGGTGTAATCCTTACTTTGCTTGTGCTCACTCTTGAGCCTGCGACAGGAAAAGCGATGGCACAGGTTACTGTACCACTTGTGATAATTCTGTTTGTCTTTCAGGTGTGGATTTCGGATTTCGCCTTTCAGGATTGGATGCTTCTGGTTGTGTTTGCTGTGATGTATCTAATGTTCACCATGTTCACTGGAGGCAGCAGTTTTGTAGAAGGCGGGTTCATTGATGCCAAGGTTTCACTGAAGCTTTTCCCACTCTATGGTGTAGCAATATTCCTTTCAGTGCTAATTGATGAAACAAGACAGCTCACTGTCTACATCATGGCAGGTACAGTCTTCTGCTTGATGACTCTATATTTCGCATTCCTTAGGGACTACGATAAATGGCCTACCTATTCTCAATTCAAATATGCTGACATACATGCAGTTACTGATCTTAATCCGAAGGGGAAGGTAAAAACAGGAGCAGAGATCTGGTGGGCAAGAACATCTGGTCCACCAATCAAAGCGGGCGAAAAAGTTGTCATAGATCATATCACTGGCATAACAATGCACGTAAAAAGACCTGATGACATCTCAAGTTTAGACCAATAGAATTTAGGCTATAGGAAGGGGATGCAGCCATTCATTCCTTTCCTATTCTCTATTTTCCTCAGTAGCTAGAAAGCTCCAAAGAATGAAAAGACCAAATAGAAATCCAATGATAGTTGTAACACCCCATTCGATTTGGTAGATTTCAGGTTGTACCACTGCTTCCCGTGGGAACGTAGGAAACATAATGTAAGCAAGCATATTCCACATGAAATGAAAGGCGATTGGAACCCATAGCCTTCGACCTGACCAATAGTAGCTGAATGATAGTATTACTCCACCTAGGAATATATTGAATGTAAATAAGACAGCTAGATGTATTGGAATTCCTGGACGAGCCCACCAGCTAAAGTGGAGTAATGAAAAGAAGATTGAGCTAAGAAAGATTGCTACTCGCTGTCCAACAAGATTCTCCATTCTTGTTAAAATGTAACCACGGTGTGTTAACTCCTCAAAGAACGCTGTTGGTGCCGTAATGATGATTTCATTTACAATTAAGTCAAATGTGATTTGGTCGATTGGTCGTAGTTGGCCACCCAAAAAGAATGCAATGGCAACAACTAAAATCGCGCCAAGAGTTCCTGCAATTGCTCCAATGATAATGTGACGACCAAACTTATTATCCACATCAAGACCAAGCTCAGAAACTGAATCGCCGCCATCCCACCGAACAAATACCCATGTGACTGCATACATGAAGATGAAAGTCAAGAAGAATACCAGTGTTGCGGCTAAAGCAAATAGATTTTCATTATCTGCAAAAAGGACAGCAACTACGGGGGACATAAGGACAATCAAAAACATTGCTAACATGAATAGAAGTAATCGAAGCCATGGTGTTTGTTCGTAATTGGTCATCTTTGATGCCTATCTCTAATAATGTGTTCATACCTAAATCTACTCCGGTGGTTAGTCCATCAGAGAATAGTGTATATGTAGTGCTAACTGATATAAGTAGGCAGCAGTATTCGCGCACCTAAGGCTATTAAGATAGTGAGCTACAAACCAATACAGAAAAAATGACAAAGCTGAGTGCATCACGGAGGATTACTCTTGGCAAAGACAAGGAGTCTTTTGTTGGAATTCGAAACAGATGAAGTTGGGCGACTTGCTAGAGAGAATAAAGTAGAGCGGAGCGCCTTGATCAAAGCATTTGCAGACCCCTCAGATATTGTTAGAGAGAGAGCATTAATAGCCGCAGTTGATATGGCTGATCCAACTGTTGTTATAGATGTGGCAAAAGCTTTGGCAGACGAAGTTTCTGATGTACGTATTGCTGCAGCTCAAGCATTAGCGTTCTATCATCAACCAAGAACCATCCCTGATTTAATTAAAGGTCTCAAAGATGATAATACATGGGTTCGATCACATTGTGCAGCAGGACTCTCAAAGTTACTAAATGGACCAATTTGGGCACGTGTTTCTGAAAATGATGTTGAAAAACTCGTTGAAGATTTCCCCGATATGGAAGAAGAGGAGATAAACAGGTTCCTTACAAGCCTCAAAATGAAACCATTTGCAGTCGATCGTTATATGAACTGGCGCAGTCAAGGATTTGATATTGAGATTGATATATCATCTCTAACAGAGGAGTTAGAAGGGGCACCAATTCTATTATCAGAGGAGGCAGCTGCAACCATTGATGCCCCTAGAATAGGTGGAGTTTCAGAGGAAGTTGAAGAGATACTTAGTGAGTTGCCTGATGAAATACAAGAGTCCCTACCTCCTGAAGACCTAAAACGTTTGACTCCAACATCTGCTAGAGAGCTAGTACAGAAACTCAAGGTTTCAATGCCGTCTGAAAAACCAAAGAAGAAGAAAGCTGTCAAAGTACGAAAGGTCAAGAAGGTTCGAAAGAAGAAGAAACTTACTGCTCAAGAAGAGCTTATTGAGCGACTTCCTATAGAAGTGCGGAAAGAGGTTGGTGATGAAACACTTGCAGCTCTTAGCGTCGATGAACTCGAAGCTCTTCTTTCATCCACTTCAGAGATCGAGATTGAAGAGGAACAGGTCGAAACAGAACTAATCGAAGAAGTAGATCCAAGAATGGACACATTTATCGAAAAGTATGGAAAAGAAAAGGCTCAACTCTTAATCAGCATTCCTGATGTTATGCTTGAGGGTATACCTGAAGAGCAAATTGCAGAGATGGACCTTGAAACGCTCAAGGGACTGACTCAAGCACTGGAACCTCGAGAATAGTGTATTCACTCAGATCCTCGTATTACAACAGCAAATTCTCCTGCTAATTTACCATACCACTCAAGTAGGTCTCGCATATTATCAACGTGGCGATAGCTTCCATTGCCATACTGAGCAATTGCTAGCATCAATTCTTCATCTATTTCACTACGTTCTCCGAGACCAATTGAATAGATCACAAGTTTGCTACGGTCAGTAAAGCGTTCCTTTAAAACTTTGAGCGGAGGAGGACCAGAAGTTGTCATCCCATCAGTCAGCATAATGAGCATGGTTGGTTTATCAGGATCGCCAAATTCCTCCATAATCTCATGAGCTTTTGCCAAAGCAGTGCCCATGTCCGTAAGTGTACCTCCCTCCTCCACCTTATCCACAACATGTGTGCTGATTATCTGGAGACCAAGTGCTTTTTCTCTACCAGTACATTCTACAAAAGGTTGTACCTCTCCAGTGTCCGAGTTAAGAAATGTCATCTCAACGACTTCTTTCTCAAATGTAATCACACCCACCTTCTCACCGTAACCACGACCAACTTTTTCAGCTAGATAGAGGAGAACAGCCATTGCAGCAGCTTCAGCGCGGCTCACATTCTTACCTTCCTCAAATCTGTTGAGAAAAGCTTGTACTTCAGGACTATCCCCTGCAAGGTCCTTCAATCCTTCACGTGCATGGGCAATATCTTGAACAGGAACATCAGTGGTTTTCATCGATCCACTTGTATCAATGCAAAGTACTGCATTGAAGGGAGTCGCAATTCCAACAGTCTTAAACTGGTATCCAGTCCGTTCACGAAGCGCTTCGAAAGCTAGTTTGGCAAAGTTCTTTCCAGCAAGTTCAGGTTTAGTGTTGATGATTTCAACTTTCACATCAAGCTCAGGCCAAATGAAGGACATACCAGGATAGACAAGTCGCCCTCCGATGATATTTTCTAAAGCTTTTACTCGCTCTGCAGCTCTGGTGACAAGATCCTCAGTGTTCGCGTCTTCAGTTAGAGGTTTGAGACCGAATTCAACATATTCTAATGCGAGCATATCATCATCATATAGAGTGACTTCAACTTGATCACCCTCCATCAATAGCGAGGCTTCCAAAACAAGTGTGTCAATAATTATGCAATCCTCTGTTGCATCAGAACTAAGTCTAATCTCAGCCGCACCCCAGAAACTACTTTGAGGATCTTCAAATATCAGAATAGAACCGATATCAGCATCCAGTTTCTTTGCTATTTTAGGATGGACATTGGCAAAACCCCTTAGGTCTCCACCGTCAATTATCTCCAAGGCAAGTTTCTTGGTGATGGCTTTAGCCTCCTCTTGTCCTTTAAGAAATCAATCCAATTTAGATGTTATAAAGAATTGTGAGTCAGCGTTATTTGAGATACTCGAAGATCTCAGACTGAATTTCCTTCGATGATTGAAGCATCCGAGAATGATCTGAAATAGAACTCATTAAGACTTGACTCAGTTTCTGAGATGAGTTTTCTAAGGTGTCCAAGCGCAACATGCCTTGTGTACCTAGCATAGTGCAACTAAGGTTGTCATCGAAACGCCGTCGAATCCATATATGAATCTCCTTGCCCATTTTCTTTGATTTCAGTGCAAGTACATAAGAGTCCATTTCAATGCCATTGAATGCTCCTTCTTTGAGGCATTTGAGTTCTGGCCAGGTGCCAATTGGAGGTATCATGAAATCAAGAGAGCTTAAGTCCCATTCTCCCTTGGCGATGAGCTTGACGAGTGAGTCTTCAACCTCACGTTGAAGAGTAAAAGACTTATCTTTGCAGACAAACTCAGCAGGAGATCCTGAGTACCCGTTTGAGGTTCTAAAGGGATTGCGAACAATTGAAAGTGCATTACCTCCAAGAATTCTCTGAACATCAGATAATGTTCCGGGGAAGTTTCTAGAAAGTAGATAGAGGATGATATCTATAGCTTGAACGGAGAGAAAACTAAAATCAGTACCAAAGAGGATTTTCCCAGACCATTCCTGATTTGAAACACTAAGTCGCTCGCTTGCAGACTCAAAAAGTACAGGAACATCCCGATCATGAAGAGTTGAAGTTTCAGCAAATATGGCAGGATCTTTCAAAGCTTCATAAAGTCGAGAATCCCCAGGAGCCATTCCACAGTGGGCAAGGATAATTCGTAATCCATTCATTGCAGCTCCACAATTGGGATCATTACGCATCGAATCTACAAGCCGTTTTATCCTAACTACTGTCTTCATATTTCGAGTGTCAAATATCATGGGTATTCCAAGCTCTCCGGCACGCTTTACAACCATACGTGGTTCATTTTTTTCAATTGAATCTACAAACAGTTGAGCTAATGGATGTAACTTAAGACCTCGAAGTCCTAAAGACAACACAGCACGTTCGAGTTCTCCTACTGCGATTGGATTGCCATTATGTGTACCATCTAATGGATTAACACGAGCGAAACCAATCAATCGAGATGAATGAGGAGCTCTACTCGTCCAAGAAGCAATCTTTTCGTTGGATACCTTGAATGATGGTTCACCTTTCGAAGATGGAGATGAATAGTCATCAGTATAAGGGAAAACAATTGTGCGATCCACAAGCCAACCATGGTTTAGTCGTGCCCAACTGGTTTTGCTTTGGAAGAACTTGTTTGCCAATTCAGGTCCTTCAACACCAATTGGTTCAAACAATAGATTTTCTTCATCCATTAGAACTTGGGTCTTCTTTTGAATCTCAAGCCAGAGCTGTGCATAGAAATCATATGCACCTGCCGGTGTATTTTGGTGTCCTTTCTCACGCCCCATATGATGATGAGCATCTACGATATAAATACGGAATTCTTCATCTTTCTTAATTCCGCGAGATGGTTGGTCTTCAACAGCTCGAACAACGAGCATGGCTATTCAGGTCCTCCAACTGTCGATACCCCCGCACAAGTGATAAATTCTTGCTTCAGTCTTATTGATTAGTTCAATAGAAGTCGACATTATGCATATATCGACTTCCGTGGAGATTTTGATAGGTAAAACTGGAGACGCATGGAATGATAGTTGTTGAAGACACTGAAGCAAATGAAATTCATCGCTTTGTTGTCGTTGACAGCTCCATCCACCTTGGAATTGTGAGGGCAGGTAAGAATATCCGTACTTTTGATCCTGAACGAGCTTTTTCATATTATACCATGGTTGAAAGTCAGTTGCATGATTTCTCATCACAATATCCTGGTGCATTCAAGTATTTACCTAGGAGAGTTTATGACTATTTAAGGAAACCAAAGTTACTCAGCGAGTTCTATCATGGCTCTACAACGACTGCGCAAACAAGTTGGATTGCTGATTACCTAGTTGTAAAACCACTAATCAGTTTGGGAAACACTATGCTCCCAGCGCTTCAACAAAAGGCGAATGCTGAATCAATCTATCGATGGGCGACTGTTCCACCCCATAGCCCAAGATTGCTGCACCTTCAGGATATGCGGTTAGACCAGAGAACAGAGAAAGGATGGGGTTGTGTATTAAGAGCCGAGAGTCTTCAACAAATACTCAAAGGGTCCAACCGAAGAGATCTCTTAGAGAACATCAAAAATAACAGACCTCTCTTTATTGAACTCGGACCTCCTTCTGAATTGGATCCTCTTCTTGAATGGCTTGTGCTTCTCAAACAAGCAGGTCTTAGAAATCCAAGCTTGATTCTGAGCGTGAAAAACCACAAGGAGTGGGGAAAAGAAATTACTCGGCTCCTTGATGTTCCAGGGAGCAGGGTTTTGACTTCAGGAGCTACAATATCATCATTATCAACTTTAATTCGACACATGCGGAAAAACCATAGTGATATCAATTGGTCAAAACGACTCATGTTTGCATCAGCATACCCAGCAACACAGTTTGGTGATAGTATTTCTGAGGTGTTTAGCTATCTCTTGAGTAGGAATTTAGCTGCAGAGCCAAATGAGATACAAAGAGTTTTGGGTGGTAATATGCTTTCCATTCTTCCACCTAGGCCTATGTTCCTAAATTACGAAGAGAATAATGCTTCAGTAGTAGCGGAGGAGAGTCTTGGAAAAGCAGCGATGAATGAGCTTGCAAGAATTCTTCAACTCTTGGAGGCTCGAAAAATGCTGGGAATTGTTTCAATTGATTATATGATTGACGATGATGGAGGCCAAGTTCATCTTGATAGTGCTGTTCTAACATTAAAGAGTCCAACAGCACAAAAAGCAACAAGCTTGGCAGTGTTGTTGGAGAAGAATGGCTCTATTATGGTTTCAGGATGGAAAGAAGCATTTTCTGAAAGTCTTGTAACACGAGATGGTGTCTTATTAGATACATTAGTCCGTGCAAATGCGAAATTGGAAGGACCAATCTATGGTTCTCCGGCTCATCTTACCCGTTTTGATCAAGCTCTACTAACATGTTTTCAGTTAGATAATCCTAAGGAGGTTCTTTCAGCACTTCACTTTGGAATTGAAATTGCAAAATCCGAATCCGGAGTTTTCTTTATGTGTCGTGAAGACATGTCTGCTCTTGATGTTGCATCTGGAGACTATGTCCTTGCGCTAGACTCAAAAACTGGAAAATGGGCGGCAGGTGAATCAAGAGAGCATCCAAGATGCGGAGAGCGTACTATAGTTGTTTCCGAATCAGATGCAGCACTTTTTGGATTTCGGAATTCATCAGTGGTGAATCTTGTAAAATATGAAGATGAGATTGTAAATATCTCAAAAGCTATTCTTTCGTATGACGCATCTCAAAGTCTTGATAATGCAGAGCTTTCATCTTTTATCCATCTGCATGAAAAAGAGATTCGAGAATCACTCAGTGGTATTCTCATTGGACGAGACACAAGAGTGAGTGTTGGGAGTGAGGATAAAGCAGTAAATCTCTGTTTGAAGAATTCTGAACCCCAACTACTTTCCGGAAAAGTAGGTAGACTATCTGGAGAAAAGGTGTACTTTAGACCTAAACAAGCCTTCAGTGATATCAATGTGATTCTATGTATTTCTAAAGCATCAAAAATGAGAACAAAAGATGTGTTACTAAAAACTCTACACGCTGCGAGAGCCCAGCTTGCCACATTAAGTGAAAAAGTTCCCGAGCTAGCAACATTCCTAAATGGACTTCGGAAGAATGTGTCCCGATCCCAAATTGCTGCTTTGATTGCGCTTACTGTTGTAAACACGTTTGTCTATAATCGAACGGAAGGCAGATTGGCACTTGTAACGTTTGGAGAAAATCCTGAAAAGTTCTCTATTCAACGAGGAAAAGAGGTCCAGCCCTATATTGAGTTCTTTGAAGACTTGCAGTCTGAAGAAGTCCTCGTTTCGCTGATATATTCACTAATGGATATTGTAGACGAGGTTGATGGGCATGAGAATATGGCTGGTGCGTACAGATCAATTGCTGAGTATTTAGAGGACTTTGGAACTGAGAGACCAACATTGGCTCTTGTTCTTGGTAATGGTGTAGGAACTTACGATGAAGAACATCTTTCATTTCTTAGAGCGATTTCAGACCATGATAGATATCGACTCGACATACTATGTCTTGGTAAGGATGTAGATGTGAAAAGTAGCCTTAGATTGCTTAAGGGATTGAAATCTAGAGTCCTTCCATTAGAGTCGTATTCATCCCAATTATTTGCAAGATATCTGCTGGACTTTATTGAGAGCGTAACCCAGGGAACTACAAACCATCAGTCCTAAGTCTGAAGCTCATGTGTTCAATTGCAGATATTCGCATCTCCAAATTATCAATCTCAATCTCAATTTGATCAACAAGATTTTGTATGTTGTTGATTCTTTTCAAAATCTGTGAGGCTGTATCATGCATGCCAGAGTCTTTGATTTGGTGTTCATCAAATATCTCCTCAAGGCACTCTATTTTCTTTTTTAAAGTGAGAAGTTCGGTTGTAAAATCCTCATCTTTATTCAAGAGTATATTCCACCTGATTCAAGTTTGTATCCTCTTTAACCTCTTTTCAATTTCAAAGAGTCTTTTTGAGAGGGATTCTATGCGCTCAATATTATCTAATAATCTGGAATGCAAAACATCCATAGTCCCACGATTTTTCTCAACCATTTCAGAAGCTGGTATAGATGATCTAAGATGTGATTCAAGTGAATCCAAACGTTTGGTAAGGTCTGTGATTATTGAATCTAAGTCACTCTTCGATAGTGCAATTGATCGTTCGTATTTTTCGGTTATCGATTGTTTTGTTGTACTCACTGATACCTTTCGTGGTTCAACTGTCACCTCTCTTGTAGGTTGAATTGTTGCGTTACTCTCTCCTGCAGCGATCCAAAGCGGAGTCAGATATTTTGTCGTCAGTAAATCTAGATTATTATGATTGAAAATTATAAACGCAGAGATCCTCTGAGGTTGATCCCAGAAACATGCATCTATTATGTTCGGACCCCAAAAAACCAAACTTGCAATTCCATTAGATGTGTTCTTGAAGAGCTCTAAACCGGTGAGCCACCGAGTGACCAATGCGGCGAATTTGGGTATCTTGTTAGATTTGCCATGTTGCGCCTCAATACTATCCGAAGATGGACTAAGCAATACTTCTTTCATCCATTCAGATATTTTCATTTGCTTCTTTGGAAGAGAGAGCACCGTCATTTCAGCCAACTCACCTTCAGATGCATCCAGTCTAAGCTGCTCGACATAATCCAAGTTGGGTTCCTCAAAGAACCCTGAAAGCTTCTCTCCAAGAGCATTTTGAATAAGAAAGTCCATAATTTCATACGGAGATATTTTTTGAGTTTGAAAAGCTACAAGACACTGAGAATCTTGGGGACCAAAAACCATAGCTACGAACTTTTTTGCTGTAAGACCCTTTGGACCAATAATTAAGATAGCCAGATTATCCCATTCAGCACGGTCTCTTGATAATCTGGAAAACCTGTCAGCGGGAATAATGAGAGATTCTTGATTGTTTTTGTCACGCAGATTCCCCTTCATACCTTTCGATATAAGGCCCTGCTCAATCCATCCAGTCTTTAACATTCCCACAGGCAATCTTGCAAGTATATATTCAGAGATCTGTCCACTATTATAGAGAGCTTGAAGATGTGTGGTTATCTCATTATTCATGAGTTCACCTCTATCTGTTGGCTATTTTGTTGATAGCATCTACAATCAAGTTCAATTTCTTTTCACTGTCCACATGGATTGATATACCATTTCCTTCTTTAGCTATTGCTTCCATGATATCTGTTGCAGATTCTTTACCTACTGAGACACTTAGTATTTTGACAGATTTACCTTCAAGATTTGTTCTAGTGATTTTAACAGGATTTTGACCTGTAGAATATACTCCACTTGAAAAAAAGATAACTATAGTTGGTAGATCATTGATCTCATGCAATGTTTGAGCTCTATCTAGTCCAAACTTCAGAGCAGCTCCGGGATTAGAAGGTCTGGTTGATAGTGAAGAGCTTGAAGTATCAACCCATTTTCTGAATGCTTCAATGAGTGATGCGGAGCATAGTGGAGTAATTTCTTGTTCTTCGCCAGTTTGAGAGTTGAAAGTGGGAAAGGGAAGTACTTCATCAGAATAAACAATTCCAGCGAATTGAGAATTACTACTATATCCACGAAAATTAGATTGAAAAATATCAAGAAGTTGGAGGATGGCTTTATGTCGTGAAATGTAATTCTCTCTAACAGCTGTATCATCAATCGAAACATCAACAATATGTGTGGCAGCAGCTACTTCTATGATGATGAATATATTACTCTGTTGCAACTCTTCAGCTCCAAGGTGAATCTTGAGAAGACTATTCCACTTGATTCTAGCAGCTTTAATTTTAGACTCAGTTGGACTAAGATGCCTGACTACAAAGCTTACTCCCAAATTAGTGAGAGTAAATTCTTGTCCGATAGTAACTACGAGTCCTTCAAAATATTCCTTGAAGTCATCAATTCTCTTTGAAATCGCTTGAGCCATTATATGATTCTGAAGGGCTCTATTTGAAATAACATCGAAATGAATTTCAGTACAGATAGGGAGGTTGTCATGAAGAGGATTGAGGCGGATTTCCTCCTCACCATCACAATCAAGCATATCATAGATACGAGCGTCAAGTATAATGATCCCTTCAGGAACCTTTTCTGAGCATTTGACGTCTGCATAGATCGAAGAAAATCTAGAAATTATCTCACATGTTTGAAAGGATGAAGATAATGCGTTGGTTGATACAAAACAAAGACCCTGTTGATCTCGGCCTCGTTTTGCTAGTAATTTCAATAAAGCTCCTCCATTAGTAAATGCGGGTGTTATAGATCTCTGTGGCAACCGAGCGAGACCCATAGAAAACTTCAACTCGAAGACTCGCTTTTCCTTTTGTTTCAGTCATCGGAACAAATTTCAGTTCAAGCTTCTTGTCAGATCTTGGACTAATATCGTGATGCTCATTGGTCACCTCAGATACACCATCTGCAGTTACTAGAGATGCAATCACTCGAATTCCGATAACTGTAGGACTTGGATTCGTCACTCTCAAACTATAGTTGAATGCTTTACCAGCAACAATATTGTTAGGAACTTCTCCCAATACGACCTTCAAACCCATTTGCGAGGCAGACAAGGGTCTTCCCTTTGGCCAACGATTTATTCGTCCCAACTCAAGAAGACGTGACAAGGAGGTTTTTAGTTCTCTCAACTCAAGATTCAATGTTGATGCTGCCTCACCCATATCGAATGTTCCATCATTTGCTTCGTAGTATGTTAGGACTTTTCTATCCGCTTCGATTAAATCACTAACACCCTCAAGAATCTGCAAGATTGCTCCTGGTAGTTCATGAGCCTCGAGAAGAGAGTAGTATTTTCCACCATCGACAGAAGCTGCTATTTTTCTAAATGATTCTTCAACTAGTGGATTGCAACCACAAACAAAGATGAAGACTGTGCTACCAAAATCAGCCCTTAGTTTTTTGACTTCGTCAATTGGATCAAGACCTCTGGGGCAACCATCTGGAAAATAATCATCCCCGATACTGTTGTATAATTTGCCATGTGGTGGTGCATCACCAACAAGAAGTAATACTTTGTATGCATTGCGTTCCCACGTAAGTTTTGTTCGAGCATCAAATAGACCATCAGCTACAGCTTCAGGAGTATCACCACCTTCAGATGGTCTTAACTCAGAGATCAGTTTGTGTACTCGCCTAATTTTTTCCGTAAAATCAAACACACGTGTAATATATGTTCTATCTTGTGGTGGATGATCACGATATGATACAATACCAAACCGTATCTCCAACCCTTCAGTCCGAGCAGTAATATGGTTTACAATCTCAAATAAGCTGTCTTTGACAGCAGTGATATCATCCTTCATTGAACCAGTTGTGTCAACTACAAATGCGACGTCGAGTTTGGTGGAGGCCAGCCCAATCCACTCCAAGTCCTGGTTGGTCCTTTTCCAATTAAGCCTTTGCTGCTAAGCATAACATAGGAAATTTTAGGACCTAATTCCGATGTAGTGTTATGACCGATCTGAACGATACCGATATTCAGTTAGAATTCGTTTTCGAAGGAAACCTCATTCTGAAAGGCATCATAAATAGAATATACGCTCCATTGATCGTAGAAGAGATAAAGTCCAGGCTCCCCTTTGAAGGCAGAACTGCTCTCATGCGAGGAGAAATGAAAATCACATTGGGCATTTCAAAAGGTAATGCAAAACCAACAAATGAGGTTAAGAAAGCAGATATAGCATACCAACCTCTTGGCGACTCTTTGGACATCTATCTGAGTGATAAACAAACCTTCAGTCAAGTCAACGTAATTGGGAGAATAATATCGGATGAATCAGATCTTGATGCATTGACTCAAGTACGTCGAGGAAGTTTGGTCACTATACGATTAGCTAAATGAGATTTTTCAAAGGCGTTGAAGTTTTGTTATGAGAGCCTTTTTCTCATCAACCTCAACTTCTGAAGGATCAACTACCATACCAGCTTCATGAGTTTCAATCCTTACTTCGACACCGGAGTGTTTTACACTTTTAATTCCATTACTAGAGAGTGCTCTAACACGAAGCTGTGTTGTATTGAATTCTGTCTTGTCTGATGTTTCAACTGCAACGGTTTCTCTGCGAAGTTTAATCTTTGAGATTCGAACTTGTTCTTTGAGCTCAGCTACTTGAACCTGAAGTTCCTTTCTTTGGCTGCTTTCTTGCTCTAGCTGTGTCTTCAATTCTAAATGAGCTTCACGAGGAACATAATCCTTAGTCTTGTCAATCCATTTGACAATAGTTCCATCAAATTTGCGAGTTGTGCTAACTTGATTTAGAGCTTTCAAAACAGCAATGATATCGTACACACGACGCTTTGGGGTATTCAAACGTTCAGCCAGAATATCGCTTCTGATTCCTGATTCCCCACATTCTTTCAGTACTCTGACTGATTCTTTGGCTAGGTCAACTAGTTTCAACTATGCACCCCACTTGAATTCCGGCGGCCTGCTCAATTGAGCACACTTCCATCATACATGTAAAGCCCCGTATATATGGGTTTGTAATTTTCCCATTATACGAATCTGTTGCGATTTATCGAACGTATTACTCACATACTACATTAAAAAGAATCTAGTAAAACCCATCTTAGTATTGTTTCGAAAAATGTGAGACTACATTATTCGAAATAGTCTCCAAAATTTCGTAGGAGATTTTCCAAACTTGAGTGTCTATAACACATTTGGCTAGACCAGACATTTTTTAACTTGGCAAAAAGGTTCGAAGAAGCATTGACCACCCAAGACTCGGAGTGGAGCATAAGATGAGTAAGAAGAAAGTAATTATCATGGGAGCAGCGGGTCGCGATTTTCATAATTTCAATGTCTTCTTCAGAGATAATGAAGACTACGAGGTTGTTGCGTTCACTGCTGAGCAGATTCCAGGAATTGGTGACAGAATATACCCTCCAGAGCTCTCGGGACCACTCTATCCTAATGGAATCAAGATCTATCCAGAGGAGCACCTTCCTGAACTCATCAAGGAGTATGATGTTGAACAATGTATATTGGCTTACTCAGACCTACCACATGAGGTTGTAGGCCACAAAATTGCATGGGTGAATAGCCTTGGTCCTGATATGCGATTGATGGGACCAAGTACTACTATGATAAAAAGCAAGAAGCCTGTAATTGCAATATGTGCTGTCCGGACGGGATGTGGGAAGAGTCAGACTTCGAGACGCGTGAACCAGATTCTGGTGGACATGGGGCTTAAACCTGTCAATATTCGACATCCGATGCCATATGACCCGGACCTTACGACACAGATTGCACAACGCTATGCAAATCTTGAGGATATGGATAAGTATCGTTGCACAATTGAAGAACGTGAAGAATATGAACCTATGATAAAGATTGGAGTCATTCTTTATGCTGGTGTAGACTATGGTAAAATACTTGAACAAGCTGAAGCTGAAGCTGATGTGATCACATGGGATGGAGGTAACAACGACTTCCCATTCTATAAACCAGACCTTCTAATTGTTCTAACTGATCCTCATAGACCCAGCCATGAGATCACCTACTACCCAGGTGAAACAAACCTCCGAATGGCTGACGTAGTCGTAATAAACAAGATCGATACTGCAGATTACGAGGATATCGAGGAGGTCAGAGAAAATATAATGATTGTCAACCCCAATGCAATGATTGTTGATGCAGCCTCTCCACTCACAATTGATGATATTGAAAAGATCCGAGGAAAACGGGTTATTGTGGTAGAGGATGGTCCAACTGTCACTCATGGTGATATGCCCTATGGTGCTGGATATATTGCGGCTAGGAAGGCAGGTGCAGTCATTGTAGATCCTAGACCATTTGCCATTGGAAGCATTGAGGATACTTTTGAGAAATATTCACATCTAGAGGATGTTTTACCCGCGATGGGTTATGGTAAGAAGCAGATGGAGGAGCTCCAACATACCATCAATAAGTCAGATGCTGAAGCAATCGTTATTGGTACTCCAATAGACCTCAATCGTGTTATTAAGATTGACAAACCAAATGTCAGAGTACGATATGATCTTCAAGAGATCGGCAGGCCAAATCTTGAGGATGTCCTATCCGAGTTCGTTAAGAAACATGGACTAAAGTAGAATAACTGGGGGAGCAAACTCCCCCTTGGATTTCTACTTCTAATTCACAGAACATATTCTGGAAAATCGCTTATTCCCTTCCGAGAATCCAAATCTCGGTATAGTACTGTTGCGAAGATATAATTCAATGAACCAAAAAGCAGAGCTGAAATTAGAGACTGAATAAGGGCAGTATATGATTCTGGTAGGAAAGTGAAAGCTAGCACAACGCTAACAATTAACCCCAAGACAAAGGTGGCAAGAATGAGAAGTATCAAACCTCCGAAAACATGGAAGAAATTACCACTTGTTAGCTCCCAAGACCTCTTCAAAGAGTCAAATGCTGATAGATCTGAATCAATCACAATTGCTAGTGTTGGAGTAAACCGGACTTGGAGGTAGATAAGGAAAATTCCCCCTATTATTAGGATACCTAAAGCTGACATCAACAGCTCTATAGATTGTGGTGGAATGATAGGATTTAATGGGTCTGAGAGATCAATCATTTCCAAAGCTCTGAAAGCCAGTATTGTAAATGGTGTGAGTACAATTGCAATAAAAGCAGAAAGAATTAGCTGTACAACTATGACATTCAATACTCGTCCAATAGAATGTGAGAAACTAGTACCAATATCTCCTCTTTTTTCACCATATTCATCAAGAGTAAACTTGATTGCAGCACCAGCGATGATTGCATTAAGGACAAATGCGAATATAGCAAATCCCATTGAAACGGTTACCAGTGTGAAATCTGATATTGGGTCAAGAAAGAGGCTTATCATATAGCTGATGGGGTCTGTACTTAGGGTTCCAAATAGATCAAACATTACTGAGAGAAGTAAAAAAGACCCGCCTACCAATGTCGCTCCTATAATACCAACAATGATGATGTATTGGATTAAATTTCGATACCATAATGAAATTGTTCTAGTAACAAGTTCAGAGGCACTACCTGCATAGTCATGGGCTATTGACTGAGAGGGGGCTATTCCAAGATCATCTTCAAAGGCCATTTGAAATCCTCATTATATTTTGTTGCTACCAATTTGTTATAACAACTACGCATCCGAGGAGAACCTTGTAATGTGATATCGACCTATGCAGGTTTAGGTCTATTATCAATGATCTCCATGAATTTCATACCACCAGCTCGTTCAACTAGTTCTTCGAAGTCAATGATGGTCACACTTGGAGTCACCTCTGCGTTTGTCTTAGTTACCTGCTGAATATCTAAGATTAAGGATTTGTAATCATTTGAGATAGGGCCTCTGGGGGCGACATAGAGATTCAAGACATCCATACTATATGGATCTGACATATCTTCCTTGGCAACCTCAATTTGAACTTCTTCAATCTGACTGTTTGAGAGGAGCATCTCTCTGAGTGCAGTAAGATTGACAGTTGCGCCTTTGATCTTCTTCTCACTTATACCCATGATTTCCATCTGAGCTTGTGCATCATTCGTCCTACCAATATCCCAAAAGAAGGGACCATCAAACTCACAGTGAGGACATTTACCTTTCTCCTGATGTGAGGCCACATCACCAAGCAGGAATCCTTCAAACACAGTACCAGTCCCATCAAGGTGGAATAGGCACATATGTCCAGATTCATCTTCACCAACGAAATCATAGGTTCCATCATCATTGAACTTAATGAGCTCGAAAGCAAGCATCAAGGGAGACACATTATGATATGGTCCATGACGATTGCACTGGACAGCGAATGATATCTTGCTCTCAGAGGATGCATATCCACCAACAACACGAACCTCCTTGGCACCCTTCTCTGTTAGGGTTTCAACCATTTCATCAACCACAGGTTCATAGATTTTTTCACCAGCTAAAAGCAGAACACACCTCTCAGGAGCTTCATAGTTAGTCGCATCCTTCATTGTTCTGAAGAATCTGTTTCGAAGATAGCTTGGCATTCCTGCAAATCCATTCACCTTGAATAGACCTGCTAGATCGACAAGTCTCTCACTGGGAATTGCACCACCAGCACTAGTAGCAACATAGAACTTTGACATCTGCTTAAGACCTAAGTTGACAGCATGCCAACCAAGATGAGGGGCATAAGGAAAGAGGTTCATGCTAATCAGCTCCCACCCACTGTCGACAAAAGGATCAATTGACATCTGCCCAACTTTGACACAGTTTTTATACAAGAGATCATTGTCATATCGAGTTAAGAAGACTGGAGAAGGTAATCCAGAAGCTCTCCCTGAACTAAGCCAGAATTGTAGTGGTGAGAACTGATACGTTGCTCTTTCTTTCAACCGAGCTGTCGCAGCTTCTTTGCCAATTCGCAGCTTGACCTTTGCACCATTGTTACGTATGAATTTGGCTAGTTCCCTATGACCTGCTTCATTTGCATACTTCATAAGATTACCAATTGCCTCAGCAGATTCTCGGGGTTTGCCATCAACTTCTGTTGGATTCAGCACGAATTTCTGGATGTTATCCCTGTAGTCGATTTTTTTGACAAGGGGAATGTTGTATTTAGCCCAGTCCTCGATGCAGGTAATGTTGAATGGGTCAATATTGTTGTCTTTGAACAATTTTCGGTAGTATTGATGATTCGGCCATACTTGATACCGAATAAACGCTCTGAATTTCTTGTCTTGGATATCTTTTATCTCATGATGATTTGTCTTCTTCAACTCTTGAAATGTGAATGTATCCTTAGTCAATTGATAACCTCCATGGAGTGATGCATCCGCAGTATCGCGAGCAAAGCCAGCATAATAAATTTGTGAGCAATGATAATTTACGAAATACACGCCTTTAAGGGTCTAAAGTAGAAACCCATAATAGACTAGTTCACAGTGAACAATCGTCTAAGACTATTAGTAAGGAGTGATATCATTGTCAGAAGCTGACGAAAAACTGCAGAAGGGTATCATTGAACTCGACAAAGGGAATGACAAGAAGGCATTCAGTCTTTTTAAAGAGGTCTTTGAAGAGAGACAGGAAAGACTCCTCAAGAAGGTGCAGGATAATCCGAAGTCTCCAACATTAATGTTAGATGCACTCTATATGATTCACGGACTTGTATGGCTGAGAGTGGCAGAAGCAGGAAAAGAGAAGAAACATAGTGTCGAACTTCTAGGAAAAGCAGTGGGCACAGTTGAGGCAGCAAGAACAGCTTTGGGACCACTGGTGACAGGTCTTGCTCAATGGGCTAAAGAGAAGAACATCAAAGTAGTCCACAACAAAGCATTAGGACTTCTTGCTGCAACAAAGGACCTTGAAGATATGGCAAAGAAGGCTTTAGAAGCGAGTCGAAGAATGGGGTAATATATCACCAGCTCATCTGATTATTGAATCACACCTATTTTGAAGTCTTACTTTTTCATATGTTCAGACCATTCTTCAGCAGAGAATCGTTCTTCCATTATTTCAAGCTCAGAGAGAATCGCAGATTCAAGGTCTACTCCAAATGTGTTAGCAATTTGTGTAAAGAGATTGAAAGCTTGTGCGAACTCACGATTCAGATCTTCTTTCTTTGGAGCTTCATGCCCCATACCTATGACCTTGTAACCTTCTTTTATTGTGATATATCTGGAAATCTCTCCCAGCTCCTCTATCAGATGGGAAAAAACTAGTGAAGCAGGAAATCTATCCCATCCGCGCGCCTTATCGAACTTGTCAAGTTTTTCTTGGATTTCTCGGAGATGCATCTATATCATCCTCTTTGTGATTTCTATTACTTTGTAACGAGCTTGGTCTATTGCTGATGGAGGGGGATTCTTCATTGGTCCGAGTACTGTATCTTCTGGAAGTGGGGTGCCTCCAAGAAACATAGCCTCACTTATACTACCCATCATCTCAACAGGGGGTAGAACAGCACATGCTAGTTTTAAACCTGGTTTAATATCGCGGATATTAGTGACAATCTTCCAGATTCTAGTACCATCAGTGCATCTACATTCGGTAAGATTTTTTGAGTCTTGTACATTTTGAACTTTACTTACCTCTACTGCGAGAATATCGACTGCAAATGCAGGGTCATCAGGAAAATCTTGAAGTTTCACTTTCAATCTCTCAACAATTCGAAAAGAATAGTACACATTTGCGAGGTTGAGGGTTTCATTGATGGTTGAAGGTCTGTAGCCATATGACTTAATGGCTTCTTCAAGAACACTTCTAAATTCTGATATACTATCAACAAGCTTCTCTGTAACCTCCAGCTCCGCGACATTTGGTGCAGGAATATATGAGTATTTGATTTCATAAATCAGACTTCCAGCTTTCTGGAGAGCAGCTGCAAGTCGTGAATAGTCAACATGTAGCTTGAGTTTTCTATTGCCCACAGTTTCATGCAGACGCCTAAGTGCATCTTCAAGCACTAGTAATCTAGCATCCTTCGCAGTATCCATCAGATTCATCAAATCTACTGAATCAAAGACCTCAGATAAACCTCTCTCACGAGGTAAGGAGGCCACACGAAGTGATATAAAGACACGCGCGATATTCCAGCAAGATTTCAGCAGTGGGAGCTATGCACCTTGATACAAGCCGTGTACATCCTAATTGCAGATAGTGGTCTTTGTGTCCTCGATAGGAAATATGGTGAGGCAGACATGGATCCCAATCTCATTAGTGGATTTCTTACAGCTCTAATACAGTTCGGCCGTGAACTCAGTGATGGAAATCGAGTTCATGTGATTGATTTTGGTGCTTTCGACATTTGCCTCTCACTCAAGGACAATATAATTGTAGCAGCTATAGTAGACAAAGTTGATGATGGGAATGCTGCTATGGCAGTTCTTGGTGAAGTCAACAATGCTTTCTCAAAGAATTATGGCAACATGCTTCAAGAATGGGATGGTAACCTTGAGCCTTTCGAGTCATTCTATAGACCATTGGATGAGATTACAAAAGATGGTCATGCATCAGAAACTAAGATTGTAGTGCCAGTTCTGAGGGGAAAGATCAATCCTATGCTTGTTCGTTTGGGTCAGATGAGTCAGATGACCTTTGATGTAGCAAAGATGTGTAATGGAAAGCTCACAACAAGGGATATTGCAGACCAACTTGGTATGCACATGAAAGAGGTTCAGAAGTCACTCAATGTACTTGAGGATATGAAAATCCTTGAGTGGAAAGAGATTGGGTAAAACCATATGAATCCTATTTCATTCTGACTCTATCTAATTGTTTCATATCTATGATGATATTCAAGCTATGAAGCCTGGCCCCATTCATTTCCAGCAGCAATAAGGATGAGTCCGATAACAATTAAACCTGGAGCCATAACTCCGGGTATTGTTACTGAGCCAAATACCATATCTGCGAGGAAATAACGTGCTGCATGAATCACTCTTCCTGCGAAAAGAACAAAGAATCCAAGTCCCAGGAATAGATTAGATCTTCGTAACATACCTCCTGATTGCCATGCAAGATACCAAAAGAGTAATGGAATAAAGAGAGCGTAGATAGCACCAGCTGTTCCTGAGAGGAGCACTCTAGTAGTAGCATCTAATGGAATGAATCCAAGAACAAACCCAAGTCCCACAGCTGGAACAGCAAATGCGATTTCTGCCCAACGCTTTCCAAAAATCATGAATCCTGCGGTTGCAGATAATAGAGCTAAAGCCATCCATTGGAAGAAAGCACCAGCCATTAACCAGAAGGGAGATTCACCAAGGTAGGGAGTATAGATAACTAGAGTTCCAGTTAGACTGGCGGGGTCAGCATAGAAATCCCCAACGAAATAGAAACACCGACCAATGGCCAATAGCTATGATATAAAGGAAGATCAACTCCA